>JACCDO011498012.1_pt1 | contig 14877 bp, 7 predicted proteins | sample 7446101 | NCBI WGS metagenome assembly JACCDO01 (sample SAMN15323440, study PRJNA562643) | freshwater metagenome | isolation source: river surface water | place: USA:Blue River Watershed | collected 2017-08-16
ATTTATTGTGGTACGTCTTCGTCAAACCGGTGGACACCGGTCCGGTACCAAAATACTATCCGTTATAACCGTTATGCACCTTGTACATGCGGATACATCGGCAATCGAGCGAAATTGGGCAGCTAACTAATAACTGTGACATTAAATACAATGAATAAATACTAGTTTATTTGTCCACGACTGACTGCCATTGGTAGGGGTAAGCACCTATGTCAGTGCACGTAATACAATAAAATTTATCAATTTTTTTAGCTTTGGTCATAGTTGAAATACCCACGCAAGCAATATGGAACCATTCCTCGCATTTCTCGCAGCAAATCATACATTCGCTAGCGGGAGTGCGACACCAACAATGCATTTCATCGCTACTATCCTCAGGATGACGCGATTTAGACCGAGCTAATAACGCGGATTTATACTTTGCTACTGGGTACTCCCGCGTCAGGTGCACGTAATTATTGATCGAGTTAATTTCATCATTGACTTCCTCCAACAAGTGACAGGGGTGGTCATCAGTGATGCTTATTGAATTGCATCTATTGAGAATATCCAAACAACGTTGATATAACCCATTCAAGCAGGACCAGATGCTAGTATCGCTGCACAGAAGGTGTGCCCCACTGGCTACTATTTCCCTTAGGTCCTGTAAAGGGATCTGGTTAAACTCGTCATCATAGTGTCTACTGACGCATCTAGCAGTGATAACCCACACCAACTTACGCAGAAGGACTAATTCATCGGGGTATATCCGCAATACCCTCAATTCGTAATAAAGGTGCAACGCCTTCGTCATGACCAACGCCTCCTCTTGCAGCGTCTCTGCGGCCACGTTAGACCACATAGTGATTGGCTCTTGGAAATAATTCTGTATGTTTATTTCCGCAAAAAATGTTTTGACTTTATCCATCCACTGACCGGTGCACTTGTTGCATATCGTGCACAGAAATTCAACGGGGTTGTCGGACACCATCACCTTCGTCTGTGCCTCAATAACGGCCGACTCCAAGTCCTGCGGTGTCAACAAGGATGACTTGGACTTCGGCAACGAGCCAACAGATATTACATTATGCACCACCGATGGAGGCGGTAATGCGTACTCGATCTTGGGTGCTGTCGGCATTGATTTCACAGGGCTCGCTTTGACATCATAATCGCCAAATTTCCATTCTGTGTTACTTTTCCATACAAAATTAGAGATAATATTTTGTTTATGCAGGCATAACGGACATGTGAACGCCTTTGATTTGGCTGCTCCTTCAGTGGAATTCACGCACGGCAGATGGTACCACTTCGCACAGTCGTTGCACTCAACGAATACTTTGATCTCGCTGAGTTCATCGGTGGTTTGGCAGAAGCAGTTCACTTCCGCCTTGCATCCATCAGGGTTAAGGGACCTGAAATCAGTGTTCGACATGCAAATTTTCAATAATTTATCAATATCGACGTCAATACTATCGCCTTTTTGCACCAGACCGACTCCGGTTTGCATGCCGTACCTCTCCATGTATGAACTGACTCTGTTTTCGAACAGGGCAGCATATCTGAGCCCTTCTATCGATATAATTTTTTCAACGCCATAAATTCGAAGTGTGTGACGTAAGCGAGTTATATCAAATGGTTTCCGGCGGTCCGTATCCTCCAAGCCAATATCGCCGTCAATATATGACCGTTTGCACAGTATATTCCTCAACAATTTGACGGTCCATACGGACCAAGACTGGTACAGATTGAGCAGGTCGTACGCCCCGTTAACACTGATGGGCAGCACGCTGTACAACTCGTTCATGAGGAACAACAGGTACTTCCATTCTACTCTAGGAGAGCCGTTGCTGCTGCTGCTGGCCATGATAGACCGGACTACTTTCTCCAATTTCGCACACTTCTTTATCATCTCTTCCACTCTCTGGGCTTCCTCCAACTTCAAATTCTTGGGAACTTCCTGCAACAAACTGACCACGAATGCTTCTGGCAATCCGTGATTTATGATTTTAGCGCCTTTGGATTCAGTGAACGGCGCGTTATCCACGTACGTGGCGAAGTAGAACACGTATTTTTTGATCCATTCCTCCCCTTGACGAATGACATCCTGTATGGCTTGGTACTCGGGTGTGTCGACACTTGTACCTCTATCTAGGTGCGTTTGGAACTGGTCTAAGCTGTACCGTTTACTCCCATTTAGCATAAACTGCGCCTTTGTGTGCCATTGATCGAGCTCACTAACGACTATCTTCCCACCGATGGTGCCTGCACACCGGGTTGCCCCGCAAAGACATTTTTGACGTGTAACGGAATCCATATGTTTTTCAAGACCGTCCTCGAAGTACTTGTAGTTATACGTAATCTCGCTGCCTTTCACCATTGCGGCTTTGCTCACTAACACTAACCTATTCTCCCCTTTGACATTCCATCGTTGTAATTCGCATGACGGATCACAAGAATGGTTTGCAAATCTAGCCGTGGATCCCATCGGACCCGCATCAAGCATCAGTCCGCCTCCTAATGCAGCGAAGTACAAGTCATCCGATGGGGCGTAGTTACTCATACGTTCAACTCCTTCCGCAACTGTAATAACTTCTCCTAAATACTCGATGAGGATTGTATTAGCACCCACGTCATCACATAAACGTAAACCATATCCTCGTCCCTCCGTAGCAAACACTTCGGTTTTAGGGTATTTTTTTCGCTGAATAACAGTGTTGTTGCAATACATCTGTTGATTGCGTCCGTTATTGACCTCGTTTTCATCGCCACTATTACTACTATCGCTATCACTATCACTAGTATCACTAATAACACTAACTTCGTTAATAAAGCTATGCCTCTTCGATGTATTTCCATTGGAACAAAGGAGAGACGGGCAATAATTAGGCGGGCATTCCATATAGCATATTCTATTTTGACAATTATCATCACAACCTGATTGACTTCGACACGAGCAAGTAGGAATATCTTCATCTTTGATAATGCATCGGGGAATATCAGGATCAAGATTATAGTAGTAATTTCTCTTCAATTTTTTATAATAAGGAACATTAATAGAGCCACCAACTCGTCGAACTCTTTGCTTCACATTCATAACTTCATCGATAAAATCGTTAGATAATGAATAGTCTTCATTTTCCATTGGTAGCTCGAAGGGTATCAAATCGGGATAAATGCTATATTCGAAGCGCTCCTGACTATTAATGACATCAACTTTAATGCGTTTGCGTGAATTCTCTTCTGATTTAATGCACACAGTGGTATGGTCATATATATGATTCCAGAAATTAACAATCATATTTCTTCGGTAAATCCTTGCATCTTCTGCCTCCTTCGCTTGCCTTTCTTGCAAGCGCGACGATTTATATTGCCGAGGAGAACTCATTCCCCTAAAAATGACCAGGAAAATGCGGTAAATTCGTGATGGTAAATCATTTACTATCCTCCCTTGCATTTTTGGGCGATCACAAATTTAGGGATTAATACCGGCAAGCATACATCTGTATTAAATCATGCGTCGACTGGACTTGGCTTCTGCTTCTAGTGCGTTTAGATTGCAGTGCTGCTTTATTTTGACACAAGTACGCATCCATTTCCTTAACGTATTATCACTCGCTGGTCTAGAAATGACATCAGAATTTAAGCGGGTTCAACGCTGTCCACAATTTTAATTCGTTCATTATAGTTTAGTAGTAAGTAGAAGAATTGCCGAGTAATGTTTACAACTATATTACAACTTTTTAATTTGCGAGTTGCAACTTGCAACAATTGCCGGTCCAAAAATTAAAAAAATGGTAATGCGCTGCACTGCAGCTAATACCATTGGCCAATTGCATATTAATTCAAAATTTGAGCGCTGAAATTTGCAACAAGAAGAAGCTAGTTGAAGCGGGTAATTATGGCGAAGACAGCCGGGAAGAATGAAAGCAAAGCGACTGGAAAGCCTAGAAAAGCTGACAAATTAAGCGATGCAAAAAGGGTTGCCTCAAAAAAGCGTGGTAGACCCGGAATTGTTGTGAATTCGACAGAGAAACCCAGTAGAGCGGTTGAATCCAGTAAATCTACCAAGGTCGCGGTAGCGGCTACTTCAAATCGTAGTAGATCTACCAAAGTCACAGTAAAGCGTGGTAGACCCAGTAATGCTGTAGGTAAAAATAAATCAACTAAGGCTACAGTCAGTGTCAAAGGTAGAACTAGCGTAACTAGTAAAGGTAAAGCAACCAAGGCAGTTAAAGCAGTCGGTAAAAAAGGTGTAAGCAAAGTTACAAGTAAAAATAGCGGGAAAAATAGTAAGAGAAAGAGTAAGAAAAAGTTAACGGAGGCTGCATTAGCACGATTAAATCGTCCTAAATTGCCATTTCGATACCGCAAAGCATGGGAAGGAAATAGTGACTCCGATGGTAGCGTAGATAGTGGAGTGTTAGATGAAGATATCTGTTACGAGTGTGGTGCTGATACTACAGGGATGCCGCCAGAATTGTGGAGTACATTAATCATTTGTGATGTATGTAGCGCTGAATATCATCTATCTTGCGTGAAATTAGAAAAAGTTCCCCGTAACTCGACTCCATTCCGCTGCCCAAAATGCAATGCCGAAGAGGATTGGTTCAAAAATTTCAGTTACAAAGTTGATGATCCGCGATTTAAGGTGCCTAAAAAACGAAATACTAAAATAAGTATTTGTTATTCCCCATCGAAGCCGCTAGACCTGGCATTCGAAGAGTGTAAATCAAAAGGTCTTATGGTCGTGGCCAACGTATTCTCGAAAGAACTGATGAAAGTGTTAACACATGGGAATCTAACGAAAGTAACAAAATTTGGACGATGCTCTGACACATGGCGAGGGGCGATGCACGAGGTTAGTGATCGTTTAAAACAGAATGTTTCGAGCGACGTGATTAATCGGGGAGGTAGGTTTGATATGAAGCTGCCTGATTGGGTAGTTGAAGAGCTAAATATTCCTCAATTGCTACAACCAATATTAGATAGATTAAAGACAATTATGGGGACACCAGTGCCCTCGATAAGAACGCATAATGTAGTGTTCGCGCCGGTAGGCTCGCCCGCACAAGCATGGCATATGGATGATAGCATGCAAGAGGGTAAGAGATTCCGTTATTTTACAGTCCTCATTCATCTCAATCCTATTGATGACGAATGTGGTGGTACCGAAATATGGAGCAGAAAGACCCAACGAGGCGATATGATTCGCGGAAGACCTGGCGATGCATTTGTGTTCCACGGGTCACTCATGCATAGGGGACAGTGTAATAATGGGTAACTCCTCTATTATATTATTTTTCTATCCACTCATTTGTTTACTATTATTGCAATAGGTCGTCCCACAGATTCTTCTATTATGCATCATTCTCTTGTCGGTATGATGAAAATAATATTAAGAACGTTTAGAGTATATATATTGCACATGTAACGGTAACCTTATTAAATTCTACACCGGTGCCGGTACTAATTTCCTGGATCCAAAATCCAAGTATGCACTCAGCTCAAGCGCTCAGCATAAGAGACGAGAATAAAATAGTTAAGAACTATAGATTCAGAGAATAGGGTGTTTATTTCGCCGCATTAATATCTCTTATCATAATAATTTTATTTAATAAAAAGCACAGATCTTTTACTACACAAAATGGATTCTAAAGTTTGGTGCGATCAGGTTTACATCAAGGATTCTAGTTTTTCTAGTCCCGCTAATGTGTTCGATGGTGCATTTGCGCGCCGTGCATTCAAGGAGGGTGAGTTGGTAGAGAAGGGGCTTATGCGCCGATTGAGCGATAACGATAATCGTGTATTTGACGGAATGAATAATCCATATGTCTTCACTTGGAGTGACGATATCCCTAATTATACATGGGCGGCTGGATCGGGATGCAGCCCATTTTATAATACCGCAAAGGATGGGACTGCTAATACCAGGATGGTCCGTTTCTTTGAGGAGAATAGGTTTGAGATTTATGCGACGAGGGATATTGCAGCCGATGAAGAACTTGTTCATACGTATAAGAGTCTTGGATGGAGGACAGCGTTTAAGGAGCTTAACGAGATGTTGAATTAGACCGATGAAGAATGTAATGCCTTTTTGATTCGTAAGGCATTAAATTAAAATTTAGAAAGAGCTTTTATATAAATCTGAATATAATAAAATCATAAAGAATGAGTTTAGAAAACAAGTAATCCCTCATAGAAATGATCATCAATAAAAAACAACACTTTTTGTATCTAGAATAATTAAAATTAATACTTTAAAAGTCAGCCATATTGTCCTTTATGGAATTATAGATCATTCTCCCTAGCAGCAGCACCACGTATTCAGCAAAGATAACAGATTGTCTATGTGCTTCATAATCTTATACTCTTCTACCAGCGTATTATAAAATAGCTTGTAGGTAAGAGTATAAGCGACACGATCGCATCCTACAAAGCATTTTTTTTAACTGTACAATTATATCTTGGATTTTATAGAGTAAGCAAGTAAAAATTGAGTACGGAATACTTCTAAAAGCAAAATCGGACCACGTATAGTGCTTATTAGAGTGTACTAAACACTTTTTACACCACGAGACGGTTATTTCTCGGACATTTAGGGATTTGGTACCGGCGGCCAATACATCATGATGGCAAATTTAAAGGGTGTTTAGAATTGAAAGTTTTGATTGGACTGCAACTTATAGGAGATCTCCAACCTTTGCATACTTCTTCTCTTAAAACTAATACACACCTAGACATATTGTTTCGATAAATAGCAAAAATATAGCAATAATAAATCAAAAATAGTGTCGAAAGAGCCAGTTATGATGAGTCGCGTTGCGCATGCATACCAGCAAGGCAAACAACAGTGCAAGCACAATCTGCTCGTTTTTCTAATCATCTTCTTGATCGGATTCGTAGCTTACATGGGATCGGATAGATGGAAAGAGTTGTTGACGTTCCACATGACTTCTGTTGATTCACCATTTTATTCAGGCAGTAAACTAGGTTCGTGTAGACAAACTTGCACTTGTTATCACTTATACTCACACGCTTATTCACTTTAGGTCGGCGTATTTTGACTGCGAGTACCTGGAATATAGCAGCGATAAATAACAATCCATTCGAATATTGGATCACCAGTGATGATAAGCAATACAATATGATGATGAAGGTAACCAATTCTTATATCACTTACTCTTTAAACGCCTTCTTACTCACTCGTTCAAGGGCGTGAGTGATGCCATAGAAAACCCTGGAAAATTAGATATTACACTAAAAGATATTTTTACTGATGAAATGTATAGCGAGCTGGAAGCCCTCATGCGCCAATTTGGAATTGATGACGCAAAATTAGAGAAAACAAAATCATTCTGGGAAAAAGATTACAAAAACAAAAAGATAATTAGGTAGCTCCCTCCCTCACTCCCTCACTCACTCAATTACTCGGTCACTCACTCACTTACGCGGTCACTCGTTCATTCATTCACTCATTTACTTCTTATCTCACTTACTCATGCACTCATTCGCTCACTTACTCACTAACTCACTCACTCACCCTCTTGTTTAGTGAATTTTTGAAAAATAATGATCTTGGAAAGAAGCGATTGGCATCGATGCCCGACCGTGTCACTAACACGATCCTGTTGAAAGACGGCTACGCGATGCGACCGACAGTTATTAACTGTTACCAAGACGATTTAAGCTCGTTATCTCGATGGTTTCCGCATTCATTTAGTTGCTTACTCACTCCTTTTCTCACTCCTTTTCTCACCTTGTACTCTCATTAGGTGGGACTCGTGGAAAAAGTTTATGTTTATTACAAAAATAAATTTAGCTGCAGCTGAAAGCGCGCCTCCCGCTTCTGTTGCATCGTTGCTTCAACCTATCAAACAGTCCAAATATCCAGGTACTCATTCACTTTTTATATATTTTGTTCCTCGTTTACTTACTCTCTCAGCCATAACCACCGAGGAAGAATCCGTGTCCATCCCGCTGCAAATCGTATGCCAAGCTCTATTCGACGCCATCCTCGTCCACCTAATGAACACCTTACCAACGAGCAAGACGGTACTTAATCCACTCCCTCCTTCCTCATCCACTGACTCACTGACGTATGCCCGAGTAGGTGTGGCAACCCATGCGCAACGATATCTGTGAAAAACTTAATTTTAAAAAAAATGACCACACCATCGATATCTTAGTGGACTCTTACCAGTCGTCTGACGTGGTCTTCTTGCAGGAAGTCGGTAAATCATTCGTGAATGCGGCCCATACCAGTCAGCTCAATTCTATTTATAATATTTTCGGCCCTGCGTCCATGGATACCGGCGAACGAGATCAGAATTCCATTTTATTGTTGAAAAAAGATTTATTTAAAGATATTTTAGAGGTTACTGACGAGATACTTGCTGAGTTGCAGGGTTCGGTATTGCAAGGGAAAAAGAGTCCGGTGATGGCCGGGGATATTGTTGGTTATTTAGCCACTGACGTCAAGACATTAACGAAGTACTTATTTGCATCGTTTCATGGCGACACCAACGGGCTCGCTACGATTCCCATCGTCCAGGCAGTGGTGAACTACGCCAAGAGCAAACGACCGGACTATAAAATTGTGTTTGGTATGGACGCAAATACGTACGCGACTCCCGAACCTGATCAACAAGGAGTTGTTCAGTTTGCTGAGTTTTATCGCAGTTTAAATTTGAATACATGTATGCATTACCCTTAAGCTCGCTCACTCACTCACTCACTCACTCACTCACTCACTCACTCACTCACTCACTTACTTACTTACCCTTTGCAGGCTATGGCAAGTATCCGGATCCCAAGGGCTACACCACATTTCACGCTCGCACGCACCTACAGACACAGTTGAACAAAGCCGTTAGCCTCGAGGAAAAAGACACCAAAGGCGACAAGAACCCTAAGGACTTCATTCTGTTTTTTGATGCCGATTTTGAGGTTGAAAGTGTCATCAAAGACAACACGGGAAAGCGCAAGTACATCGACAACATGGTGTTTCCGACGCTACAATTTCCCTCCGACCACGGCATCACGACAACGGAACTATACGGCGTTACAACCAACAAGAACGCAAGATTTAGAAATCAATAACGGCTATTTTCGTGTAATAAATATGTTTCTTTACAAATATACAAGGTTACTTTGCCCGTTTAAAGGCGCAATATTCTTACTCATTACTGATGCATTTCGTTGAGTCCCACAACAGCTCCCGGCTATTGAATGGCTTGTACAGATGATCTAGTAACGGCTTCTCGCTTAAGCTGACTCTGTTCTGCTCTACTGTCATTGATTTTAATAGCTCACCAGAATTTTTCACACCCATTCCCGAGGCAATTTTACTGGCTACCTTGGAGCCGGTGGACTGCAACATGGTGGGTGGCGCAGGCACTGGTTTGGCTTCCATGCCGATCATTTCTTTCAACTTATCCTGTCTGCGTATGGTGTCGTCATACGACTCCACTGCAAGATGCTTGGGTTTATCTGCTTCCGGTGAGTTGTAAGCTCTCCACACCCGCAATACTACCTCGCGGAATACTTTCAGTACACTTGGGTTCGTTGCTTCACTAACGGTTATGTTCCGAATGTCAGTGAGTGTTCCTATGTTCTGTGGCGCCTCACGCGCCCATAGTAGCATCATCACTTTGGCGGCACATGTGTCACTTAGCAGCTTAGGGAAGGAGGATAGTAGTACGTCACCGAATGGTAAGAAACTACCGGACTGTGGTAGCACGCGAGATGAGTCCAAGGAGAGGTACTGCTGCTGCATTGACGTCATAAGGCAACGGAAAATGCCAACCGACGAGACAATTTTGGATGGCAAAATAATATTTTCTGGTAGGTAATCAACGACCTTTTCACTGATCATTGCTGTTCCTGCCGTGCCACTTCTGGTGGGGACGGTTACCGGTGCTATTAACACACTCAACTGACTCTTGACATCGTATCCGATAGCTCGCTTGAACATATTCCACACTCCACTTCGTTTTTGAATGTCTTCTTTCCTGATCATGGTAGCATAGAATGGGGTGCCACCATGCATGGGTATTACCTGCTTGGGGGATGGTAATGTGTTATTAGGTCCAGCAAAAGCCGTGGCAATGTGGCCGATAGGAATCATGCACCAAGCAGAACATAGCTCAACAGATGATGGTAAGTACGTATCTAATAACTCCTCATTCTTGAGATCTATCTCACGTTGCTGATCGGTGACAACAACTGGTGGAGGTAAAACCACTGTTGTAGGCACATTATTGGTGGACGAGGTGTTGCTAGTTGATGACGTATCAGCGTTGACGTTTTCCTTGTTACTACCCGCTGGCACCGTCGTCGCATTGGGTTGACCAGGAGCACTCGTGGTAGTCGTCTTACTCTTCAGTAATTCCTTGTATCTCATCGCTTCCTTCTTCACGTCTTTAATATCCATTTCTTTCCTTATTTTCACGGTGGTTATTAGCTCGACGTACAAGTACAACTGTTCGTTACCATTGCTTCTAATCGCATTGTAGCTTCCAGGCACCGAAACACTGTGGGCCCGACCATTGGGATGCACATAGGGTTCATTCGCGTGACATTTTACAAAGAAAGAAGAGTCCGGATCCTTGTTCTCGTTCAACGTAAACGACCATTTGTCAGCGTAGCCGTGGTGCGATATCGCGCTCATCGTACCCACATTGCCTAAGAACTCAGGGGGATTACCAGGTTCATCCGCGGTTGCCGGTTTGTCCGTTTGACATACGCAGAACCTTATTCCTCTGCTCACGATATCCCGAGCACGCAAAACACTTTCAATCGGCAAACCTTGTACTGAATTCAGTTGCATTTCCAAGAATAATTCTGATTTACCGGCGGTACTTTCTAATTTATTATTTAATATTTTAGCAAATGAATGCGATTTATTGTGCGCCACGTCAGCAAGCACACTCTTGCGGTAGTTCAAAGGCAGTCCGGCGTACAGCAAGTTATGACGTTCAGGATCCGGCAAGGAGGAGTAAATGATCTTGATGATTCCCGTGCGCACCGCGATAGGCAGGTTCACCTCCACGGAGTGGAGGTTCTTGTTCATCGCGCTGTACAACGTGGCAAATTCATCGAAGTTAATGATTCCGTCGTTGTCATTATCAATGTACGTAATGATTGCATCGCACTCCTCATCAGTGACGTACGTAGCAGCATTGCAACCGCATGATTGAATGGCGTATTTAAATTCATAGTAATCAAGAGTCCCGCTACCGTCCAAATCGAACCGTTTGAATGCTTCTAGCAGTCTCTCAAACGTTAGTAGTTTGAATTTGGTGGCTTGCTCCTTCATGTACGGAAGCATCACTTTGATGTAGTCTTGGTACATGATGACGCCTCGTGCCATCGGGTCCAGCTGCGACACCAACACGAACAGCTCACCGTCACGACAGTTGTACCCCAGTGACTCCACTATCCTCTCTAACTCCATCGTGGGAACTTGACCTGAATCATCGCTATCAAATATACTAAATACCTTGTTGATACCTCTCTCGAGACGGATTAAGTACTCACTCATGATGCTCTCGCTGACGCGACACTTACCATCCGCTGTGAACATGGAAGTGTGTGCAGCAGCCGTGAGGGTAGTGCGATCACGTTGTATTGCTAATTTCGCTGCAATATTATCCAAGTCAATCTTCTCACTATCATTCAACATGGCAGTGAACAGCTCCACGTCCAACACACCCGGGTCCTTGTTGCTGGTGCATTTCCGGAATATACAGGCGTACTCGGACTCGGTGAGCAGTAATCCAAGCGATAAAAATTTCTCTTTTAATTTTTCTACATCGATTTTTTTATTGTATCGTAATAGATGTCGCGCGAGGTAGTAGCCCTGCTTTTGGCGAAGGCTGTCCAGGCGACCTAGTCTGGACATCGTGATCTGTATGCAGGATACGGACATGAATGTAACCTACAAGGGAATGAGTGAGTGAGTGAGTGAGTGAGTGAGTGAGTGACTCACCATTTCAACATAATATATACAGTCTGATGAAGTATCCAAAAATGCTTCCAATAGTGACGCAATATTATAATTCTGTTCGTTATTATCGGGTGCTTTAGTGGTTGCAGAACCGACGGTAGTATGAGGCTTGCTCATCGATGACAAGATTTTACTGGCTTCTTCAAACGTAACGAACCCGGTACGATTCGCGTCAATAGCAACAAATCGCGACATAAGAAGCGTCAATAGTGACGTCACGTTAATCGTCAAGCCTCCGTCTTTCATTGCATTATTCAGGAATGACGTGGCCACATTAGTATTACATACTGCTGAAATTGGTTCGAACAACAGCAATAACAGCACGCGGTAGTCCATGGTCAATGCCATATGGGTCCGAAGGGATTTATTGGTCCCTAGATTTTCAAGCAATACTTGAATCTCCACGTCATTCAACATGGGTATGTACTGGTCGCACACTTTCACCATTTCATCCCGTTGAATCGAGCCACTAAGCGCCACGTCGCACGCTAATAATGCCGCCCGCACACCGTGTACCTGGTTGTAATTAGCCCGTAAATAACACAATTTCTTGTACAACGACTTACCCAGACTCTTGCCAACGGAAGTATTACGTAATGATGAGGTTTTAATTCCAATTTTTGATGTTCGTAATGATTTATCCAATACTGGGAGGTCCTCTAGCTTGGTCAACAACGATTGCACGTCGACCGAGCCATCACATACGTACTTGTGGTGAATCAGTGCATCAATTTCAAATCGCGATATTGGTAGACCTAAAAATGGTGAACACATTGCGTCAATCACCGTCTCCACGGCTTCCACGCTGCTGCTGTCGCCGCTGGGCGACGATGCGGATTTGCCAAGCAAGTAATCCGAATAATTTAACTCTTTTATTCTCATTATTTTTAAAATATTTTTTAATTTATATTCCAAACGGGTGTGGTTTTCCAACACATCAAAGTACGCTTCTACCAGTGACGTGTCAATGACGCCGGTATTATGTGGATCAAAATAATTTTCTAACGATTGAATATTATCCGTTGACATACCGCGTATTTGTCGCATTATTGATTCAAAATGGTCACACGTCACGATCCCGGTGAGCTCGTCATCATACGTGGCTAATTTACGACATATTTCATGACAAGATGGAAGATTGGCAGGCATTGTGCGGTACGTTGGTACCTCAGCAAGCGGCATAGCTATGCTATACAGGTACAGCAACAGGTCGATGACTAGTATTCGATTGACCAGCATGTTCTCGGGGTAACACAACGCTTCGTAGATCAATAATGCGTCATTTTCTTCGATTTGTATACTTAAATCATGAAAGCATCGATATAAACTCTTCTTGGATAAAGAAAAACCGTTGATACGACTGCCCACGTCACTGCCTTCGTCGACCTCATCCGAGTACTGACATAGGAATCGTCCTAACGACAATTTATCAGTGCGTTTCATGTAATCAATCACACCATCTGCAATGATATCCGCCACATCCGTCCTGACAAGTGCGTATACCTGTGACCCTTCGCGACTACCTCGCTTACTATCCACCGATTTTCTTAAATTTTTTGATGCCGTTTTAATGATGAAGAGAATATCGTCCTCGTAGTGAATGCGATTTACCGACGATTTATCTAATTTTTCAAATATTAATCGCGTATCCGACGAGTTCAGAGGCACTCCGTAGTACGCAATAAATTCCTGGAATGATTTCAATGTTAAAAAGCCGTTAGAATCACTAAATTTATCACCGTTATTATCAATTTTTTCATAGTCTAACAAGCATGTTTGATGCAAGAAGAGTCCCATGGCTTTGTCGACATCGCCGATTACCCAGCGACTAAAGACATAGTAATCAACCAATCTATCATCCAGCGTACAGAATGCTTTCATGATGTAATTCATGTCACTGGTGGATAGCGAGGACCATATACTGCGGACGATTGCTATGAAATCACGTTCCGTCACGTAGCCGTGCTTAAACGTTTTGGTTTTTGAAAATTCATCGATAAAATCGTTCAAACGCAGTCTATTCGACGACTTCACCAGCAGTTCCTTCTGCAATTTAGTGTGGATGGCCGCCAGCTCTTTGTCTTCTTGTATGTCCAACACAAACGCTAGGAAGTCGTCGTAAGCGATGGTATTGCCACGATTGTACCCGTAGCATTTTGCAAGAATGTCGAGGTCGTCATCAGATACAAATTGGTCGAATGACGAACCAAAAATATCATCGTAACTATCGTCGTTTTTAGATGTAACTAGCTGATAAACACTTCTTAGAACAGTTTTAAATTCTTTGACCGATATGAAGCCAGTGCTAGGTACGTCATCGATTTCGGTGAACGCTTTGCGACATGTACCTTCACGACACAATACTTGGTAACGAGAAAAAAGGGTAACAAGACGTTTACGTAAGGTACTTGACAATAAAAAGTCACGCGACAAACCTTTGTACTCACGTCTCTCACGCATCTCTGGACTTTGACTTCGACGAGATGGATACACAGGACTACGACTACGACGAACAGGACTACGACTACGACGAACAGGACTACGACTACGACGAACAGGACTACGACTGCGACGAACAGGACTACGACTGCGACGAACAGGACTACGACTACGACGAACAGGACTACGACTGCGAGAACGAACTATATCACTTAAGCGAATCATATCCTTCTCTACTCGGGTCTCGCTCTCGCCATCATTGTACAATATGTCATACGTACCATCGCCACGATCACGTGTCACCTTGCCTGGATACCATTTACCGCGACCTCTGTAGTTGCCTTCGACTTTACTGCCTTCTTCAATACGAGCCTTCTTTGGACTACTTATTCCATCAGCACCAGCCGCATCTAGTAAGCGAATCATATCCTTCTCTACTCGGGTCTCGC
>JACCDO011722577.1_pt1 | contig 14875 bp, 10 predicted proteins | sample 7446101 | NCBI WGS metagenome assembly JACCDO01 (sample SAMN15323440, study PRJNA562643) | freshwater metagenome | isolation source: river surface water | place: USA:Blue River Watershed | collected 2017-08-16
CTATTGGAAATGGCATTTCTTTGCATGTAGATTTACCATTTTCTATCCTTAAAACGGCATTTTCTGCTTGCGTGCCATTCACCCCTTGAGGTATTTTATGGAAATCTCTTCCCATCACACCTGATACACTTGGATCTGTTAATATCATTGCACCCCAAACTGTGATATTTTCTCGCCCAAATTTTGTACCACTTGTAAATGCCTCTAAATGTTGCGAGTAAGCAATGTTACCACAGAGAAATACGAGTAAAACCAAAAATATCATCTAATTTATTGCTTTGACTATGTAACAGCAATTAACTAACCAAACAAATAAAGCCTCTTATTCTACACGGCACACATAAAGGTTGGAGTGAATAATAGGTCTGATCGGGCTGGATCTTACTCCCAGCCGTGCTGTTCCTATCTAATTTCGATTTGGTAATCAATTTTTGATCGAGTCTTTTTCAGCGGTACTGCGGCAGGTCCTGCTGCAATCGAAAAAACCAACAAAGTAGAAATATAGGTAATAATTTATACAAATTTGCAGATCTTCGCATTAACCGTTACTCGACTCACTTGAGTTGTGTCTTGCACTGGGGATTATCCGAAGCAGATAGCAGTGCAAATATTTGACACGTGTGTCCTTTGACCCACGGATTCGCGGGTTCGTCGGAAACAATAAACTTTATCGTATGTAACTTATCTTCTAGTCCTTCAAACAGGGGTATAATCTCTGACCTCCCTGTGTTATTGCGGTCCATCGCCCAGGTAAAACCTTTAAAAAAACCAGATGCTTTGGCGATGTTATTTGTATTACCATCTACGATTGCGTGTAATACACCCATTCCATCACGTCTTTGCCACATAGCTACGCGCACCGAAGAGCCGTAGAATTGGAACGATATAGTACTTCCAGCTTTCTCTGCTTGCCAAGATCTCTTAAAACTTTTTGTTGAGCTATTTTTATCTGCCGGATTGAATCCACCATAACCAACCTTTACGCGTGTAACTATCTCAAAGCCTTTCGGTGGGTCAACAGGGGTGAGCACGGCATCTGCATCAGCCACTAATGCGTCACAGCGAGTACACTTACCAATAGCATTTGCTTTATACAATGGTGGCGGCAAAGTGCTCGTGTATGACGAACTATCTATGTCTAATATTGACAAGTTTTCATTTGCCATGATGTTATCGTACCGCTTCCACCAGCCATACAAGATGTTTCCTATGAACATTACGCCCTTGCTGCCCCATGGATGGACTCCGTCGGTCTTCGAGTATTCCTCGTACTTCCAACTTGGCATCCTTTTCTTACCGTAACATAAATTAACAGCGGGACAGATATTTATCAACGGCAATTGATAATAATAAGCATGTGCCAAGTACCTGGAGGTAGGGCAGTTGTTATGGACCCATAGGTTCACGAGAACAACAATTGGTTGGGACTCCATAGATAAAACCTTCCTAATTAAAGCTTCCATTAGTTTAGGATGTCCATAATCATTGACCGAGAAGTCAATCAATACAACATCTGGTTTGTATCTATCAATATCCACACAGAAAATACTATAAGTGATCTCCGTGGCTCCATGGCCATGATTGTGTACAACAATATCATAATTATCATTTGTCCTTAATAATCGAACAAATTCTTCGAAGTAACCTCCTGCCGTAATACTTCCTCCTAATGCAACAATATCCATGTGATTAGTCTTTTTTATTCTCTTCATAACATTGCTATGCCTATAGATATTTCCTAGTGATGGTACAACACCCACATCATGAACTATCCTGAAAGCGTCATCACAATATTCATGATAAAAATAATCATCTGGTCTAAATACTGGGATTGCTTTGATAGTATCACCTAAGGGAATTGCATCAAGTTCGTCGTCTGGGATCTTAATGACGTCTTTGGCCGCGTAACCCATCGATGTAAAGGTCCAAAAGTCTGGAAATTGTGATTTAACACCATTACTCACCAAATATAGAGCATTCTTATTCCCTTTAACAATCTTCTTATCATATTTCACCCCCGCCTGTTCCTCCGTGGCACAGACCTGCAGCAGCAGTAACCACAGAAATAGAATTAGCCACATAGTTTCACATGCTATTCCTTTACTGTACTATCTGCGACGCCATTTTTCAATTTTGAAAGTACCGACACCTAGTAACTAATTTCTCAAAAGGAATGATTCCTTCGGTAAATATCACGCACCTAGTAGAAGAGGCGAGCGCATGGGAGGCTGCGCAGCTACCAACTGCCGCTACAACCTTGAATGACTCGCTAATTCCCTCGATAAAATCGCGGTGAAAATAGCGGCCCTAAAAAAGTTTCAAAAATTGGGGTCACAAAAGCCAAAGAAGATATACCAGCGACGTCGATAAAATGAGTGAAAAACTAGACCCAAAGAAGCTCAAAGTGCAAGAATTAAAGGATGAGCTAGCCAAGCGCTCGTTATCAACAGAAGGATTAAAAGCTGATTTAATACAAAGATTACAAGCAGCATTAGATGACGAAGAATTTAATCTTGATGATGCACCAGTTGCGGCGGTTAAACCAGTTACAGCGCCAGTTACAGCAGCAGCGCCGGTGGCAGCTAAGCCTGCAACTCCTAAACCCGCAGCAACATCCACAACAACAGAAAGTGAGACAACTTCGTCAGCTCCTGTCGCTGCACCAACCTCAAGCAGTGAAGGTACATCGAAATTATCTGAAAGAGCTGCTAGATTCGGTATTGAGGTTACAGCAAAAGAACTAGAAGCTGAAAAGGCTAAGCAAAGAGCAGAAAGATTTGGTATTCCAGTTAAAACTGAACAAGTTAAAGCTGAAGTTGTGAGTAATAAAAAAGATAAGAAAGAAAAGAAGGAGAGACCACCAGTAGATCCAGAATTAGAAAAGAAGAAGGCTGAAAGAGCAGCTAAATTTGGAACTTCTTATATTCCAAAACCAGATTTCAATGATCCAGAAGCTAAAAAAGCATATTTTGAAGCTAAAAAACAAGCAAAGCAACAGGCTTTTGAAGCTAAAAAAGACGAGAAGAAGAGGAAGAGACAAGAAGAGCTCATTGCTGCTGATCCAGAAGTGGCGAAGAAGATACAGTCCAGAGCAGAGAGATTCGGTTCTAAAGTTTAAATGCTTGAATGAAGCATAAGTCCCCGTTATTTTTATTTCTGTATTCAATATAAACATAAGGCGCAGTGTAATTACATGCTTTGCTTTCGTGCATTTATCAAGTACTATCTGTCTAAACTAATACTGCATGGTAGTATTACAATATGGACGACGTAGCGAAGACAATCAATTAACCTGGGAATGAGGGCCGTTGGTCGCATGCCATCGCTAGATACACTCAAACTAAGTCTTTGGCACACCGCGCGGTCAGTTTAGTTATGGAGTACGTGCACTTTAAGTGCACCAACACATCTACGAAGGAGTCGTTCTCCACCAAATACTCTAAAGAGAATTGCTTGGGTGAATGCATCCGTAATATCTGTGTTAATTTAACAATTGACCCTGATACTTGTGAGGGAAATACTAGGAATGTTCATGTTAGTTACATCTATGGAGATGAAATATTGCCTCTTCCGATAGCTGTTCATGGTGATTCTATTTGGAGCCTTGGTATTTCTCAAGTCTTCAATGATTTAGACCACGTAGAACTTCTTGTCACCCCTCTGTAGCTGACTATCACGGAATATTTACTTTTCAATTCTGCTAAGTGTAGAATTAGCATCTTTTGTTTTACCATTAGATTTCCTCTTTTAACCGTTTGTATTAGAACCACTTCCAGTTTGTTATTGAAGGAATAAAAAGAGCTTTTGTTTTTGCTTTTATTGATAATTTTTTACACATCATGTATGTACATAGAATTTTACATTGATACTTAAGATGAACTCTCTCCTTCCACTATGCCATCCTCTTCTTCTTCGTCTTCTTCATCTTCCTCCTCTTCGTCATCATCGTCATCGTCATCATCATCGTCATCATCACTTCCAACAGCAATCTCAACAGAAGGATCAGCTTCAACGATTTCAGGGAAAGGATTCAGGTCTTCGACGTCTTCGAGGGAAAAAACTATTTCATTAATGCGAATATCACCTAGCAAAAAGTATTTCTTCGCTTCCAACGCCAACGTCCTCCATTCTTCGTAGCGACGTTGCAACTCCTCCATTTCGATACGGTGAATCTCGACCAGTCTCATCTGTTCTTCTTGGGCCTTCTCTGCTTCAAGTTTTGCTTTCGATTCTTCTTCTGCTAATACTAGTTTAGTCTCTTCATTCAGTGCGGTTTCTTCTGATGCACTAATAGCCGCATCATCATCAACGAATAAGGAAGCATTGTAATTGAACAACTCTTTACCAGATAAGACCGACAAACCTTTGCCTCCTTTCTTCTTAAGTGATTCGGCTTTCATTCTTGCTTCTGCATCAGCTTGACGTTTAGCTAATTTAGCAGCACGCCATTTAGCAAATGATTCTGCAGTAACAGGTGTGCCTGCTTTCCCTTCTTGTTGTAACTTTGCTCGCTGCTCTTCAATAATATCTTCTATAGTCCTTTCTCTAAATATCTCTATAGCTACAGGTTCATCAGGAATATATATAACACCATCATTAGGATCATTTTCTTCTTCATCCTCTTCATCACTAGAAAACTGATCTAATAATTCAATAATTTCTTTCGATGGCTCCGCTATACCAAGAGATTTAGCCAGCAATTCATTCTGTGACTTCTTTTTACCGTGTTGATTCATAATCGCCTCGTTAAAAAGAGCTTTCATCTCTTCTTCTTGTAATTGTTTCGCTAATTTTGCTTCTTTCTTAGCTTCTTTAGCTTTAGCCTATAAAAATGAAGATTAAAATCACGTGAGCATAATGCAGTGCTATTTCGTATAACTATCTATCTACTTACCGCATCTAATGCTCCAAAATTATTTTTCACATTTTTTTCAGCTCTTTCTATAAATTGTTGTACTTTTTTACTTTTATTTTTATTTTTTAAACCAAACGTTAAATCATCAATCACTCGATCTTGCTTTGCCTGCTTGGCTTTTTTACTTTGTTTCTGCTCCTTCGGTGCCATCTCAAGCAACCTTGATTTAATATTAGAAGAACCACGAAATTGCTTATGGGCCGCTTTAGTACCGGTGTCATGAGAATAGGTTTAGCACTTTATGAAACGGGACTCGGTTGCAGTCGCAGCACGAGCGCGAGACACCGTCTAGACGCGCGCTATATCAACTCTATAAATTTCAGTTAATCTATTTACCTCAAAAGAGGTCCCGGACCTTAGTTTGAAATCTAGGAAGTGACAAGGCGGCGTATTGGTCAGTGGAAGAGGTGAAAATGGAGAAATTCCTTGAAAAAGTTCAAAACTTTGGAGGGCTTTCGAACCAGGACAAGGTGGTCGTGGGCGGATCCCTAGGTAACTACTCTTTCTATTCTTTCTGTGTACACAATTAACGTCTTTACTTCGATAGCCTTGGGATGTGCTGGATCGTTAGTTCTTATTAACAAAGTATTTGGAACAGATCCAATTGGTCGTACAGTTGCTTTATTTGGCACTTTTTTTGTTCAAGAAGGAAAAAGAAAGATTAAAGTTGATGACATGATAGGTTTCCTCCTCATTTATACGTTAAACTTAATTCGTTCACAAAATCACTCACTTACTCACTCAATCAGGTACTTACAACAACCTTCACGACGACAACAAAACTGGATTAGATGAAAGAAATTCTTCTTACACGACCTTGGTCAATGCTTACTATGAACTAGCAACATTGTTCTATGAATGGGGTTGGGGACAGAGTTTTCATTTTGCTTATCAATTAAAAGGTGAAACTTTTGCTTCAGCAATTGCCCGTCACGAATACTATTTGGCTGGCAGATTGGCATTAAAAGAGGGCAGCAAAGTTTTAGATGTTGGTTGTGGTATTGGTGGTCCAATGAGAAACATATCTAGATTTACCAGATGCGACGTCACTGGTGTTACATTAAATGAATATCAAGTAATAAGAGGAAATGAGCTAAACAAGAAGGCAGGATTGCAAGATGAAGGGATCAACTGCAAAGCCACATCAGTGCAAGCTGATTTCATGAAGCTTGATACAAAGTTCCAACCTAACTCCTTCGATGGCGTCTATGCTATTGAGGCAACATGCCACGCACCTAAGCGTGAAGGTGTTTATGGCCAAATATTCAATGTGTTGAAGCCTGGTGGCTATTTCGCTTGTTATGAATGGTGTCTAACCCCTAAATACGACCCTAACAACGAACATCACCGTTTGATCAAGAAGAAGATCGAAGAAGGTGACGGTCTTCCAGACATGGCTTCCATTGATGAAGTTGTCTCCGCACTAAAAAATGTAGGATTTGAAGTCATTGAAGCCAGAGATATGGCGCTAGATCCGATCCTAGCCGGGGGCGATCCATGGTGGTTACCATTGTACCCTTCCTGGAACCCTTTCACTTTCCGTTTTCAGTTGAGTCCAGTCGGTAAATTTTTAACTCGTAATCTCTTGTGGATCCTCGAGGGAATCAGGTACGCACTCCATCTGCCTCTCTTGCAAGCGCTGCAGATGATGATGATACTCATCAACTTTTGTCACTACCTCTCGTATCTTCCGTAACGGAAATGCCGAAATGTTGAATTTCTTGAATCTGCGCGCTTCGCACTCACTTACATCACTACTTGCACCACTCACTCATCCTTTTTCGATAGACTTGTTCCTTCTGGCACCTACAAAGTGCAAGAAATGTTGCAACAAGGAGGCTGGGGCTGTGCTGAGGGCGGTTTCACTGGAACTTTCACGCCGATGATGTTGATGGTCGCCAGAAAGCCCGGTAACAGAGGCTACTAACCGACTAGAGCATAGATTCGTTCAACAGTATTTATTTAATTAGTGCTTACAGTAAGGCTAGGATCAGGATTCTACAATTTATTTCTTATTTACATTCGACATCAGAGACGCCATCAGGGAGAAGTCGAAGGGATCCGCGCTTGCAGACGATGATGTGGTCGCTGGAGTTGGATTTCTTATGAATTTTCCCTTAGATGGAGTCGATGGGGTGTGAGGAGCACGTAGCTCTGTGCCTGTCGTTCTACTTAAGGTAGTTTTACTCTCCTCAAACTCCTCGCGTGCGCGTGGGGCACTGCGTGGGGTATCGCGTGGGGCACTGCGTGGTGCATCGCGTGGTGCATCGCGTGGTGCATCGCGTGGGGTATCGCGTGGGGTATCGCGTGGGACATCGCGTGGGGCACTGTGTGGGGTATCGCGTGGTGCATCGCGTGGGACATCGCGTGGTGCACTGCGTGGGGTATCGCGTGGGGTATCGCGTGGTGCATCGCGGGCAGCGGCTGCCTCGTTCTTGACGCTATTGGCTATCCCTTGCAACTCTTCGATTATTTGCATCAAATCCTTGATTTCACGATCTTTCTTGTCTAGTTGAAGCGCCAGCCCCTTGATTTCCTGGTCTTTCTTGTCGACTTGAGGCGCTAACCCTTTCATTTCCTGGTCTTTCTTGTCGAGTTGAAGTGTTAATCCCTTGATTTCCTGGTCTTTCTTGTCTAGTTGAAGCGCCAACCCCTTGATTTCGTGGTCTTTCTTCTCACTAAGACTACTATCTTGGACGGTCTTGCTCTTCTGTGCTGCTTCCACCTGTCGAAGTGCGTCTTCCAGCTGCTGCTTAAAGTCGGACTCCTGCTGCTTGCCTATCTTCGTCTGTGTGTCGAGCGAGTCGTTCAACTCGGCGATGATCTTGTCCTTCAGCCCACAATGCTTCCGCAGTTTGGTTATATCGTCGTTTAATAGTGTAAGTTTCTTCTTCATATTTGCGTCAGCGGCGAGTAGCAGCTCTATCTCGCTCTTTTCCACAGCCAATTCTTCCTGTTTGCTGGCGTAGCTGCGCTCCAAGTCGCTGTAATTCTTGTGTAAAACGGTGCATTTCCCCTTCAAATTATCAATTTCTTGCACGGATCCTTGGTACTTACTGCTGTAATCACTCAGCATGTCATTGGCCAGCTTCAGCTTCAGCTCGTACTCCTTCTTGAGGACGTCGGTGTCGAACTTGCTCAAGATATCCTTGTTGCTCAGCTCATTTTTGTGCTTCGTATCGCGTTCTTGGAGGATAGAATCATATTTTGATTTTAATTTCTTCGTTACATCCGCTTCTTTCGCTTTGATCTCTTCTTCTAACTCTTGGGTGCGTTGGAAGAGAGCATTTTTCTCCTTGGTTAGTGCATCAATAAGGCTGAGGTTTCCGTCGACGTCAGACTTGCTCATCGCCTTAATTGGCGAGATACTAAACGGTTTGACTATATTATCAACGATACTTGTAGTATCAACAGAGTTAAAGGTAAAATAGTTGAAGAAGTTGCTTTGATCCGTCGCTTTGATGTTGGGAACTCCTTCTGCGCCGGATACAACCGCCTCTTTGGCGTCCGACGCGGCTTCCTGGATATCACTGACTGCAGCAGTGAGTGGGTCTATTCCCTCGGTATTTTCTCGAGGACTTTTCTTGGAATATGAAAAGTAATTAAGAAAACTAGTCTTTTCGGCAGTAATAGACTGTTCGTCGGTACTTGGGGGGACTAACGGAGGAGCTTCGATGGATATTGTGTCTGTGTTATTTATGTCGGTGTTCTCAGTAATTGAATTGATATTAGAAGATCCTTTACTATCTGGACTAGGTAATGAGTGAATAACCCGAGGAGCATGAAATGTGGGTATAACAGGAGTCTTTTCCTCGGGTTGTACTTCATTAATTGCAGTTTGTGGCTTGATTTTATTCCATTTCATTATCTTCATCGGCAACTTCATTAAGGATTTTATCGAAGATATAAATTTCGAATGATTTGCAGCAGCCTCTTCTTCAATCTCTTCATCACTATTTAATGCTGCAGTCCCTTCTTTCTGGTTCCTTCTTCTCTTCTTTCTCCTTTTCTTCCTATCTAATTTCCTCTTTTTCGTTGCAGAATCTTCTTCTTGATTACTCTCAGTAACACCATTATCCGCTAACCCGAGAGGCGATCCATCTGCATCGTACAATATCTTTAGAACGCTCTCCTCTACATGATTCAAGTCGTCGGCCATCGCAGTGCAATGCAGTGTGTAATCCACTGGTGATCTTCGCTCCCTTGTCTCGCCAACTTGTTTCTGTCGACAAAGCTGTTGTAAGTTACCCATGTTTCACCGGATTCCCGGAACTTTTCAAAGTTTTGGTAGTGTATTCAACGACGATTCTAGTCGACGTGAAAGGAGAATTGTTAGAGAAGAAGAGAAGAAGAGAAGCTCCAAAGCGCCTTGATTACATTATTCTAACATGGACTGATTTCGTGATCCTTGATGATGACGTGACTGGGGATGATGCACTAACGCTGACACCATACTCCGCACTGATCATACTTGCCATTCATGCACTTATTCTCTTTCTGTAGATGTACTACTTGAATGTTCCCAGTCTCGCAGGACCCGCTTCGATTTTGGTCTCGAGACTCGAACGGACAGAAGGAGAAAAGGTACCCGATCATGCGGGACCATCTGGTGCTGTTGTTGCTGCTGCTGGTCGGCTATGCGAGTGGTTGGACCCAATGGGAATATGATACTGCATTTTCTATGCTAGGGAAGACCAGTGACCAAGGAGTTAACTTGAGAAGTGCATGGGAGATTTTCTGGACAGTGGACCCTCCACCTGGCTGGGAAGACGCAAACAAAGCACCTCGACCTCGCAGGGGGCACTCTATGGTTCCATTCACATCACCAGCTGGTTCTCCATATGGTGCTACTGATATGGTAATCATGTTTGGAGGAAGAGATAACGATGGTACGTTCAAGCATATTCCGCGGACATATAAGGTCGAAAGTATCAACGGCACATTCGTCTTCACTACTTACGATGAAATGCCTGTAAATCTTTGCTTTGACGATGGAACTTTCTACGACATAAATGAGATCAACGAAAAATGTAAGACTGATGAATCAAAAGATCCGAATATTGATATTGGTGTCATCTATAACGATGTCTGGGCTTACTTGATGTGTCCGTTCGATGATGGCAACAACAATGTCAACTACAACAGACGCTACTGGGATTCGCCTTGTGTTGGCACTGGAAGTGGTTGGATAGTATTAAATATCGGAGCTCTTGAAGGTGGTTGCGTCATTCAATTAGGTTACTTAGTGTGTACGCATCCATCCGAGAGATACGCTCACTCTGTTGCGATGTTTGACGACGGCACCATGTACGTGTATGGCGGCTACTCACTGCGTTGCCAAGACTTTTGTGATGATATTTGGTATTTCGATGTGTTCATGAAATCTTGGAAACAGTTGTACTTAGAAGGCGCGTTGCAACGGCTTTATTACGAGACTTTCGGTGTGGAAAAGTATTTCTATAGTCCCCGCGAGGTGCCAAGCGATAACAGCTCCCGAGTCTGGTCAGATGGAACAGTTCAAGCGAGTAGAGGACCTGGGAAACGGTGGAAAGCAACTATAACCGTCGGTCCCAAGTACTTCGACCCCGACGATCCGAGCGATAACTATCCAACCGGTCGTTGGAAGCAGCAGTTCGCCCTCTTTGGAGGGTTCAGGATATGGCACGGGTACTACGATGCCAACTCCGAATTAAATAGTTGGAGTAATTTTGATAAAGGACAGTACGGCGGCTACCTCGACGACTTCTGGATCTACACCAAGTACCTGGATACGATAACCAATCCCGGCGAGAGTCCCCTGGAATCGAGCGGGCTGTGGCACTACGTGCACCCGCGGTCACAGACGATCGCTACTCCCGGTATATCATTCGAAAGTAGGTTCGATAAAACGGTGATCACACTCTGGCCAGGTGCCAGATCCTCCCATGGTTTTGTATGGGATTCACTGCGTAACATCGTATGGTTGTTTGGTGGTTATCGGACATACTTCCCATACCTTCGAACGGATGGCGCAGGCGCTGGTCCCGGTGTGTCCGCCTCCACCGGTGGCAGCATCCCCTACCCTGGTTACGACTATTTCTTGAACGATTTGTGGTACTACAACTTGACCGACGGATACTGGACGCAGATCGAGTTCGACCCCCTCGACGAGATACCAGAGCCGCGCGCGGAGTTTGTGTTCTTGTTCATCGACGAAATCTTGTTCTTACACGGTGGGTATGCGGATAACTACTACTTCGACGACGTCTGGTACTTCAACATCACCACCTACAAATGGCTCAAGAAATCCAAGTTTATCTACCCCGAGTACCCTCAGAACTGCACTGATGACGAGGAGTACATCAAGCAGAACCCGGGTTGCATCAAGCTGGAGTACGCGTTACACCTGACTAGAAACGAGTCCGCCCCGTTCAATATCCTGCCGTACTCCATGCAGGATTACTACTGGCCCGATCCCTCCAACGGACCCTACTGGGGTATCCAACAGAAGGATTTTGATCAAAGCGGCAAGTTTTACAGCAACGCAATCAAGTACTCCGACAAGCCACCCGACGGCACTCCCGAGATGCCTTACGCCGGAACAGGTCCGTTGCAATACGCAAAGAAGTTTCATTACGCGTTCAATAGCACTCACTCCGCGTTGATATGGGAGTATTGCGTCTCTGTGTTCAGCGAGCCAACGAGGCATCACCAGCTAGATGGACTGTTCGGAAGAGCGAATGAAAGTGTTAAGATCCCGCAAGTTCGTCGTCAACGCCCTGGCTGGGATGGTTGTCGGGACCGCGCTGATGGACGAATAGATTTGAAGCAAAACGCGCCTAACGGTGACGACTTGGTGTATCAAATGCCAACGGCTAGAGCGGGACATGCCGCAGTTTACTTCAATTCAACCCGCGAAATTATTATGTACGGCGGCACCGCGTACCAGTTACCCCAGAAGAAGTCATTGGTCAAGTCGTACCCAACGGTCGTGAAGGACGACATGTGGCTGTTCGGCTTCGATAACTGCATCAACAACTGCTCGTTTCGAGGCGATTGTTTCTATAACTACTGCATTTGTTACCCGGGTTATTACGGCGTTGATTGCTCCAACACTTCGTGTCCAGGCACCTCGTGTTATTATGACGAGTATACGCATGAGCAGGTGTGTGTGCACGGCTGCCAAGCCGGGTACCAGCACCAGGACAACGACACTTATGTCCAAGATATTGCCAAGGTTGCTTGCTCTCGAAGCACGTATCCTTTCCACGAGATCAACGGCATATGCGACGGCTTTGGGACCACGTACTGCAACCCGCCATACATCGGAGATGACTGCAGTGTCAAGGACTGCAAGAACAACTGCTCCTTCAATGGATATTGTTCGGTGGAGTTTCCTGTTGCACGCTGTGTGTGTCACCCAGGATACTTTGGTGAAATATGTGATAGTCAAATTTGCTTGAACAACTGCTCCTATCCCAATGGGGTTTGTAACACGACAAACGGCGTGTGCAACTGCAACATGATGTACAACCCATACAACAACACAATGGAGTTTCATGCTTGGGACGGCGAAGATTGCTCTTACCTGCATGCATATTCTGGGGCATTTCGCTTGCACTTTGACTATGTGTTCACTAGCGTGATGATTTTCATAGTAATTCCGTTGTGTTTGTGGTTGAGTAACAGCGACTTTAGCTACATCGAAGGCAAGAGTCCCTTGTCCAATTGGTAGTCCAACAAATTTATATTTAAAGGAAGAGAAAAATAGTAGATATTTGTAAATAATAACTTGTAAGATATGACAATTATACAATATATACAAACGCTTCAATAAAACCAGCCTCTTTTGGTCGACGACGGCGACACGTTCGTCCCAGCAATGAATCCAGTTAACTCTTTCTGTGGTTTTGTATCCTCTTTAATCAAACTTCTTTTATACGAAGCCTCTGGACCAAATCCTAAATCCTTCAAGTCTTCTCTTGTCATCAAATTCTTGTCCATGCGACACTTCAAGTACGCAGCAGACAGATCGCGGCAGTTATAATGATCATTTTTATTCGCTTTCAAGCACGACAAAAACAACTTGGCGTTTTCTTTGCATTCCCCTTCATGGTCCAACTGAAAGATGCCGCGCTCTGGTGGCTTCACAGTACTTCGTGAACCTCCAAATGCGTCAACCATTGCAACTACCTACTTACTATGTCTTCTTTTAATTTTGGAAAAAAAAAAATCGAGTTCTATTTTGGATGTGGAAAATATTAGGAGAAATTAAAAAGAGGGATCTCTCACGAGACTTTCGTCTTCATGGAGTCGAAGATAGCTGATGCGAAGCTGTCGATGGATGAGACCATAGCTAACAATGATGGTAGTTCCAAAGTTGAAGTCGAGGAGAGTAAGGTTGGAGAGAGTAAAGTAGGAGATAGTAAGGAGGGAGATAGTAAGGAGGGGGGTAATAAGGAGGGAGATAGTAAGGAGGTAGATAGTAAGGAGGGAGATAGTAAGGAGGGGGGTAGTAAGGTGGGAGATAGTAAAGAAAATAGCCGCCCTCAAACTGCGGGTAGTAAGCAAAGTAGTCGTCCTCAAACCGCAGGAGCCATCGTTCTCGATGAAGAGACTTTAGCAATTATAGCTACTATAGAGACTTTATATAAAGATTTAGTTGGAAAGAAAAGAGTTGCAACGGCGAAAGCCCGTAAATTAATTAAGGAAGCAAGAGAGGCAGAGGAATTAGCGAAGGCTGAAGCAGAAGCATTGGCAAAAGCTGAAGCAGAGGCAGCAGCAGCAGAGGGTAAAAAAGAAGAGGACAAAGATGACGACGATGATGATGACGACGATGATGATGACGGTGATGAAAAGAAGGATGCACAATCAATTAAAGAAGAAGAGAAGGTAGTCATCATAGCATTTTCTGAAGAAGATGATGCAATTATTAAAGAAATTGAAGAAAAGATAAAAGAGGCTAAAAGCAGTTACACCTCCAAGACGCGAGGGGCTGCGTTCCAGTATGCGGACATATTTTGTTTCAATGCATTCGTCAGTGAGCTGTACTATGAACTGTCATTAGTAGATCGTGAATTCAATACACTAAAAAAGTTTTTTCATCCCGATTGCTTGGCATCATTCGCATCGCCAAGTGGAAGGAGGATAACCGGTGGGGATAACGTAAATAGAGGGTTCTTGTCTATTTATAAATCATTGAATATTAAACACAATATACTAAAAGCAACTGTAGAAAGTCCACCACCACCGCGCTGTGACCTCTACGTCATGTGCACGAACACAATAAAGATCAATGACGAGGAGCCTGTGCCAGTATATGAAATATTTGAGTTCATGCGAAACGATCCCAATAACAATATTGATTTACTGTTAAAGAATTATACCTTGATCAACCGGGGGAACAGACCGCTGTATCTGCTGCCAGAGTGCGAGGTGCCTGTCACCAACTACGACAATGTTGAGGAATGCTTCAAGCCAAGACCACCCACACCAGAGGTTAAAGAAGAGCCTGTGGTGGAAGTCGTTGAAGAAGTCAAGGAGGTTGAGGTAGTTGATGTACCCCCAGCTGTGGAAGATGCCAATAAAGATGACGAGGATGATGCTGAAGAAGAGGAGGAGGAAGAAGTAGAAGAAGAGGAAGAAGGTGATGATTAAAGTATATACAAAGTGTGTCTAGTGTAATGAGTATAATAAGTATAAAGTTGTATCCAATTGTTTTGTGGTGTTAATAAACACCATTTTGATTTGTTTTGTTTTTTATTGTTTTTTATTTTATTTTAGAATTAGTAAATGAATCAAGTGAAATCATTTATTTCTTCTTAGGAGCAGGAACTTTAACTTCCTTCTTCTCGCCACCCTTTGGTACAAGGACAGAGTGGATGTTTGGTAAAACACCACCTTGTGCGATTGTGACACCACCGAATAGTTTGTTTAACTCCTCATCGTTGCGGACAGCTAATTGGATGTGTCTTGGGACGA
>JACCDO011785062.1_pt1 | contig 14875 bp, 15 predicted proteins | sample 7446101 | NCBI WGS metagenome assembly JACCDO01 (sample SAMN15323440, study PRJNA562643) | freshwater metagenome | isolation source: river surface water | place: USA:Blue River Watershed | collected 2017-08-16
CTCCTCTTGGTCCCTCGCTTACTTTATCCAATTCATCAAAATAAATAATTGGATTCATACATTTGGCATCCATTAAAGATTGAGCTATGCGACCATAAATAGAACCTTCATAAGTAAATGAATGGCCGTCAAGAAATGAACTGTCTTGAGCTCCTCCTAATGAAATAAAAATAAATGGTTTATCCATTGCTTTGGCTATACCTTCTTTTATAATTGAAGTTTTACCATTACCAGGAGGACCATATAGTGCTATAACCCCACCCTGGCAAGATGGATTTCTAATTTGTTGTGCCATCATATTAACAATTTGTTTCTTAGCATTATCATGACCGTAAACTGCTTTATCCATTAATTCAGTAAGATTATTTAAAAATTTAGTAACATTCTTTGATTTTATGGAATTAAGTTCCAATCCTTTATAAAAACCAAATGGTATTTTCATAACATCTTCAATCCATTTACGATTCTTTGAACCAAATCCAGCTACTGAAAATATTTTATTTAGAATTGTTTTTTTTGTTTCAATATTAATTGGAGCTTGGAGAATTTTGAATAAATATGGCATTTTATCATTATTTTGTTTAATTATCTCAGATAGTTGATTCATAGATTGTTCCTTCTTTTCTTCATCTAAATCTTTAAAATAGTCAATTATATCATTTGTACTATTTGAGCCATTAGCTGATTTTGATATTTTCTTTAATTCTGATAAAAAGTTAATTGTGTTTTTATCTAAATCATCACGCAATATTAATTCATCATCATCAGAACTATTAGAACTTTGTTCATAATCATTATCTGAACTGAATTCATCATCAACAATAAAATCATCATCATCATCCGAACTTTGCTCCTCGTCATCATGATTAATTACATTAATATCAATCTTATTTAATTTTCTTTCTTTAGTAGGAATATAATTTTCTTTCTTTTTATTTTCTAAAAATTCAAATACATCAAACTTTTTAGTATTATTTTTTGCCTCTATAATTTCATCAATTATTTTTATGGTTATTGACGAACATGCATTAATTAACAAGATTGTAGCTGTTTTCTTATTTTTTGTATAAAGCTTCTTAGAATGAGTATATACAAATTTAAGCCCTTCAAGAAAAAGTTCTAATTTATTATTTTTAATTTTTTGTTTTTTAATAGTACTATATATACTATCAATACTATAGAAGGTAAGTTCTTTTATTAAATTATCTTCATCAAATTTAGCCTTACGTTTCCTTACATTATGTATATTTATATGAGTAATCCATTTTTGAACGTCTGGGTCCATTATCAAATAAACAAAATTATCATTTTAAATGAGTAATATTATAATATAGTTTATAATAATAGTAATGGGTGTAGAAAGATTTTTTTCAAGTCTAAAGAGAGATTATAATTTCATACATAAAATTAATAAAAAAATAGATGGAGAACATTTATTAATAGATTTTAATAGTATAGTTCATATTACTTCACAATTTTTATTAGCAAATGTTAAAGATAAACTAGAAGGTAAAATCGAAGATTATAAGAAGATATTTGAAGCAAAATTAATTGATGAAGTAGGGATTTATATTGAAGATTTATTAAAAGAACAATTTCATTGTAGCAAAATTATTAGTATTATTATTTGTGTTGATGGTGTTCCATCTATGGCTAAAATTAACGAGCAACGAAAAAGACGTTATATGGGGGAAATTGTGTCTGAATTAGTTAAAAAGGATGGTGGAAAAAAATTTAGTTGGTCCCGTAATAATATTAGTCCAGGAACTCAATTTATGAGTAATATGATTGAATATCTCACGAGTAGTAATTTTGAAGAAAGATTAAAGCAACATTGTATTAATTTAAAATATTATCATGTATCTGGTGTTGATAAAATGGGTGAAGGTGAGATGAAAATATTGCATTATATAGATGATTTAATAAAAAAGAAAGAAAGTTATAAACATGATAATTTTATAATTTATTCACCAGACTCAGATGTTATTATTTTATTACTAATGAAAACAAGTTATAATTATCATCTTAATTTATTTATGCTTAGATACGACCAACAATTATCAACTTATAAAAATCCAGTTTATAATCTAATTGATATAAATCATTTCAAAAAAATATTATATGAATATGTATCATCGCGTATAAATAAAAAATTAGAACAAAATGCAATAATTATGGATATTGTATTTATTTTAACAGTTTTTGGAGATGACTTTTTACCTAAATTAGAAACAGTTCGTGTTAATACAGATATTAATTTAATAATGGACCATTATATTTTAAATTTAATAAAATATGGATATGTACTCGACAGAAAATCATATAATGATAATTATTTTTATCAAATTAATATTGAGAATTTTATGGCATTTTTGAAATCATTACAAAAAAAGGAAGAATATTTTCTTAGAAGAAATGCAAGATATCATGTATCATCTAATTATAATAGAATTGTGAATGATATAGTTGGTTATCAGATGAACTTATTAAGAGAATTAATAGTTGAATACTTGTGGAAATTTATTTATTATAATAAACCTGAATATATATCAGTTTCACCAATTAACGCTCATAAACATATTGATAGAAATATGTTAATTGATTTTATGAATAAAATGGAACCAAAAATAGATAAAAATATTATAAGTAAATATACAAAAATGGATTTTAAAAATGATTTAGTTTGGAATAAAATGTTAAGTATTATTAGCGATTATTTTATAGAAATATTAAATGTGATTGATGGTAAGAAATTAAAAAATAAAGAAATTTATTCAAATGAAATATTCTTTATTGAAGCTTTACCTAATCAATTATTAAAAGATTTAATAATGTATTTTTATTTAACTTATGAATTACCAATAGTTGTGCCATTGAAAACTACTCATGATAAAATTATGATTCAAAATTATAAATCCAGTGAAAATCCACATAAGAGTAAAATACATAAATTGAAAGAAAGTGAAATTGAGTTTTATAAATTGGAACATAAATTGGATAATTATTATAAAATATTACATCCAAGAGACCAATTTTATTATGATATTTATTTTAAAAATGAAATAAATTATCATAATTATTATAAGTTAAATTTCGAAAATTCTAATATTAATAATTCGAATAAGAATATTATGAGTGATTATTTGAAAGGATTTAATTGGGTTGTTAATTATTATCATAATAATAATAAAAATTATAATAATGTTGATTTAACATGGTATTTTAGACATAATCGTTCACCATTATTAAAAGACATAATTAATCATGCTAATGTTAAATTGTTAAATATTAGAATGCATAATACATTCAATGAGAAAAAGGGTTATTATTATATGACACCATTAGAGCATTACTTATTTGTATCACCTATTAATTTAGAAAAAGATATGTACGAACAATTAGTAAAAGCAGTTGGATATTTAAAATCTGATAAAATAAAATTAATTGCAAAATTTATTAAAAAGAACCCTAAATATTATTATGAATTAAATAAAATAATTAAAAAAATACACAGCGACAAAATAATTGATTGCTCTGGATCAATATTTTTATCAAAATGCCATTTAATGTTTATGGAAAATTATATAAGTATGATCAGTTTTATTAATGACTTTAGGAAAATTATTTCCTAAATATTATAATAATCATTATAATGGGTGATAATATGCTTAACATTATTAATAATGATACTAATATTCAAATACAAGAAATATTTGAAAATAATAAAATAGCTGATTTAAAAAGATTTATTAAAAAAAGACAAACATTAAATTCATGTAATCAATGTATGTCTTATTTATATTATTTAGTTCAATCTGTTGGAATTTTAACCACAACCATCGGAACTGGTTATAATTTAAAAGAATTAATATGGACTGGAATAGGGGTAAATATATTAGCATCACTTATTCATTCTTACGAGCAAATTAATAATAATATATCAATAAAATTATTAAAAAACATAGAAAACATTAGAAAGAATACATATGTAGATGAAGATGTTTTAATTGATTTGAGCGAAGATAGTAAAAAAGATAAAAAATGAAAGGATATTTTTATAAAACAAATTGTTTTAAACGTTCATCTAATATCTCTTTAACAGCTGCAATTTTTGTATCATCAACAGTATCTTTTAAATTATATATTTCAACATTAATAGTTGTTGGGTGTGCTTTATTATGTTCTACTGGATCTGGGATATAATTAATATAAGTATTTTTTAAACTTAAATTTTGTTTTGTTAATTCAATAAATAATATATTTTGTAAATATTCAGTAGGAGTATTTTTAATTTTTTTGCTATAAATTAATTGTTTACTATCAGCGCCACCTATTAATGATGCATTTAATTTATTTCTTAAATTCAAATATTTTATTTTATATTCAACATATTTTAATTGTGAATTTGACATTATAATAAATCATAGATTAATATTATAATAATATATTTAAAATATTATTATAATAATTTTATATATGAATTATATATCTAATATATTTGGATATTTTTATAATACTATATTCGCACAATCAATTAAAGAAGATAAACCTTCAGAAGAAACATATGAAGATTTATCTTCCACAGAACCAATTATTATCGAAGGTCAACCAAAATATACAGACATACAAATAAATGAAGTAAATGATATTATTTATATATTTATAAATACAGCAAATATTTATAGAGCAACTGAATTAATGTTAGAAAAAATTAATAATTATAATAATAAATATATTAAAATATATTTATTAAAATCACATAAACTTGAACCATTGTTTAAGGATAAATTATTAGTTAATAATATTAATATTGAATTAATTAAAACAAAATTATCAAAAAGAAGAAGACACCTTCATACTTTTATAGATGCTATTGATAGTTTTATTGAGTATAATAATATAAGAAATTATATTATATATTATTAATTACATATTAACTGGTGTATTTGGAACTGGATTTGGAATTGTAGGAGGTATTGGTCTAACAACTGATATATTTGAGACAGGATTTGGAATTATTGGAGCCATTTGATTATTTATTTTTTTTCTTAAATTAATATATTTACCCTTATATTTTAAATATTTCTGTTGATAATTATCCATTATATATATTATATTATATATTTAATATTAATATTATGAGTAAAAAATCATATTATTTTAATCAAAAAGAAATACTTAAAATAAAAAATATATATAATAAACAAAAAAATAAAACAATTTATAATTCATCAAACAATACTCATATTATAGAATATATCTTCGCTCAACAAGATTTAGAAGATAGTGCTTTTGCTGATATTTACAAGTTATTAACAGCTGCTAATAAAAAAAGCAATATTATGTTTGATATTATGTTGCATACTAAAAATTCAGGGTATTTTATTCATATTGAGAAAGGAGAACATAATATTATTAAATTTGATAGTAAATTATTTTTTAATAATAATCAATTTAATAAATTTATTAAAATAGTTAAGAGTAATCAAAAGAATATTAATAATTCGAAGAATATTATTAATCAAATATTTGTATTAGGAGGGCATTGTAGTGGATGGCATTGTTATAGTGATGATAATATAATTAATTTTAATTATATGTGTAAAACATTTAAAAAATATAAAATGTATTTTGATTTAATTACTTTTGATTCATGTTATACATCAACAATTGATTTAATATATGAATTTTATAACTATTCTAATTATATTATAGCTCATCAGACATATGTTAATGGCGAAGGTTTTAATTCTTCAAATTTACCTATAATATTTGATAATAATTATACATTTGATGTTAAAGTTATAATGTTAGCATATGAATATATTGAGAGAAGCACAATTGAAGCAGCTCATGCAAGTATATCAGTATATAATTGTAGAGCATTTAATGAATTTATTAATTTATTTAAAATACATTATAAAGAAATTAGGAAAATAATAACAAGTAGAGAAATAAAGAAATATTATACAGATTTATGTACTAGATGGCTAGGAAATTGTATGAGTAGAGTTGAATGTTCTGAAACAGTTTGCAATAATATGGTTGATTTACATAAAGTTTTAAAACTTTATGGAAATCAAAAATTATATGATTTTTTGGATAAATCTGTTTTTTTCCAAAGAAATGGTATTCCATTAGACCCAAAATATTTTAATAATAAAATAAAATTTGGAGGTATTAATATTATTGTTAATTTTAAAAAAATAAAAGATAAAGAAGAACGAAATTATTATAAAAAATTAATGTTTTATAAAGATTTTTATTTCTTATCATAAAATTCTCCCATAAATTGTAATTTATGGTTAATACGCATTTTAACTAATCCATATTTACCAACTAATAATTTTTCTAATTTAGCAACATCGCATCTTTTCACTTCAATTTCATTTATCTTTTTAACTGGAGGATTTAAGAAATAATCTTTATACATTTGATAATCTTTAAAATCATCTACTTTATATCCATCTTTTTTAATTTCATTAATAGTATCCATTAAATTTTTATTTTTTGAATAGTATTTATAAATTAGTTCTGGCTTCATATCATTTAATTTATCGCAATAATCACACCCAAATAATAAACATAATTCAACAAATTGATTATAATTTAAATTTAATTCTTTCAATACATCTTCCATTGAAATCTCTAATGTATCTTTTTTATATGATGTTAAATTACGATAAATTTTATTTGCTCCAAATGTCATAATATCCATATCATCAGTTAATACACCATCAGCTAAACCACATTTTACCAATTCAGCACATTGGCTATCTGCTTCTTCTGGTGCAACAACATATGGGATACCCATGATTTCCAATAATTCAATACACTCTTGAATTTGATATTTATTAATAGAAACAGTTTTCTTAAAATATTTAATTTTTTCTTCTTCATTCATATCTTCATCATTTAATTTCTCAGAAGCTTTTTGTTTGACTTCTTTTCTATTATTAATAGTTTGCCATTTAAATTGAGGTGGTTTTCCATCGAAAACATAAATAGGAATAATATTCATTTTTAAAAGATTAATAGTTTTGTTAAATAATCCAAGAATATGGGAGCTAATTTCACCCTGATTAGTAAACATATCTGCACCAGAATTTCGAATAGCTATAACAACTTGATATAATAAAATACTAATATCAATAGCAATCATTTGACCTCCTAATTTTTCATCACTTGTTTTTTTTATGACATTAGGATAGTTTGTATTAAGAAATTTAAGCATTTTTTTGATACCCATTTAGGTTTTTAATATATAATAAAAATATTGTTTTATATTGTTTAATCAATTTTTTTAATATAAATAATCTAAATATTATATATAATTAAATGCCATTATATGAAATTAAAGAACCCGTAAAAGATTATGTTGGTGCAGAAACATTTGATGGTGCAGTTATGAAATATGTTAAAGAACATATTAAAAAACAATATGATATAATAAAAATTACAGATCATGTTACTGAATGTACTTATGCGATTAGATATAATTCAAAATTAACCAAATTTAAATTTAGTTTAATCAATTCATTTAGAATTCATACAACTCCTCAACCAGTTAATATTGACACTTTATTTGATTATAGTAGAATTGAAGCAAGTAGAAAACCATCATATTTACCTACAAATCAACCTCAACCCCAACTTAATTTATTTAAACCTTCTAAACCCTCTACACCCTCTACACCATCTAAACCATCAATATTATCACCAACTCAACAAAATAATCCTTATCAACAAAATATGTTTTATTCTTATAATTATACATCAGACCCATCAAAAGAAACACCTCATGTATTAATTATTAATAATAAAAAATATCCTGTTATTATAACAAATAAAGCTATCTATCCAGTTCATACTGCAGTTATTAAAAGTAATGATGTAATTATTAATCATGATTTTAATGAGAATAAATGGGATAATGATATTAAAAGAGATTTTATAGCTCAATATGATTTCTTCGAAAATTTATTTCCTTCATTACAAAGATGGAAAAGTGAAAACGTATTTGTTGATAGTAATACCTCAATGTCGCCTACATTTAATAAATATTATCAAGAACAAATGGTTAAAGATATATCACCTGAATTAAAATCAAGAGCATTAATAAATAATAAAATGAATGTATTTAGTGTTTCATTATTTACTGGAAAAGTCCCTTCATTTGTTGATAGAACTATAGTATCTACTAAACAAATGATTAATTATGATGAATATATAAATAGACATAGTAATTGGGCGGATCAACAACAAAATGCAAGAAATTTAGGTCATGTTAAATCAGCTGAACCATGGTATAAGGATATATTAACATATTTTGAAATATTATTTTCAAATATAAAATTACATCAAGCCAAATATCCAGATTGGGTTATAAGATTATATACAGATGACAGTATAATTAATTCAAGCAACGATAAAATAAAAGAAATCTATCAAAGATTATTACGTTTTGATATTCAAATTATTAGAACTGAATTTAAAGAACCTTTTGAAGGTAAAATAGCAACTATGTTAACACGTTTTCTCCCAATGTTTGATAAAACAGTATCTAAATTTTTATCAATTGAAGCTGATAACTGGCCCACTGAAATATACTGGAAAGTATTAGACCAGTGGATTAAAAATAATAAACAATCTCTTGCATATATTTCTGGATATACATATGGATGGCCTTCTGGTCTTAGAATAAATCCAACAGGATTACCAAGTGATTTTGCTTCATTAATTCATTTTAGACAAAATTACGGTGGTATGTTTGGATTAGCTAAACCAGATAATAAGATATATAATCCTAAATTATTGGATTATTTAATGATTTTTGCATCTGAAAGAAAAGAATATTTTAATACATTATTTGTAGATGGGAAATTTATTTTAGATAATAATCAATATGATACTAATTATCACGGTGTAATATCAACACCTATTAGTGATAAGAGTTTATTTGATAAGGGTATTGATGAAGTATGGTTAAGTTTATTTGTATTACCTAAATTAGACACTGTATTTTCTGTTCCAATTTATGGTGATATGTTAAATTTCTCAGCGTTAGACAGAGACGATAAAGTAGCTATTTTAAATAAATATAATATGAAAGAAGATATTGCTGATTTAGATGCCAATTCATTTAAGAGTTTTGCATTATTTACAAATAAAAAGAACAAAACCATATTTTATTCAATTGAAATGAAATTAATGGAATATTTATTAAATATTACACCAAATGATACAACAATTGATTTCAATAAATATAGACATTCATTTGTCCCTACATTTATTAATTTATACCCTGACTTTCAGGCTGCTAAGAATTATGATGAATTAGAAGAAATTAAAAGAGAATTAGATACAGATTCTTTAGATTTATCAAATACTTATTTATTAGAAAGACAAAAGTATTTAAAATACAAGAATAAATATTTAAATCTTAAATTGAAATATTTAAACATATTCAATGGATCAGATTTTCCTAAGGAAAATCTGACATTGAACAAGAATAAATACCCTTTATTAAAGAAAAAAATGGGTGAATTAAATAATAATAATTTTTTTTTTTGAAAAAATTCAACATTAAAAAAAATCAGAACGGAGGAAGTAATTGTGATATAGTAAATAGATTAGTTAAAATAGTCCATGCTGTATCAGATAAAACTTTAGATTTTTCAACTCCAAATATTTCCTTAAAAGCAAATATTTTACATGATAGAAATCAAATATTTTCTTTACAAAATATTAGAGATGATATATATTTAATAAAAAATAATGATAATTGCATAACTTTATCAGGAAATAATTATCATATGGAACCAATTAATATGATAGATAGACAATTATTTAGAATTAAAAATATAAATGATTATTATGTTATAAGTCATTTAGATGGAAAATTATGTATTGATGCAAATTGGGACCAAGATATATTAGCAAAAGAATGTATAGAAAATGATAATAATCAAAAGTTCTATATAACACCTTATTACAAAAATAATGATAATGATTTTAATCATATCAAACCAGCTCTTCAAAATCTAATATTATCATATTATCCAAATGATATTGAATTAGATGAATATTTTCCTTTAATGTTTCAAGAAGGTTCTTTATTAAATGTAGCACAAAATGCTTTACGTTTACATCCTAAATATGGAGAACCTGGATTAACTTACTCAGCTGTATTATGTCCTTTGATTTATAATTGTTTAAAGAAAGCAGGAATAAATGTTATGGAAGCTTGGACTAAATTATATTTCCAAGCAGATGATGGTAGTTATCAACCAGCAAATGATGCAACTAATCGTCGATTTCAAAATTATTGTGATATAATAGCAAATACACCTGGATGGGTTAATTATACATTATATATATTAACAGAATTAGAATATAAAGATAATCTAGAGCCTGAATTTTATGAAGAAATATTTGCAGAATCAAAAAGAATAACTAGATTACTTAAAGAACATGGTAGATTATAAAATATATAGTTTTTAAATTAATATTAATATTAATTTAAAACCTCAAGTAAATATATAATATGTCATACAGAGTAGTTTATCCTGTTGCTATGCCAATTGATGCAAATGACTTTAGAGAAGCAGTTAAAAAATTCATTAAATTAAATCATTTTATGAATATAGAACAAATGATTTTAACCGATCAATACAACCATATGAGAGCCAATATTAAATATTATGATGCTGATAGACGCAGAAAAGCTTCCATCCAATTAGTTCCAATGGATGCTGCAGCTGTTGCTGCATTTCCTGGAGTAGTAGGTTTCTCATCAACTAACCCTAAAACACCTTATCCTGCTTTTGCAGTAGGCCCCTCACAATTAGGAGGTCCTGCAGGAATTATAGCACCAGCTGGTCCTCTTATGGTTGAACGTCCTGCCATGATTGGTGGTCCAGTTATAGGTGGCCCAAGACTTGGTTTACCAGTCCCTGGTCCAGTTATTATGGGTCCTCCTGGAGGACCTGGTGTTGCTGGTGTTATTTATGGAGCTAGACCAGCTGAAACAACATCAGATGAAATTATTAGAATTGATGATATTAGTGGAGCAATAACAGCTACTACTAAAGATGGTAGCACTTTTCCAATTTCAAAAATAGAAAAGTTATATTATAATAATACATGCAGAGTTTTTGGATCTGGTGGTAAAATATCCATAATTAAAACTCAAATTATAGATGGTAATAGAATAGTATTTCAAAATAAAAAATATAAGCCATCTGATGAAGAAGATTTATTTGATATAACTGATATAGTCGATAAACCAATACCTGGAGCCACACCAGCACCATCTGGATCAAGTGCTGCACCCTCATCAGGAGTTATGACAGTTGGTCCTACTGCTGTTATTACTCCTAGCAAACAAATTATCCCAGTCGCGCCAGTTGGACCTATTGGACCAGTACCTATGACATCTAGAGTTGGTATGGTTGGTACTGATGGCAGACCAGTTGTCGGCGTTCCTGTTCCTTTCGGCGCTCAGCCTTCCGGAGTAATTGGCATGAGCGCCGCTCCTGGCGTTGTTGTTGGAGGTCCAATGATGGTTGGCAGCCCTGTTCGTTTTGGTCGTGGAGTTTATTAAATTCTTTATAAAATACTAATATTCCATCCAATTTATTAAATTCTTGATTAATTAATACATTAATTGAAATTGTAGCTGGTGCTATAACATCATTACAATCTATTTGATTATTATGAATTGATATAATTTGACATATCAAATTATATTTATTTGATATTAACATTATACCTTTACTTAATTTACCTTGTTTTAAAAAACCAGATATAATGTATCCAACTGATTGGATATAATTAGTCTTTATTATATTAAATATAATATCTCCATCGTTATTATTATTACCAACCATATTTGTTTCAACATGGCTTAATAATTCTGACAAAGTATCAAAGTTATTATTAACTGTTAAATTAAAATCAATTATATTATTTATATCTTTTTTCTTTTTATTCTCAAAAAATAAAAACTTTTCATTATTATGAATTATTGTATTAAAATAAATATCTCTAGATGATTTATAACATAGACCTTCTTTTTTCATTAGTTTTTTTAAATTATTACCCTCAAAATTAATTCTATATTCATTCATATATTCACTCTTTCTTCTAATAGTTATATTTAACCAAATACAATTATTAATTCTATTTATAATAATATTATCAACATAGGAATTACATCCATCGGCCATCATTTTAATAATATCTAATGAATAATCTATTTCTTCTTGAGTAAAATTTTCATATAAAGTCCCATCATCACAAATACCCAAATAATAATAACATATACCATTACCCTCATTAATTCTCCAATTCATTTGAGCGGTTAATTGGTTCAACCTTGTATTGGATACATTAACAAAATGTCTCTTATATTCAATATTACCTTCTTCAATTTCAACAGGTGCAACTATCATAATAATATTATTATAATAATAATTTATTTTTTATAATAATTATTTAGATCTTTTATTATATTATCAAACTCTTTTTGAGCTTCTTCTGCTGAGTTATAAACATAATTAAGTGTTCTATTTTCACCACCAGTAATCCATATTAATGAGCCCATAATATTATTTCTATCATGTGCTAAAGTAAAAGATATAGTATTATTTGTTAAATCAATAGTTGATACTTTAGTAAGATTTAATAGATATTTCCCACCTTTTCCATTATTTAATATACGTAATAATGACATTAATAATTAAAAAAACATTACTTTATATAAAAATTGAAAAATATTAGGACTATTAGTAGTAATAATAAAGTATGGCTTCTAATACTGAACCGTTTTATGTTTTTAATTATACCCAAGAGGTAGCTCGTAAGTGTGTAAATGCAATGGATACGCCAACGCGAACTAATCAATCTGATGCGGAAAGTAATGCATTATGCTGTGATGAATTAAAGTGTTGTTTCTGTTGGCCTTTATTTTTAGTATTTGATATTTTATCATGTCCTTTCCGTGGGTGCATCCATTTGAAGAACAATGGTTGCTGTAATAGCAAAAATTGATTTTTTAAATCTAATTCATTTATATATAAAATTATATGAATAACCAAAAAGGAGGTTATATAACATCTAGTTTTGTAAGCCAAATAATTATGGATTTATCAAGAAGAAATAATCAAACGCCAGAAATGAAAAGAGCTATAAATAATAGTATAACAAATACAGGTCATGGTTGTATTTTATTGGGTTCTTCTGCACGCTTAGAAAATGGAGATAGAAATATTAGAATGTTAGTTGGAGCACATTTTTCACGTCATGGTAATTTAAAAATTGGAACATTTGGTGGTGGTTGTAATAGAGGAGAAATTACAATTGATACTATGATTAGAGAAATAATTGAAGAAATTTTTAATATAGAAGCATCTTCAGAAATGATAAATAGAATTAGAGATTTTTTAAATATCAATACTGATTATTATTATATATTTCAAGTTAGTGATATTAAGAGAGCATATTCTTATATATTTGATGTCAGCATTTTAGGAGATTTTATTAGAATTATTATTGAAATTTATAGACCAAGAAATATTGCATTTTTTATTCCAGCATATGATGGATTATCAAACTTAGATTTATATTTGGATACTAATGTAAGCTATTCTGACACATCATCTTTTAGTGGAGAAAATCCAGCATATGGACCAAATAGCACAATCAAATTAGTTGAATTTATGAGAACAAGAGTTATTTCACGTGCTATATTTGAAACTTATAGACGATTGGGAATAAGAAGACCATCTGGATTAGATGAAGTTAAATACTTATCTTTTGTATCATTAAATAAATTAATATTAAGTATCCCAAGTGGTTCTTATAATATCTTCAATTTTAATAAACACAGAAGAGAAAATCTTAGAATGCAAGGTTTTTTAATTAAATTATTAAGTAAGGATTTAATTAGATTTATAAATAGATATCAATAACCTATGGTTAACCATAGGTTAAAAATTGTTTAAAATATAAATTATATTAATAATAATGAATATAGATATATCATCAGATGAAAAATTTTATGATTCATATCATCAATATTGTTTAAATTTATTTAAAATAGACTTTAGTCTTCCTAAAATTTATAAATATGTTTTTTTTTGCAGGGATAGTGATGAAATATATTGTTTAGAGGGCGGATGTATGGAAGAGATATATTATAAAATTCTATTTAAAATAGATTATAATAGTTGTTATGATATACATGTATATTTGGGTTCTGAATATAATGTAGATATTTTAAATAATCCAATTGAATTATTAAAAACTCATTATTTTGAAAAAAGTGAATATTATGTTTTTGAAGAAATTAAATTCATAAAGTCAGATTTAGAAAATGAAACAATTAATACTAATAAAATAAATATAAATAAAAAATCATCTGAAGAATTTTATGAAAGTTATAAATTGTACTATCAATCAAAGATTTTATCAAAGATTTTATCTAAAACTAATAAGACTGATAAATATCAATATGTATTAATTTCTAAAGAATTTGCAGATATTTATTTTATTGAAGGAAATTCAATTGAAGAATTATATTATATAGTTTATTTTAAACTTGATGATGAATTCTGGGATAATATTTATGATAGTGAATATCCAATGAATGAATTAAAAAATCCTATTAAATTATTTAAGAAACATTTTATTGAATCAGATGAATATATATTTGAGCCAATTAAATTTTTATAAAACATATTTTTCAATAAAATTATCAATATTAATATATATTGAATTATCCATATTATTAATTATAGTGATATCATCTTTTCTATCCATTAAATGATATTCTGAAATATCATCTATTGGGCTTTTATGTTGATTTGTTCTA
>JACCDO012027091.1_pt1 | contig 14871 bp, 12 predicted proteins | sample 7446101 | NCBI WGS metagenome assembly JACCDO01 (sample SAMN15323440, study PRJNA562643) | freshwater metagenome | isolation source: river surface water | place: USA:Blue River Watershed | collected 2017-08-16
GCTTACCATGCTTTTTATAGACCGCATAAACGAATTCTCCTTGTTTTGCTGCTATGTCAAGAAATAATGAATTTTCATTGAATGCTTCATCCGGAATGGAATTTAACATCATGTCTGTAACTAATTCAGGAGTAACAACTTCAGAATCTGACAACCTACTGAATTTCTTCATAGCATTACTTGCTCTTTTTATCGGAGAGATTGCTGTGTCATTGGCTAACGAATTTATATTCTGTATTTTGTAATCTAATTCGCTTAAAACGAATGGATTTATGTGTTTTTGAAATAAAACAAGAATCTCTTTTGATAAATTCAAATTTGCTAAGATGCGAGTGTTTGAATCATTATTTTCAATTTCAAGGACTATTTCATTTAATGACTTTACTCTTGAGTCAGTTAAAAAAGCAAAGAACAATATCCGAGCATAAAACATGGCAAATTGACCTTTGTAGTCGTCATCCTCATTGCTTTTGAGTTCAGAAGTTTCTTTGTTTTCTTCTTTTCCTTCATTTCCTTCATCCTCTGTTTCGACAATATCTAAATCTTCCCCTTCACCAGCTGTTGATTTTATTTCAATACCTTGTCTTGACCCAATCTTGCCTTGTTTTTCAATTTCAGCTTTAATTGCCTCAATATCTAATAGAGAGTAGTCAATTGAAATATTAGTGGCTTCGTCATACACACTCCTGTTACTTGAATATTCTCGCACAGCATCAAGAATGTCATTGGGCAGAACTTGGACAATTTTATTATTATTAAGTATGACAATCGGGGATATTTCTAATTCTCTTTTGATTCTTTCTTCTAACTTACTATTACCGTTGGATTCTGTATTTACATTGTAGATTTGAGCCTTATGTTCCTGCATTTGGAACATTCTATTCGGGTTAAAATCTACAAGAAGAGTCTGTGGTTTCATATTGAACTTAACAGAATCACCATTAGTTTCCTTAAATACTTTAATATATTGGTTTTGTAATCTAAAAATCGCCTGGTCATACTCTTGTGGAGAAGATGTATCTTTTAAATAAAGCATAGTGTCCCATTCATGAACGGTACTGCCGGTAAGCATTCGATTTACAGTTAGCGTGATTGTTTTTTTATCATTTTGCTCACACTCCTTTATTTTTGATTTTACAGATGTTGTATCTTTAAATGTCTTTTCACCCTCAACCCCAGAAATATTGATTATTTCATACTCATTAAGGTTTTTAAAAGTATTATTTTTTATCAGAGACTCTAATGCATCACATGATGCTCGGTAGGGTAAAACACAAACAATATGACGACACATTTTCCCGTCTCTAATCTTGTCATAGTCTAAAAAACCCAAAAGGTTTTCATCTTTTTCAGAACCATCAATAATTTTAAATAATTCTAATATCTCATCTTCATGAATGAATTTCTTATGTAAATTACTTTCTTTATCAAGGATAATTGATTTTGGCCTAAAAAGTTCTGAAAAGGCATAAGTAATCCCACGCTTTTTAAGTTCTTCCATTTTTTTACGAGAAGATTCATTGGGATTAAAAGCAAAACGTATCATTTGAGGGAAGCCATAATATGGATTATCCCATTCTTTTACCTCGTCTTTATTTAGGTTTTCTTCATCCCATTTTTCCTGATCTTCGGCTATATTGGAAAATTGATAGAATGCTATAATATCGTCTTTTGTAAACTCACTATTCATTAGTATTCTATATGGAGTACCTGATAAGTGAATCCGAATTTTGGTGTTAAAGGATTTAGTCGTAAACTCTATATCCTCTAAGGTGTTTTCGTTCAGTTTTTGTTCGCTCTTTATTTCTTTTGAAGATAAATTTTCTTCTTTTAAGACCTTACCATATTCAGCTGCCCTGGCACCGAAATGAGTTTCATCTATTAGAAGCAAATCTATTTGACTGTCAAATACTTCTTTGTGCTTTGTCTTTATTTCATCGCCTTGTAAGTCTTGAAGAGTAAGAAACAAAACGATTTTCTCTCCAACTTGTTTTTTTTCTTCAATAATGGATTCACTTTGTAATAAAGATTCACTATCGAGAAAGCAATACCCATCAAATTTCAAATGACTCTCAACTGTCCTTTTCCATTCCTCTTTAACATCAGCTTTTGCAGATACTACCACGACAAATTCAGCACCCATTTCAACAGCGCAGCACATGGAAGTAAAAGATTTACCGAAACGCATTACTGCATACATCAATAAATTTGTTCTTCCCTTTTCAATAGCTTCTTTAAACCTTAAAACAGTCTCTTTTTGATTTGGGCGAGGATCATAATTTTCAGTGCGATTATATTTATGAATTACCGGAATATGACTGTCCTCAAAACGGTAGTATTGGTATTTTGAATCATTGCTTTTATGCCCGTTCTTTATATCATCAATTGCGTCTTCTATATCCTTTTCTGTTGCATTTTCGAAAAACTCATTTGAGTAATAAGGTATGCTTTTAATAGAATGTTTTTCTAAACGTTTTCTTTGGCGATCGTTCTCTAAATAATAATGAATTGAATAGTCTCTAAAATAAGTTTCCTCGTCAACCTTTGCTACATCGTCATACTTTTTAATAAGATTTGGAAAGTGTTTACGCCATTCATTAAGTCTTACTTCTAATGGGCGATATGTATCACCAACTTTTAAATAGTTTGGAATGGTTTCAGTTGTGAAAGCATAAATTTGAGGTTCAACTCTACCAATTATCAAGTCGTTTAATATATCCGTATCTATTGATTTATTACTCGCCATTTTGTTATTTAATTAAGTCAATGAATTTGATATTTACACCATATTCACCAGAGGATTCATCAAACTCTCCCCAATCTTTTATTATACTATAAATCCCATTGTGCAATAAAATATTCTGATTATTGCATCCTTTGCATTTAACAATTTCGTTTTGCGATAAACCGAATAAATCACTCACCTCTTCAACTTTATCGATACAGCTATTTGGCACAACCCCCTTCATTCCATCCATTTGCCAAACATTCCATGAAATAATATCCGATATACTTTCTAATGTTTCTAATGAAGGGTCACGAGTAAATTTATAGTTGAAGTATTCAATAAAACTAATGAGTAATGCTTCACGTGCTAAAAGCAAACTATCACCTTGCCACTCAAAAGCATATATGTTTTGAAATGCAAGAGTTGCATATTTAATCCATTCTTCTTCTGTTGTTGTATTTTCGTTTACAACACGAAGTTTCCTATCTAACAAACCAATCCGGTTCTCTATTGAAATAAATTCTCCTGTTGTTGTATCATACCGACTTACGATATATGGAGCCTCGCCACATGAAATTTCTAAACGAGTATCAGCAACATAGTCTATCCATGTCTTGTTATCTGGAAATGTAATTTTATTTTTATTGGTTATCCATGATTTGGTGCCATCTTCAAGAACTACTTCTTGATTAAAAATATTTTCAGCATTAAACCAAGAATTGTCTATTGAATTATTCTGTGCGTTACAAATCCATGACGGAGTAAAAACTTCAGCCATTTCTTTGGAACGCGATAACTGTAAAATTTTATCCTTGTACACTCGTGGCATAATTACATTACCAAATTCTCCTGTAATTATTTCCGGGAGAATATTTGAACTGTAGGAGTAATCTAAACCTAAATCTTTATAATTATCAGTCGCCCAAAAAATATTCTTACCTGTAGTTCTATCACTTAGTAGAATATTCAGAATTGAGGGATATTTCTCAATTATCTCATTTTCTAATACATCAATTTCAGTACGCACTATTTGAGAATTTTGATTTTTGATATGGTAATATTTCTTCCTCTGCAACTTTCAGAGCGTTTAAGCCTACTTCTTCATCTTCGATAACTTCGTATACTTTGTCCGCTAACCAAAGCGTTAATAATTCTTTATGTTCAAGTTCTAAAATTTGAGAAAGCAGTAACACATGTTCACGTTTGGCATTACGTTCGCCCCGTTCCACCTTACTGAGCATTGCTGTATCAATATCCAGTTGAGCGGCTACGTGCCGCAGCAGTAATTCTTTTTGTTCTCTACGCTGTCTTATGATTTCTCCAAACTTGTTCATTCAACTATTTTTGACTTGACAATAATTGACAAATATAGTAACGAAATGAAAAATAAAGAAACATAAAGCAGAAGAAACACTTGAATTATTGAACTATTTTTTCATAATGGTCTTTCTTTAACCGAAACAATAAATTCCCTTTAATAAACTTAGATATGTAACCCTCTGCTGTCTTGTCAGCAATATCTAAGGCCTTTGCTATTTCTAAATATTCTTGACGATTAAAAAACTTTGGAAGTTTATCCAAGAATTGCTCTTTTAAATTCTTTTTTAAAGAAAGTGGTCTGTCTTCAGGAAGTTCTGAAAAAACAATACTTGCGTGCTTTACTAATGTTTTTGTAATATTTAAGGCGTTATTAAAATCAACATCATCACATATTAATGGAGACGTTGTATCTCCATTCTCAAATGTTCTTAAAATAGTAAAAATCATTGCAATTCTAAATGTAACAACACCTAAGCGGCGGACAGTTGCCATATATTCCATACTTTGAATTGCGAGATAAGTATTTTGAATAGCTTCAAAAGAGTTGTTAAATCGATTTTCTTGCTCCTCTGTAAGTTCAAATTTGATAATGTCTTGTTTGAGTAATGCTTCATAAAATAGATGAAACTCACAAGCTAACTCATCAAAGTATTCTCCTAATCCATTTTCGGTCTTTTTCTCAAAAACGTTTTTCCATGATGGTTTAATGTTCATGTAATAAAACATGAAACGACTAAATAAACCATTTTCTGCATTCGGAATTAAGGCTGAAATTTGTTTTGGAGTCCCCGATAAAAGACAAGAAATGCAAGGGTTTTCAATTTCAACAAACTCTCTATCTGTTCTTCTATAATAGCTAATTGTTTCGTGGTGGAATGCTTTTCTAAAACCATCGCTGTAATTACCGTAATCTGATTTGAATGCTTGTGATAAAGTATCACCTTCTGTTTCAAATATCAATCCTCTTCCTTCATTGTCATTTAATAACTGGAAAGCACCAGTTGCACTATTGTTGGCAGGAATGAAAAGCATTTTTTCAGGAGGAGGTAAAGGTTTGACAGCGTTTTTATCCTTTCCTTTATTTCGGTTGAAATCCTGCAGTTCAGCCTCATATTTTTGACGAAGTAATTTTGATTCTTCTCTTTTCTTTTTGTGGATTGGATTAACTAATTGTTTGCAATGAACTAATCGTCCTTTACCAGCTGATGCAGGTGCTGTAATAAAAAGAAATAAGTTCGCAAATACTTTGTTACCATCATAAATTCCGTAAAGTTTCGGAAAGCATGCACTTAAAGTAACCATTGAACCTAATAACAATAAATCTCTTTCTTCTTTGCTTGATGATACGTTTGTTATCTTTTGAAGAAATTGAGGAAGTTGAGGAAATAGAGTATCTGAAAGTAATTGTGCTTGATTATCAAGAATGGGCAAATCCTCGGTTTCCTTCGTTTCCTTAAATTCCGAAGTATATAATTTTATACCTGCATTTTTACAAAGAAAGTAAAATGTACCTATAGTTATACCAGTTCGATTACCTGAGAGACAATTATTGTATTGAACATCACAAGAGGTTGCATCATAATCAGGATAAAATTGACTAACTCTGTGATAATAATTTCTTCCACTTTCGCCAAATTTATCAGCAAGGGCGAATCCGATATTTAACCAAGCACTGTAATCGGAAGTTAAGTCAATTTTGCTGCCTTCAATTTGTTGAATTATAAACTCAATATTTGAATCATCATTGGATCTATCTTTTTTGTGTTCTTCATTTTCTATCAAGGACTTTTTTTGTGGTAATTCAAGCCACTTATCTACATCAAATTTTTTCTTGTTCATATTTAATATGGTATTTTGGGTTAATAAAACATTCTTTGTCGTGGGGGATAAAACAAGCTCGAGAAACATCTTTCCCTGACGGATCTACCTTCAACTGGTGTGTATCCATTAAGTAATTACTGATTGCCCTAAAGTATTCTTCATGGCTGTGAGTTGTAAGGTCAATTTCAACTATCCATTTAATACCATTTCCAGAAGGAGAAAAAAACAACAAGGTAGTTTCTAAAAATTCATCCTCTAATAGTAATTCCTTAACTGCTTGAGGGTTTTCTAAATCGTCTAAATCTATTGTGATTAGACTGGAATGCTCGATGAGATTTGAGTCCTTACGCGTGGAGAAAGTGCCTGAAAAAGTAACATAGTCAAAATGATTCTTCTTATAAATCTTTGCTGCTTCTTTATCTTCAATGGCCTTCAATTCATTTACGTTTTTCAAAAATCTTATATCCCTGATAAAGACATAAGAATCAAAAATTGTAATGGTATCTGCTGGAGTTACATTAGTCACCGGTTTGCGGTAATAACTAAATCTTGGAAACATTGATTCGGGCAATACTTCTGCTGTTTGCATAATGGAAAAATGGATGATGATGAGGAAAAGATGCTGCTTGAACTATGCGCCCGGCTTTAAATAATGACTTTGTAAAAAATCATCAATATCCTTCGCTTTATAGTAAATTTTAGCGCCTACTTGGGAGAATGGTATTTTACCAGAATCCCGATAATGTTGTAAGGTTCTTTTACTAATGTGAAGGAGTTCACACACATCTTGATTATCCATCCAAACATCAGAGAGTGGAGTGGTTTCTTTGTGATTGTTCAACCTAACGCTAATCGCGTCAAGTTTTTCTACTAATTTTTGGAATGCTTCAGATTCCATTGTAATAACGTGCATAATTTTATTTTTTTGAATTATGCAACAAAGGTTTTTAGAAAGATAAGGTCTGAAAAGCCAGACGGGATAAGACCTGATAAACAGCTGTTTTAAGTGAAAATTATTTACTTGAGAAGTGATTTCTGATGTATTCTAAAGCACGCTTCTTGTAAAATGTAACAGTATCTGAATGGTCTAATTTAGACTGTAATTCTAATTCTATTCGGGTAGCTATTAATTTACAGCTGATTTCTAAAGTAAGTTGAGGAATAATCAATTGTTCATGTAATGCTTCAACAACTCCTCTTATTGAACCTTTTTTTCGTTCACCTAAAATAAACTTGCCATTTTCCGAGATTTGTAAGTCCTCGAGCATTTGCATTATGAATTGTATATTTCCGGAATTAGTAATTTCTTCAAGAGAAGTAGGAATACTTTTCTTATCGCTTTTCTTTTTATTTGTTACTTCTGCCAATGGGTATTCCTTGAAGAATTCAATTTCATCTTGTAGCCACTGTTTAATTGTTTTAATATAACTCAATTCATTTTTGTCAAATTTTAAGAGAAGTGCTTTGTTTTTTATTATTCTTGATTCAATTAGTAATTCCCGTTTACGTTGATTTACATCAAAGTCATCTTTATTAATTTCCTCGTATGATTTTATTTGATAAAGAAGGTTTTTTGTTAGTTCACATAGATAAAATACAATGGACTCCTCAGTATGAATCTTTACAGAGGTTAAACCATTGTATCGATTTGTGCTATTAATTTGAGAAACAATCGGAAGCTTTTTAGACAAGGTTTCCTTAAGCTCCGTAAAATAAGGAAGACTAAAAGGAAAAGTATCTATCCATTTATTGTATAAATCTCGAAGAACATTAAAGTTAGGCGATGCTGTTTTCTTTGTTTTAGGATCTAAATAGCTGAGGAGTTTTGTTCGCTTATATTTGGGAATGGGTGCTTTGCTTTTTTGTAAATAAAGTATTAGATGAAATCTCAGAAGATGAAGACCAATCCCCGGGCTGCCAAATGAAAACAAATTGTATTCAAAATAATCTGTAATATCCTCAAACCAATCCTCGTTATTAATTTTTGTTTCGATTATATATTCAATATAGCTCATTTGATTAACAACCTTTTCTTTCAAATAATCAAACGAACCGGGAAGAATTCCAAATCTACGAGCATACTGGCGATGCTCATCACAGCAATTCGGGAATGCTGTTAAAAAATCTTCTGTATTATTAATTAGCGATTTGTGGAAAGGGCAACAGTTTGGGAAGCCTTTAGGAGCTTCCCAACCGTCGGGAACCTGTATTGTAGTAGCAGGAATATTAAATTGGTTTGCTGGTATTTCTATAAATGGAAAATGATTGTTATGCATTCTTTTTCAGTATTTAACACAAAGTTAAATACACAAAATGATAAAATCTACCCCATTAAATTATTAGTTATTTACATAACCAGTTTTGCTCTTAACATGTCAATATCATCCTCAACTTTCTTATCAATTACCTTCGCATAGATTTGAGTGGTTTGCATTTTACGATGACCTAACAATTTACTGACTGTTTCAATCGGAATACCATTAGATAAGGTTACTGTCGTTGCATAGGTATGACGTGCTAAATGGGTATGTAATTCTTTCGTAATGCCACAAATGGAAGCAACTTCTTTCAGATAGGCATTCATTTTTTGATTTGACGGAACTGGGAGCAACTTACCTGAAATAAGAACCTCTGCATGAGCGGCATATTTTCTAATGATATTCTCGGACACAGGAAACAAAGGTATGCGACACGTTACACCTGTCTTGCCTCTGCGGATGACGATCCATCTATGCCCGTCAATACCAATTTCAATGTTCTCTTTTTTCAGTTCAGCCAAATCTTTGTATGCAAGACCTGTGTAACATTCAAAAATGAATAAATCACGTATCACATCCAGGCGTTGAATGGTAATCTCTTTGTTTATGATTGCATCAATTTCAGCTTGTGTTAAGTATTCACGCTCCACGTTCTTCTGAGTAATGCGATAACTAACAAATGGGTCTTTTCGGATATAGTCGTTTGCTAATGCAATACGAATTACTTTTTTTAATGCCTTGATGTGCTTCATAGAACTGTTATGCTGGCATTTTGCAACGGTTTTAAGGTAGAAGTCAAATCCTGTGATAAACTTGTTATTAACCTCTGATAAAGGCAATTTTTCATTATTGTATTGAATGGAGCAATAGTTTCGAATGTGTTTGAGGGCAGCATCATAACGCTGTAGTGTTAAGGGTGAAAACTCTTTACCAATCAATTGCTTCAAATTGTTGTTGTGATCTTCAAACAATTCTACTAAACTCCATTGCTTTTCTCCGATACCTAAAAATGTATTCAGAAGAACTTTCGCTGTGATTTGTTTACCAGCTTCTTGTAATTCTCTTTGGTGCATGAATAACTGACCTCGCACACTTGTTAGGTAATCGTTGATTTCTGTGGACTCTGGACTTGTTCCTTTGGCTTTGTTCCGTGCAGTGTCCCAATGGGATGGTTTGATACTTCTTTTAATAGAAATCTCGGAGGAATCTCCGTTTGAAGTGATGCGCAAATAAATAGGTGCTTCACCTGTTTTTAGAAGTTTTGACCTTTTAATGAAAAAAAGGATGTTAAATGTTGCTCTTTTCATGGCGATAATGATATTACAAAGTTACCGCAACACGTTAAATTAAGGAAATGCTAAATACTGCAAATCAGTGCATTAGAACCAAATCGGTGGACTTTTTTTGAGGAGGATTTTAGTCCACCGAATAGCCCACTTGCAAATGATTAAAAAGGGGAGAAAATGAAACAAAAAGACATAAAAAAAGCCTCTTTTAGAGGCTTTTTCGCCTCAATTCACTGTTTTTCAAGTGTTTAAGGGGTCGGGACGGGACTCGAACCCGCGACCCCCTGCGTGACAGGCAGCTATTCTAACCACCTCAACTACCAAACCGTTTTTCGATCTTTTCAGACTTTCGCAACAGCGAAATTAGAAAACGTGTATGCTTCCGTAAAAGCGAAGACAAAATTACACAATCTTTTTTTAAATACAAGAGATTGCGAAAATTTAATTTCTTAAAATCTTACCATATTTAACAATACTCTCTAATCTTTCAAGTGTTTTTCTTTCTCCACAAAGTTCTACAAAAGCTTTTCGCTCTAAATCAAGTAAATATTGTTCTGAAACTAAAGTGTTTTCAGATAAATCACCTCCACATAAAACATAACCGAGTTTTTCAGATATTAGTTTATCGTGCTCCGACATGTAATTTCCTGAGTACATTGAATTTGCACCAACATAAACGATTCCCAATCCTTCTTGTCCAACAACTGTAATGTTTTTCTCTCTTTTCGGAGCAACATATCCTTTATGCGCTAATTCCAAACAAGCCGCCTTGGCTCGTGTTAATTGATATTCTCTACTTACAATAACCTCATCAGTTCCCTCCCTTAGGTAACCAAGATCAAATGCTTCATAGGCAGAAGTTGCAACCTTTGCTTGACCAATTGTTAGAAATTTCTCGCGTAATCTGTTAATTTTAATGTCCCCAGAAACATATTCATCAGACAATCTTTTGGCAAACTCTTTCGTACCAGCCCCGGCAGGAATAAGTCCTACTCCAAATTCTACCAATCCAATGTAAGATTCTGCGTGCGCCACAACCTTATCGGCATGCATACACATTTCGCAACTTCCGCCAAGAGTTAAATTGTGTGGCGCTACAATTACAGGGGCATTGCAGTAACGAACACGCATCATAACGTCTTGAAATGCCTTAACAGCAAAATTTAACTCGTCGAATTCCTGTTCAGCAGCCATCATTAATATCATGGCCACATTGGCTCCTGCTGAGAAATTCTGACCTGTATTCGAGATTACCAAACCTTTATAGTCAGATTCGGCTAAGTCCATCGCCTTGTTCATCCCTTCAATTACCCCAGCGCCAATAGAATTCATTTTGGTGTGAAATTCTAAATTGATAATTCCATCGCCGAGGTGTACAATGGTAGTATCTGAATTTCCCCAAATTTTATTTTCGTAACGAAGTACGTCTAAATCTATAATTTCTTCAGTTCCAGGTATAACTTGATATTCTTTCTTCTCTAGATCATAGAACAAACGTTTTCCTCCCTCAATTTTGTAGAAGGAATTTTTCCCTGAAGACAACATTTCTTTCACCCAAGAAGCAACAATAAATCCTTCAGCTTCAGCTAATTCAATTCCTTTTTGAATGCCAATCATATCCCAGTTCTCAAAAGGACCGAAAGTCCAGGCATAACCTGTTCGAATGGCATCGTCTACACTGTATAACACATCGGAAATTTCTGGAATGCGTTGTGAAACATAAGCAAAAAGCGAGGCGAAATGCTTGCGAATCAATTCACCTGCCTTGGTTTTATCAGAAAGTAAAATAGGTAAACGAGATTTTAAATCAGGCATAGATTTCACCATTTCCACAACCGGTAATTTAGGTTTTTGCATTGGATGGTACTCAAGTGTTTCCAAGTTTAAAGCAAAACGATTTGTTTTTCCAGAGGCATCTTTTTCTTTATAATAGAATCCTTTCTTGGTTTTATCGCCTAAAAATTTATTTTCAACGAGGTAATCTAATACTCTTGAAGATTTGATAGCATTGACCATCTCATCTTCTTTCAAATTAAGTTGCAACCCTTTGGTAACGTTATAAGCCGTATCCAAACCAACGAGGTCGGCTAATTTAAATGTTCCTGTTTTAGGACGTTCCAATAAAGCTCCTGTCAGTGCGTCTGCCTCCTCTATACTGAGGCCAAGTTCTTGGGTCAATTCCATAACTTTCGCCATGGAATAAACGCCCACTCTGTTGCCAATAAAACCAGGGGTATCTTTACATAAAACGGTTTTCTTACCAAGAATACGACGTCCGTAATCCATTAAAAATTCAACAATGTCTGCAGAAGTTTTTTGTGTTGGAATAATTTCAAGTAATTGAAGATAACGTGGTGGATTAAAAAAGTGCGTACCACAAAAGAATTTTTGAAAATCTTCGCTTCGATCCTCAATCATCATTTTAATAGGAATTCCAGACGTGTTGGAAGAAATCAAAGTGCCAGGTTTGCGGTATTTTTCTATCTTTTCGAATAATTGTTGCTTGATGTCTAAGCGCTCAATTACAACTTCAATAACCCAATCACACGTGGAAATTAATCCTAAATCATCATCAAAATTCCCCGTTTTAATTCTTGAAATAAAACTTTTTTTGTAGATAGGTGAGGGGTTTGATTTCACTGCAAATTCAAGTGAGTTGTTCACAATTCTATTCCGAACTTCTTTACTCTCTATGGTTAAACCTTTTTTTTCTTCATCGGTGTTTAGTTGTTGCGGAACCATATCTAACAATACGACTTGGCATCCTACATTTGCAAAATGACAGGCGATTCGCGATCCCATTACGCCTGAACCTAAAACAGCTACCTTTCGGATGTGTCTATTCATGATATTTTATTTAAGTTTCGTTATTTCTTTTTCTAAATCATCAACCGTTTCATCGATTGCATTCATTACCTTGTAAAAGGCTTCAAGTTCTTTTTTCTTAATTTTCTTTTGACATTTCGAATTGAATTCGATTAAATAATCTCGAACTACACGACGGAGAGCAATTCCTTCGTCCGTTAAAAAAATAAAAACTTTCCTCTTATCTTTTTCATTGAATTCTCTGCGAATCAACTTATTTTCCTCCATATTCTGAAGTGTTCTTGATAAAGAAGTTGGCTCCATGCCCATTTTGGGTCCTAATTTAGTACTAGGGGTTCCTTCTTTTTCTATCATCATAAGAATAAATCCAACGGACATGGTTGCGTTATGTAAAGCTGCCTTTTGGTTATATAAACGAGATATTCTATGCCAAGAAGTTCGAATAATAAAATCAATAAACGTAAGCTTTTCTTTTTTCATATGGTTATAAATATACGAAAAAAAATTATGCGCGCATAGAATTACCAGAAATTATCTGTGACTTTTACTGTTCCTTTGAAATGCGCTACTTTTTTTTGATTTTGGTTGAAAATATCGACTTCATATACTGCTATTTGATTTCCTGCGTGAATTTCTCGGCTGCTCGCAAACAAAACATCGCCCACAAACACCCGAGATAGATGCGTAATATTTGTATCGATGCTTACGCATTGTTTTCCTCTTGAATTTGAAGCAAAAGCCAAGGTGGAATCGCCTAAGCTGTATGTTATGCCTCCGTGTGCAATTTCAAAACCGTTAGTCATTACTGAAGTTACAGTCATTATTAATTCACAATAACCTTTTTCAATTTTACAAACGCTGATTCCAAGAAATTGACTAAACGCGTCTTTCTCGAGCATGGTAGCTACAATTTCTTCAGGGCTTTTCATAGAATACTATTCAATGAAAAAACCTCTTTTAATCGCACGCCTTTTTCTGTATGCTGAACAGTGCAACACTCGTTTTGACTGTCGTGTTCAAAAAACAGAATGAATTCTTTATCCGCTGCTTCATTTAAAAATGCTGCTTTTTCTGATATCGTAATTAGCGGTCTGGTGTCATAACCCATGACATAAGGTAATGGGATGTGTCCAATACTTGGTAATAAATCAGCCATGAAAACGATGGTTTTACCCTTGTAAGAAATTTGCGGTATCATCATTGATTCAGTGTGCCCATCCACAAATCGAATATCGATATTTGGTAAGGCTTCACGAGTGAAATCCCCATTTCTTCCAATAAATTTTAGTTGCCCACTTTCTTGAATAGGAAGGATATTTTCACTTAAAAAAGATGCTTTTTCCCTTGGATTGGGTTTTACAGCCCATTCCCAATGAAGAGCCGAACTCCAATACGTCGCATTTTTGAATACAGGTCGATAACCATCCTTGCGTTCGTTCCATGTGATTGCTCCGCCGCAATGATCGAAATGAAGATGCGTTAAAATAACGTCTGTTACATCGTCAGCTTTGAAGCCTAGCTTCGCTAAGTTCCCGTGCAAGGTATCGTTTCCGAATAGGTAGTAATGCGAAAAAAACTTTTCAGATTGTTTATCTCCGATACCTGTATCGATGAGAATAAGTCGATTTCCATCCTCAATCAACAAGCTCCTCATTGCCCAGGAACACATATTTGATTCGTCGGCCGGATTTGTTTTTTGCCAAATAGTTTTTGGAACGACACCAAACATGGCACCACCGTCAAGTTTAAAGAATCCTGTATTCAATACATGGAGTTGCATTATTTCTTTTTCTTTTTAACGTTTGCTTTAATTTTTAAAACCACGAGGTCAGGGTTTGTGTTGGCCTTTACAGTAACGGTTTTATTTTGCTCGCCCAATTGTCCAACATTTGGTTTGAAAGAAACCTGGATTTCATCGCTTTGACCAGGTGCTATAGGTTTTTCCGGTTTTTTTGGCGTAGTACAACCACAACTCGCACTTACATCATCTATTATAAGTGGTTGACTTCCTGTATTGGTTACTTTGAATGAATAGTCGCTAACAGATTCTTCAGTAACGGTTCCAAAATCGTGTTCCATTTTATCAAAAGACATACTGGTAATTGTAATTGTCGGGGCACTTACCTTTGGGGCATCCTTTACTATTTTTTCAAGGTCTTTATCATTTGCTTCAACATTTGATGTCACTGCACCTTCTTTTTTCGAAATTTTCTGACCATTACCATCTTCTTTTTTTCCGCATGAAACGATTGTCATTAAGGCAAAAGCATAAATAGTTTTCTTCATAATTAAAATTAAATTGGTTAGTTATTTGATTATAGCTATCGTTTTACGAAAGTAACAATTGTTTTTTCAGGTAACACATATTCTTATCGATTCAATATCAAAATTGAGTGAGGAAAGAAATTCTTATCCTATATTTGCAGCGTAAAAATTTGTTTTTATCGATTTCAATCGATGTTTTACAAGTATGCCCACGTGGTGATCCCGATCCCGATAGCTATCGGGACTATCGGGATGGTAGACATGGTGGGATGAATAAGTATAATGCCCACGTGGTGAAATTGGTAGACATGCCATCTTGAGGGGGTGGTGCCAATAGGCGTGCTGGTTCGAATCCAGTCGTGGGCAC
>JACCDO010213367.1_pt1 | contig 14869 bp, 6 predicted proteins | sample 7446101 | NCBI WGS metagenome assembly JACCDO01 (sample SAMN15323440, study PRJNA562643) | freshwater metagenome | isolation source: river surface water | place: USA:Blue River Watershed | collected 2017-08-16
AAGAATGATCATCAGTTACAACAACAGAACCTGTGTGTGTTGTTATTCTAAATAGTTTTTTATCTTTTGCTAATTTATGTCTAATAACACGTTGGATGTTAGTCCACCCTTTTTCAGTCCATGTTTCGTAATTATTTAATTCGGCAGATTCTTTAGCATCAACAGTATTAGTTCGTTTCATTTTAACATAACTTTCTGGCTTTGCAATATTTTCAATAGAATCAATTAAAATGTTTCCGGTTTTTTTATCACGTAGTAATAAAGGCGTTTTACCAATAACACTATCACCATATCGAATAATTGGTTGGAAGGTTAGCTTCCCAATATCTTGTGTGATATACTTTTTAATTTCCCCAATTAATTCTTGGTCAGACCGAGCTTTTAGTTCCAAGTCATACATGTGCTCGACTTTATCCAATTGGGCTGTTTCATAAAAATATCTTAACCCATTCATTATCCATGGTAATTGTTCTTCGTCATATTTTTTTGCCAGAATAAGCATTTCACGACCAGTGGATGTGGTACATGCGGCAATATCACGCTTACACACAGGACTTGTAGGAGCACCTAATTGCCCATAAAGCGAGTTAGCAGTAACTTTGACGGCTAACTGTTTGGCATCTAGGATTTTATATTTAAATTGATCTGTTTCATTTTTCATTTGTTTCTTAATTGATTTACGAGCTTTAAGTAAGTCATCAAGAATTTTTGGAATAACACCGAACTTATTATCAATTTGAGCAAATCGACGATATTGAATTGACCCATCTGATTCTTTAAAGTGGGCGTTATAGTATTTAACTCCGGGTAAGTTATCATATTCTGAATCCTCCACAATAGTTTCATGACTCATATTCTTATGAAGAATTGAAGATGGATAAAGACTTGCATAATCTTTGGTTGCTAAAGCCTCATATTCGACTTTAGGAACTGGGTCAAACACAATAGCACCTTCATAACTAGACGATTCTGATTCGACTTCTTCTCGGTTTTTACTATGACATTTTGGACATTCCCATTTGTTTAAGTATTCTGTTGTGCATTTAGCACATCTGTATAATTTATCTACTTTAAGTACCGGGAATGCGTATTTTTGTTTTCTAAATTCTCGCATACAGAGCGAAAATAACTTAATACCTTGACCACGAATAAATAGATAAGACAAGGGAACAAAACAGACATTAGCCATTTCGATATTTTTAGTAACTACTTCCAACTTATTAATTAGCAAATTAACAAGCTTACAATCCTTAATACAGTATTTGGCCACAATTGCACGGTCGTCAGGGCTACCTTTTTGTAACTTAAAAATATCTTTTGGACCAACATCGTCTTTTGCTTGTGACCAGTTGATAACACCACCTAATTTGGCAGTATCTAATTCAGCAGCTAAAAAGTCATCACCTTTAACAATAATTTTTTTATTAGCAGAATCAATAGCTAGTACCAAATACTTTTCACCGACCTCATCTGATACAAAACCTTTAATTACTTCCAAGTGAATATAATCACCAACACAAATATCTGAAACAGCTTTGCAATATAATTCAAATTGATCATTTCCTAGTGATTTATAAGTAAGTACTTCACCGCGAATAAACTTTGATGCAACATAATCAAGTTTATAACATGGTAAACTGAATGTTTTCTGAACATCTTTCATTAAGTCAATATGTACACGACCGGGTGTTTCCCAAAGTCTTAACTGATTTTCACCAAGAGCAGATGATGCAAGCTTTGTGTCTTTAAAGTTACACTTATAATTTTTTAATTTGGACATATAAGCCATTTCCACGTCTATTTTTAATACTTCTTTACACCTATCATACATATATTTTTCATCAAAAAAGAATATATTATATCCAGTTAAAATATCAGCATCATTCGCATTAATTTCATCAAGATACTTTAACATTAGATCTTGTTCTGTTTCACAAGATTCCACGATTGCATTTTCTACCACGGATGTTTTATTTAAACATGCAATATATTGTCTGTAAGGAACTGATTTACCAATATATGTGTATGTAGCACCAATTTGAATTACTTGGTCTCCTTTTCTTTTAGCTTGAGGAAATTCACCATCAATTGAAGTACATTCAATATCAAACGAACAGATTCTAAATGGGGCATTATGGTCTTTTGTAATTGGATTTAAGTTTCTCCAGTCAACACGTATTTCAATATCACAACGAGATTCTTTTTCATCTTCGTCTGTTATTAAATCATATTTTGAAGTTTCAACCCAAGCACAGCCACTAATTTCCCTAATATGAAAACATCTAAACATAGGAGGTAAGTTTGCTTCATAAAGTTTAAATTTAACCGGTTTAGTAGCTAATTCTTTAACATTTGGAATACTTATTTCGTTATTTTCCAAATAGCTTTTGTATTTTTTCATACCATCTGCATTTGAAAATACAAGTCTAGCAAACCAAAATTCTTTATCATTTGTAAATCCTTCAGCTCGTTTAAGTTTAACAAGTTGTAACTCGGTTAAAGTTGGTTTAAATTTAAAAAATACTTTTTTGTTTTCTTTTCCCTTAAAATATTCTCCAATTTTTTTTACAATTTGTTCGAGTTCCACCTTATTTTTGTTTTGTAGTTTATTTGGTAGTAACATGTAAAAGTATGGTGTATAGTTGACAATTTTAGCATAAACAGATTTACCATCATCGCATCTTCCAAAACTATGAATAATAAATTGTCCCGGCAAATCTTCATCATCATCACACTCACCATCTTCGTCTTTAATTTGTTCATGACCCTCGAGCCAGTCATATAACTGAAACTCGATACTTTCATTTGTTTGAGATTTAACCATTAAATTATACAATATACCCTTAATATAAAAGAAATCTTTATCAATTTTTATGTATTAAATATTTAATTATATTCAACTGATACTTAAATGATGTATTCTAGATGTATTATTATAATAGTTTAAGTAAAATAATAACATCATCTAATAATTTATAAATTGTTTCCATGTCTGAATTATAAATCCATTGGTCCCAATTTGTTTGATACTTATCGACAATTTGTTTTTTCATTTCAACCAAAATTTTACCAACTTGTTTGCCATCGTATCCTTTAGCAATTAAATAATTACCATTAAATTTAGCATGAACTGTTTTTTTAATTTCAATAGATTTTTTTGATTCTTCGACTAAATCCGTCTTATTAAAAAATTGAATTGCTTCTGGTTGTTGATTATTTGAAAACTGAAATCCTCTATAAATTTTATCTTTGTTAACTCCAATATATTCGATAAATCCAATATACATTGGTCTAAATTTTAATCTTCGTAAATTATCATAATTAAACACAGTAAATAACTCAATATTAAAATATTTACAACCCATAATCCAATTGAAAATTTGGATTAAATCAGTAAATCCCTTAGAATATTCGGCCCAATTTAAATCCAGAAATTCACATACTTGTGCCGGACTATCCGATAGTAAAACTTCATTGTGAGTTTTTCTTACATCAAATTCATTGGCTGGATAAATTGTGTTATCATATAACACAGCATGCAACCCTTCGTGACCAAATTTTAGCCCATGTGCTGAGCAAATTCTTCCTAATATTCCACCAACATCCCCATATGAAAAATAAAACTTTGCAAAAGCCATCTGATTTAAAGTAGAACATTTAATCAGATCAATTTGAAATTGCTCAAAGTCAAATGAATAAACACCTCCATTAGAAACAATTTCATTTGGTTTAAATAATTGGCTAATAACTTTGCGAATATCACTAGATGATTCTGACCAATATAGTAAATCCAAATCACCAAAAGACTCCTTACCAGGTGTTTCGGTTATTTCACTAATGATATAACCTTCAGATTCTAGGGATTGTTTAATATGTGCTTTGATTCTTTGATAATTATCAAGGTCTATACGTTTTGTAATTGTATTTTTTAATGCATGACCACCCATTATAAGATACAATTCATTAATAATAATAAATATTTTCAATTATTTTTTGGATAAATAAATGGTTTTAATATTTTTTGATATGCGAAATGACTTATTATTATCATACTAAAAGTTATAAGTATTTTAAATGTTATATTGTTTGGTATTTGAATTGTGATATAAGGATTTTCAATAAATGTTCTTTTTAAATCATCATTATCAATACGATCAAATAAATAGTTTGAAAACATATACAATACAAATAAAATAATTATTTTAATTAGAAAAAATTTGTTATACATTTCTTTATAGAGTAACTTGGAGTTCTCATATATTTCACTGGATACATATCCCATTATACTTATATATAGAAATTTATTATAAAAATTGAATCAATAATCTTATGAATCCATCAGAGTATAATATTTAATGAGACTATATAATTCTTTAACAAATGAATATTTTGATTTTACCCAATTGAATTCTAAAAATATCAATTGGTATTGCTGTGGTCCCACGATTTATAATGATTCTCATTTAGGTCATGCGCGTACTTATATTATTTTTGACACCATGTGCAGATATTTAAGGTCCCAAGGATTTTATGTTAATTATGGAATGAATATAACTGACATTGATGATAAAATTATCAATAAGGTTAATTTGCTAAATGGGGATAATAAAGACATTCAAATTAAGCGCGAACTTTATCAAAATTTTATTGACACCCAACTAGCAAGTTTTTGGTCTGACATGCATGCTCTAAATATTTCTCCTCCACAAAAATACTTACGTGTTACACATAAAGATGTTATGTTATCAATTATGAATTTTGTAAAAAAACTTATAGATGATGGTTATGCATATGTAGGATTAGATAATACATATTCAAATAAATCAGTATATTTTAATGTTGATAAATATTCAGATGACTTTAAATTTAATTGCTTACACTGCGCCAACTACTGTGACCAAATAACCAAAAATACTCATTTGTATGATAAAAAATCACCAAAAGATTTTGCCCTATGGAAAGCAGTAAATGATCCAAATGAGTTGTCATGGACTTTTTCATATAAAGGTTTAGAACTAGGTCAGGGTAGACCAGGATGGCATATTGAATGTTCTGCAATTATGAAATTAATGTTTGGTACCAATGTACATATACATTCTGGTGGAATTGATTTGAAATATCCTCATCATAACAACGAGTTTTTACAATCGTCAAGTTACTTTGGTCGCGATGATTGGGTACAATGTTTTGTTCATTCAGGACATTTGCATATAAATGGGGAAAAGATGTCTCAATCTCTTGGAAATTTTATTACTATTAAACAATTTCTAACCAAGTACAATTCTAATGAAATTCGTCTAATGTTTTTATCATCCAAGTATTCTGACCAAATGGATTTGAATGAGGATATTTGTAAATATGGTCAAGTTACTTGGGGAAGAATTAGGAGTTTTCTATTTAACTTAAATACTCAAATAAAATCAAATTTATCAGTTGATTGCACAAATATATTTGATGTTGATTTGGTTGAAGGGCAATTTAACAAACTGCTTGCAGATGACTTTAATACACCCGAAGCCATTAAATTAATTACCGGAACAATTGATACCATTTATTCAAATAAGTTTGCCTATTCTAACTTGGCGGAGATTTACCAATTATTTTCCACTTTTTTAAATGTTTTGGGAATGGACAGGCAAAATTCTGTCCAAGAAAATTCCACCGCTCAATCCGCGGGGTTAGTTGATACCATCTGTCAAATCCGCAATGAAATAAAAACAATTGCAAAAACAGTTGATAAAGAAACTAAAGCGAAATTATTTGGAATTTCAGATAGTATTCGCGATAAATATTTACCGAATGCCCATGTTAAACTGGAAGATTTGCCAAACGGTCAAGTTCAGTGGTGCTGGAATTATTAATTTAAACAAATATTAGTTAATTTATAAAATAATATTGGTAAATTACTTATTTATTTTTTTACCTTCTTAGATTTCTTTTTAATGTTATTTTCTTTAGCTTCTTGAACTTTTTTACCGTACCATTTATTATATTCGGCTTCAAGCACATCTAACTCGCCAGCCCAAATATCTTGTGGAGATTTAGCATTCAAGTCTTCATATTCTGATTCTTTATCTTCTTGTTGTTTCTTTAGTTCCTCAATCTTTTCATATGTCAAGTTGTAAATAGGCATTGAGAGTAAATAGTCATATGAGACTTTTGGATCATCTTTAGAACGTCCAAGTTTAGGGAATTTGAGTTTTTCAAGTTTTTCTTCAATTTCAGTACGTTTCTTATTATTTACTTCCAATTTCTTTTCAACAACCATTAGAATAAATTTAACCTTAAAACTAATTAATTTTAATTGGTGTTCTAAGATACCAAGTTGATGAGTTTTACGAGCTTGGTACAATTCTAAGCGTACAGTAAAATAGTCACGCATAATTTCTTCTACAGAATCATAACGTTTAATATGACCTTCAGGTCCATACAAGTGCATGTTAGCAATAGAATATTTTTTATACAAGTGAAATTGTTTATCAATATCTTTTGCATCATCGAGGTATCCATCTTCAAATGTTAATTCAAAGTGAACTTTTGAATCAGTATTATTATCTTTGTATGAAATAAAAGGATTTTCTTTTTCTTTCTTTGGTGCTTTTTTGCCTTTCTTATCATCTGGTTTACCTCTAAGAGGGATATCTTCAAGCATCTTTTCTAAAAATTCCTTATAATTACTGGTCCATTCACCAACAGGTAATTCTGTAATAGTTAATTTGTTATCATCAATTGACCAAGTGCCATAAATTTCATAATTAAAGTCGTCAATTTTTGAAACGACACCATCAAAACCTTGCCACCATGGGTCCATAGGTTCAAATTCAGCATCAATCATAATGTTACGAATATTTTTAATAATGTCGATAGGATTGTAAGGAGGGATTTTGGTAGAGAATCCAGTACCAATTCCAGCAGCACCATTGACCAAAACCATAGGAATAACCGGCGCATAATATTCTGGTTCAATTGGTTCGCCATCTTCATCTTGTTGTTTTAGAATTGGGTCATCAGTTGGATTATAGATAAGTGGAGTAAGTTTTTCCAAACTGGTCCAGATGTAACGAGGAGATGCAGCATCTGAACCTCCTTTAAGACGAGTTCCAAATTGACCGGCTGGGAATAAAATATTAATGTTGTTTGAACCAACAAAGTTTTGTGCCATACCAATAATTGCACCGTTTAATGACATTTCGCCATGGTGATAAGCTGCTTTGTCTGAAACAAAACCAGCCAATTGAGCAACCTTGACTTCGGTTTTATCTAAACCTCTCAAGTAAGCACCATATAAGATTTTACGTTGAGAAGGTTTCAACCCATCAATAACAGATGGAATAGAACGGATTAAGTCATCATTTGAAAAATGAATAAGGTCATAATGAATAAAATCATAATATGGAATAACTTTTTGTTCATACTTGAGAACTTTATTTTTATCATAAGCCATTAACCATTTCTTACGGTCATCAGCTCTAGTTTTATCAAATGCTAATCTAATGGCATCATCGTCATCATGTTTAGGCATGAATACATCAAGTGCTTCTTCATCTTCACTATCTGAATCATCAGCAGAATCATCGGATTCATTATCAGATTCAGGCTCGGATTTTTTAGCAACGGGACTAGTTTGAGATTTAGCTTTGGATTTATTGTTTCCAGGTTGTTTATCGGAATCTGAAAACTTAGCCTTTACATCTACATCCATATTTTCCCAAAGATAATTAAGTAACTTTTCTTCAATGTCAATAAAATATTCTTTGGCTTCGGCAGCAGTGGAAGTACCAAGACCCTTATAGTATTTAACCTTGTAACCAGATGCTTCTGGAGTTTCTTTCCATTTTTCATAGTCGGTTAAATTATAAAAAGTAATAGTATCTTTGCCTTTGGTTGCCTTTACAATTGGAGTATTTAAACTTTGAACAAATGATTCGCGTTTAACTAATGTAGGCCATAACGTATGTAACATATTAATAAATAGCCCTTTGATGTGTGAACCATCAACATCCTGGTCAGTAAGAAGAAGGATATGACCGTATCTTAGTGTTCCAAATTTTTCATCAGAAGAATAGTCTTCGCCTTGTTTCAGACCCATAATAATTTTGAGGTTTTTAATTTCCTCATTGGCTAGCAATTGAGCGGCACTGGCTTCACGGACATTAAGCAATTTTCCTTTTAATGGGAAAACACCATAATAGTCGCGACCAACAACCCCAAGCCCAGCCATTGCAGTCGCTTTGGCGGAATCTCCCTCGGTTAAAATTAAAGTACACTTACTTGATTCTTTTCCACCGGCTTTATTAGCATCTTCTAATTTTGGAATACCAGTAATTTTAACTTGTTTCTTTCCATCAGTTTTTTTAAGTCCAGCATTTTCTTTAAACTTGGCTAATTCAATTACTTGTTCAACAATACCACACTTGGCAAGCTTTTTAAGGAATACAGGGGTTGGTTCATATTTGGAACCAAATTTATCAACTTTGCTTGATAGGGTATCCTTGGTCTGAGAACCAAAAGCAGGATTAATAATAACAGCATTAATAAAAAAGACAAGATTTTCTTTAAGAAGAGTTGGTGTTACTTTGATATTTTTGTCTTTCTTTTTAATATAGTCATTAATTAAAACTTTTATCAAGTTATCAATTACATGAGAACAATGAGTTCCACCACGATATGTGTTGATTCCGTTAACAAAACTGACAACTTCTCCACCAGCATCTGGTTTATAAAATACTCCGACTGTCCAACGTTCACCAGCAGCATCATAATATAACTCATTAGATTCCGCAGGATAGTATAGTTCAATATATGATTTAAAGTTATTAATATCAATTTTAGTTTCATTGAAGAATACTTTTAGTTTATTATTTGATGTACCAGCAATATCAACAGTTCTTCGATGAAATAACATTTTATGATCATTTGCAAGATTTTTAATTTTAAAACGCGCAAAGTCAGGGTAAAATGTTACTTTAACAGAACTTTTAACTTTCCCTGGCAATTTGGTAATGCTTGGTTTTCCAACCACGGACATATTTTCTGACCATTCTTGTTTAAAGCGTTTGCCACGTTTAGCATCATCAACTTCAACAATGAATCGGGTAGAAAAAATATTAGCACAATTATGTGTAACTGTAAAATCATTAATAACAAATCTTTGATTACCATCAATTTCAAAACCAACAAACTCTTTTGTTTTTGATTCATTTATTTCGATAAATCCAGTTGATTTTGATGTGTTTCTACATAGGGTTGAATTACATTCTTTTCTTGGTAACCTAGTTGGAATATCACCAATATCACCTGATATATTAACATTATATGCCATACCTTCTTTTTTCTCTTCTTTCCAAGTCCATGTAGTTTTTTTCATTGTTAAACTACAATACAATCCAAGAGAACGTGCTAAGTAGACAATACCATCTATAAGTTTTTTATGTTCAAGACCTTGTGTAATTGATATTCTTGTTCCATCTCGACTAAGACAACCGTCAGTATCAATTATTCCTGCAAGTACTTTTAAACGTGTATCTCTGTCATTAACTAAATAATCAATAGGAATATGTTTATTATTAACCAAGTTATATTTATCTAATTGGTTTTTAAGCGGAGCATGTCCTTTTTTACCGTGATTACTTGTTGATGTGATACTATAAACATAAGTGCTTTTTTGTGTAATAGTAGCATCATTATTTTGACCCCATTCATTCAGATAATTAATAATTTCGGGGTCTTTTTCACCATAGCATGCATACCTATATCCTTTTTGCATTCCATCACCCAACCATAGGCCTAGCACATAAGGATCAAGTTCAACTGGTTTTTTTACCCATTGTACACACTGACCTCTAACACCAGCTAATCTTTTTTGTGTTGTTTCATCAAGCTTCAAAAAATCTTGAATACTAATATCAAAAACATTATTATCTGGAATGGTTTTACAAAAATCTTCAAGTTCTTTTTTTGCATTAACAACTTCTGGTGTTAACTCTGGTTCAATAGTTGGTGATTTTCTTGGTTTTTTAAGTACGGGCATATCAGGATGACATCTTCTAATGTGTCGATTTAAATTATCAGTTAATAAAACATCACAATAGTCACATGGAATTTGCGGAGTGTAGGCTCTACAAGTTTTTGCGCATATTTTTTTACTTGTATTATCCCACCACAAAACAGTCCAACCACATTTAGTATTGTTCCAAAAAATTACTTTATGGTCTGGCATATGTAATGTTAAAATATGTTGGTCATTTACTGTGTATGTATCGCCATTTGCTTGTGTAATATCATACATTTTACCTTGTCCTGTAATTATTTTTTTTACTGTTCTAATTGTACCATCGTCACCAATTAGTTTATCATTAACTTTAATTTCATTTGCTAATTTTGTTTGACCATTCCATAATGGTACTTGTGTATTTGGTGAAAGACATTTGCTTCCGTAACCATTACGTCCACCAGTAGTACGCTCTTCTTCATCGTTGTAATTACTACTGGTTAGTAATTCTCCAAAAATCATAGTTGGTACCAACATTTTGTGTGTAGGATGTTCTTCAACAGGAATACCAATATCACCATTATTCCAAACACTAATGTATCCTTCTTCACTATTATATTCAACTTTGATAGTGTCACAAGATTTGTCATTTTCAGAAGCATCTCGTGCATTAACAAGTAATTCATCAAAAACTTTAAAAAATCCAGGAGTATATGTGATTTCTTCTTTTACCATTTTTCCTGTTTTTTCCGAATAAACCCACATGGGTTCAGATGTAGATTCAATATCACCAACATAAGTATCCGGACGAATTAACACGTGTTCTCTTGGAGTTTTTTTATCGTATTTCTCGGCTTCTGATTTTGTACTAGCAGATTTAGTATTTTTAGACATGATTGATAATAGGGATAAATATCTTTTTAAGTATATTTATCAATTTTTTTTATTATAAAGAACTTTTCCAAACTAAATTTAAAATAATCTAATACAATATATTATGAATGACCAAATAACAAATAAACTAATAGATGAAAGTTTAGGTAATTTATTAAAAGATATCTTATATAAACAGTATAATTCGTATGAAAAAATTAATAATAGTGAAACAAGAATAATAATTGACTTGTATATAGTTTATATCGACATAAAAAATAATTTAAATCTTATCATTGAACGCTTAGTTGACAAATTTAAAATTATCAACAGAGACAGTATGTTTAAGCTATTAGTAAATCATATTTATGATGATGAAACAAAAGAGCGAATACTAACAATAAATAAGTTAATTAGCAATAAAGTTTTAAAATCAGCTGAAGAGTATAAAAAGGCACATGTGGATTATTTATATAATGAAATTTTCCAAATAATTTTTTCTGAACAAATAATTGATTATATAAAGTATTCTTCTGATTCTTTGCTTATTTATGTCTATTATATAAAAAACATGTTTAGAAACTGGAAAATAGTTTTAGTATTTGTTATTGTTTTATTGATATTTTATTTTACTATAAAAAAACTTAAATTGTGTAATATTTAAAAGCAAAGTTATTATTAAGATATAATGTCACAAACAAAAATTATAAAAACATCTTTAGTTAATATTGATAGTTCATTTAGAACAACCAATCCAAAAAATATATGCGTGTCAAATATTCAAACACTTCCCGAAAACCCATTGACATTAGAATTAAATTCGAGTATAATTAAATTTAATTATCCAGACCATAATTTACAACCTGGTGATAATATAACAGTACAAAATGTTGAGGGAATAACAAAAACAATAATTAATTCAGTGTATTTGTTTAAAAATTTTAAATATGCATTATTTGTTTTTAATGAAAACAATATTAATCCGTTTTATAAACAGTATTTTGATAAAATTTTATGTAAAATTGATTTGGTTGGAGACCAACTTGAAGCAAATACAATAGGTAATATAAAATTAAATGATTTACTTGGAATTAAAAATTGTTTTATCGCATCACAAGACTTACCTCTATTAATTCAATCATCATTAATAGCAAATAATAGTATTTTATCAACGATGTCAGCAACTGCAACTAATTTAATAAATATATTAGATACTAAATGCATATTAATTGAATTACCTGTTGAATATGATGGTACATCAGATTTTTATCAATTAAATCAAGTTTTTAAAATAAGTTACCAGCATATTGGAGGTATACCATTAGGTTTTTTAAATGCAAACTATCCAATTAATTACTACAATTACCAGAATAGTTTTGAAGTATATGATGTATTAGACTCTGATAATTTTACAATTAATATAAATTTTAAATCTTTTGCAAATGTACAAGGCGGAGGAAATAATATTTTGGTTTCGAAAATTATTAACACAATTACTGGATATCCAGATGCAGACGATTATGTTATAAACCTTAAAAAAAGTTTTAACAACGTTACAAATATAGAACTGGTTAGTACAGAGTTTCCATATGTGGATTTAGCAATTAAAAAAGACATTAATGATAAATTATATTGGAAAAATATAGAAGATGGACAATATGTATATAGTGTAATAATTGATGAGGGTTTTTATTCATCAGAATCTTTTTTAAAAAAATTAAATGAAAAAATGAATTCAGTAATAAGGATTAATTCAGATTTAGTTACCGAGAGTTTAAATTATTTTGACATAAATATTCAAAGCAATATTCAGAAAATAACTTTTAAACCATATACATTAACAAAATTACCAAACTCACTGTCAGTTAGTAAGAAAAATATAAATAATACTACTTATTTTATATTAACAGTTTCTCATCCAAATAACTTGGTAACACCCGGTGATGAAATTGTAATTTATAATGCAGGAAATGTAAGTGTAACCTCATCAAATGAAACAGCAAGTGAAACAATTTTAGCAAGTCAAATAAATAAAACCCATATTGTTTATGAAGTTAATTTTAAGAATTTTACATATGATATTATATTAGGTTCGATTTATGAAATATCTTATGTGTCTACAACAAAACCCCTAAATGGTGGAGAAAATATAACAATTAAAAGTAAAACAAAAGTTAGTTTGTTATTTGATAAAACAGACACATGTGGTGAAATTATTGGATTTAAAAATGTGGGTAATGATTACTCAATTATTGATTTTAGTTCGGAAATTACAAATTACGATCCGTATATAAACTCAGTTAATTTAGATCCAGTTGGTAATACTATCACATATAATTCTAATTTTATGAATTTTGTTGGCAAGTATAATTATTTTTTAATGTATCTTAATGATATTGAATATATTTATTCAAATAATAATCTAAAATCATGCTTTGCAAAAATCCAATTATCAGGAAATCCTGGAGATATTTTGTTTAATACATTTGTTTCTAATCCGGCACATATATATTATAAAGGATTTCCAATTCCAACCCTAACTGATTTAACAATTAAATTTATTTACCCAGATGGTTCTCGTATTAATTTTAGAAACATAAATCATAGTTTTACTTTAAAAATAACAGAAGAACAGTTACAAAATGATAATACTTATTTGAATTCACAAAATATATCAGTTATTGATGAATATAAAAAGGCTAATTTAAAAGATTAGACAAAATGAAATTTATAATAAACTTAAAAATTATTATAAATTTTATAAACTTAATATTGTTTTAACACATCTGTAATTATTAATAAAGTATTTAAATATGTTTTCCGCATTAACTTGCCATAACATGATTGCTCTTGATGTAAAAGTGTCAAAGTATGATACCACATCTTTTATAAAAATTGTTATGATTTCAGGTGGGAGTTTTATTGGTGAGTTTTCAAGATTTTGGAAAAAGCTAATTAATATATCTCTGGGTGGTCTAACTAAATGACCTTGTTCGTCGGATTTGTCTGTAAAAATTTCCGATGCATTTTTTGCTAATTCTGGTGCAATTTCATTGGTCAATATGTCAAGTAAACTTTGATTCATTCCATATGATTTAGACTCTAAAATAAATTCAATTCTATCATTAATATTAGCTTGTGTTTCATCAGATAAAGTATTTGAAAAGTAAGTATGTAAAATTCTTCTAATGACAAGTTCAAGACCAGTACAGATAGATATTTCAGTAAGATATTCTAACATATCGCGTACAAAATGGGCTACTTTGTTTGTTTCAGTAAATTTGTGATTTGCAAAGTATGATTCTCCAATTTCTGCTATTTTACCAAGTGGTTTTTCCAATTTTCTTAAAATTTCCAAATTAGCTAAATTTAAATTTCCAACTAATTCTTTTTCTTTAACAAGCAATTGAACAAGACCAAGATTATAATTATCTTTTGTATAATTTTTCTTTAATAGATGTTTCCAAGATTGCATAATTATCCCATTGTGTAAAGATTTTGATTTTGTAATTTCTTTGTATCTGTTTATTATTTTATACTCTGTTGAAGTTCTTGTTGGAGCATCTAATTTTGTTTTCCCAATAAATAATGTTTTAAGAGCTGTAATATCAGAATTTAACTTTTTAATATCATTATCTACTTTTTCATATTTTGAACTTTTTTTAATTTTTGTAGCAAGTTCTGGTGATGTTCGGGATAGTTTTACAATGTTTTCATCCATGGCTTTTTTTTCTTGGTTTAGTTTATTTAGTTGTGCTTGTTTTTCAATAAAAAATTCCCTGGCAATAAATACATTAAAATCATCTGGTATTTTAAAGCTACCAAGTTTTTCTTCCAGATAATTTTTATTAACATTGGCAATATTAACATCAATAACCGATAAAAAATATGTTAAATCGTCAAGTGTGTATTCGCTATCAGTATTAATTAAACTTTCCAATAAATATTGTAAAACAAGGTATGTAGATATATTAAAAGACAAAGGTAAATATCCAAGTATATTAT
>JACCDO010198414.1_pt1 | contig 14868 bp, 10 predicted proteins | sample 7446101 | NCBI WGS metagenome assembly JACCDO01 (sample SAMN15323440, study PRJNA562643) | freshwater metagenome | isolation source: river surface water | place: USA:Blue River Watershed | collected 2017-08-16
CCGCTATGTTACCCTCTAGCCAACTTCAATTCGCCACCGCCAAATCTGGATATTCACTTACCGGACAATGGCTAGATGCCCGGATGAACATGCCGGAACTTACCAACCTACGGTTTCCGCTTCTAGCCAGGGATACTGATGAATTAAACCGGATTAGTTTAGATAGTAAACATTACTTCTATGATATCCTATTAATGGCCTCTATGTAACCTAACGGCGCACCCAGCTTACTGTGGCACTTTCTGGAAGACAAAATAGCGTTGCCAACCTGCCCATTTGCTAAGAGCACTTTCCTTTTTAATTTCGCTAATGATTTGCGGGATATCCGGTTCTTGTTGTTCAGCACCACCTGATGTTGTCCGTGTACGGCTAGACCCTTTCTTGCTCTCATCTGCTCCTTCCGCAGTACCCTGAACTGTTCCGGCCCACATATCCAATAGACTCCCGGGGGCTTCTGTGAATCGACGAGACTCGACAAGTTTAAGCCCGTATTCTTTGGCCTTGTGTTCCAGGTACTTAATATCGACCAAGTTTTCCCGGCTAACCATATTCATAGTCTCGAAATACATATTAACCTTATTCCCTGGTCCGAGCATGTGTGGCATACTAGTATCATATTCCATCGCCCGGATACCCAGCTCACTAACCAGGGCACCGGAATCATCGTATATAAGCCCAGATTGCTGTTCTTCATCATCCAGATTAGAGCGGTCAATCGACCAGACAGTATGGCCATTTACCTTACCCTCTAGCCGAGGTGTAGGGGCGCGGTTTAGGTCATCGATAATACTAATACCATCTAGGCAGGTCCCGATAAAGTACCCCTGGTCCCGAAGATTCTGACTAACATTCTCTAGATACCCTTCAAGCGCGGCTAGACTGCCCATACAGTAGTGCAACACATACATGCTAACTACAACATGGAAACCTTCTGCGCCCATATTATATAATTTGGCATGTTTACCATTGAATGTCGGCGCAGGTTTCTGACGGCCATACAGGACATCCAGGTAGTAACGGCCAAGGTCATCAGTTGCGCAAGAACCATCGGCTATGTTACGCGAAATATCGCCTAGCACCAGGAGGGTTTTTCCGGACAAGCCTTTCACACGCGGGCTACTGCTCATAGCATTGAGGACACGACTTGCGGCACCGTCCAGTTTGTTATTGAGGTTATCCGGATTGATATCAATACCGACTAGTGCACCGGTTCCCTGTTGAACGTACTTGAAGAAATCACCCATCTTTCCACATCCTAGGTCAAGTACACGTGGAGTAGTCATGGTCTTCATATATCGCTCAAGTAGCCATCCTTTAGCATAATTATGGAAACGTTTTAGGCCATATGTCAGTAGATGCCGTCCGTGTAGGTAATAGTTGATGTCAGTAAGTTGTTGAATAGTCGTTGGGTCTAGCCCACCACGGATTGCCTGCTTGGTAACCGGGTTATGAATCAGGTTCCAAATATCGAGGCAGGTGTTAATAGCATTAGGCGTTTTACCATAGCGGACACGGACCGGTATCCAGCGCATTGCATGTGGCTCGCGGGTCTTATCATAAATGAACTCCACTACACTGTCTTGATAAATAATATCGCCATTTGTACATTTGACGTCTTGTCCACTAATCGGGAGCATGCATTCATGGGTTAGCGACCTGATATTGCCTTCAAGGTCCCGTGTACCCATATAAGGATGTGCGGCCATAAACGGGATTTCTTCCGGCATATTATACAGGGCCAGGTTATCATTGAGCAACAGGCTGCTAAGCTGGCTTTCAATACGGTCCGAACGAGGTGTGCCATACTGTGCGGCTTCCCCAACACGTTCCTTCGCCAGCCAAGCATGGCTATCGTAATTACGGGCCAGGAGTACAGCACGGGCATATTTATTGGAACCGACGAACATAGTAGTGCGTTCCTTGTTCCCTATGAGTTTGCCATTGGGACCGACAGTTTGGTTGGTCGGGAAATCGACCTTGAAATCGATAGAAAGCATCTCGGAATTCTTCCATTTGTAAAGCAGCGACCACTTACGGCTAGACACTAGCACCCCTTGCGGAACATCGTTTTCCAGGTTGGATTGATAAACACCCAATTCCACCGGTGTGAAAACCAATCCATCCGTTTTATAGCTGAATAGATGACCTTCTACCAAGTCGCCACCATATGCCCGGTTCATCTTGGCTAACAGGCTGGCACAGTGCGTGAAAATAAGGTTATAGGATGCGGGTGTACGGAGATGCGCGGGTGTACGGCTAGATTCTCCAAACAAGAAAGTCTTTTTATCAATCCGGAATTGGTATTTATCATTGGTAGCTTGTACATTATGTCCAGTAATCACGGTATCAACAAACCGTGTGATTTCCCAAAGTCGGCCACCTGCCTCTTTCCCACGGCCGAAAGGCTGTTTCATAACATTCGCGCCTTTGACAAAATAGGCATCAAACACATAGTATTTGTTAAGGAACCCACCGTCTTTATCGAATTCAATGTATTCACCGTCGAATACACTGTTGGCATACGCGGGGGATTTGACACCGGTATTCTTGACAGTCGCCACACCGTCACGTGTAATCATATAACACGTACCTTCACCATCAATGTATAGTAGCGAACGGGTACCGTCGCTCTTATCAGTAACACAGTAATCGAGCACGATATTACCGTTTTCGTAAACCCGGTTCATATCCTCATATACAGTTTCCGGGTATTGGACCAGTTTGTTATTATCCAGGTCGACAGGGAGCGGGCCGAAGAACAGGTTTTCCATACCCTTTTTAACTCCGGTCAAACGGGTGTACCCATTAAGAACATCAAGGACTTCGGTGTTATTCATTAGATAGAAGCTGTCCTGGACGCATTGAAGTACCACCCCAATGTGGCGGAAGAACCCTGAGAAGATTGCATCCATAAACGCATCCTTGTCCTTTGTGTCGATATATTGTTGTCGGAGTGTTTGCACAGGTGCTAGTTTGTCTTTGCCAGTTGCAGATTTAGTGCTTGCACCGCTAGCTGTGACATCCCGCACACCCTTCCTGCCAACCATATGGTCGGCTAGATACTCAATTTCCACTTCATAGATGAAATCATTCTCAAATACCCTACTTTCCTTAATGGTCTTATAGTATACATTGACGTTGCGGACTTTCACAACTGCATCTGGAGTTTTGGCGATACGTTTCCACCATTCACCAAACGGTGCCTTTTCATCCACGGGTTTGATAACCTTGTTAAACAAGTCCCGGGACATCACTTCCTTAACTGTGAGTTCGCGGTCCTCAAATCCACTCGACCGCACAATAGAGCAATCAATGCTGAAATCCTGTGCTGGCATGGCGATGTGCTCGTAAATCTTCTTATATCGGAATATTTTGGGAATTTCGGCCCAGTCACGGAGCAAATCCCGGACTAGTGCACTATCCGGTTCCAACGCACGTTCTACCTTCTGGTTGAATTTGAGGTTATATGCCGCGACAACGTGCTTATTGGACTTTTCGGGAGCATATTGTTTGTCTTGGAATGTTACGTTCTGGAGAATGCCATCAAGTTTTTCGTTGATACAGTAGTAGTTGATGGACCCGAAGCCATTAATGATGACGCGGGTGGATGCAAATTTGGTATCTTTAGGAAAGCTGATAATTAACTTGTCTTCCGGCGCTTTGGTGAGGTATTCCTTTTTGCCGTTAATTCGAGAGATGATTTTCCGGAATTGCTGGTGTGTGATGATACTTCCCAAATTGTAATTGCCGCCAACAACGCATTCCAGCTCATATCCAGGATTAAGGACTGATTGTCGGATGAGTTGTTTGATGGTTTCTTTTTCCTGTGTAGCCTTGTTTAGTTTGATGGACATGGCCTATTGGGTGAATCAGTGATGTGTTTATTTATAGTCTAGAATTCTTTTTAATTAGGGAGTTATACTTAAACTATGTATTCCATAGCGATAACAAAAAATTAACATCCTAAAATCCATAAATTTTAGTGAATTAAGATGCTTGGCTAGAGCCACCAGTCGTTCCTGTGAGTTCATCATAGAGGACTTGTTTTGTTTTACGGACAGGATTACCTTTGGCGTTGGGTCTAGTTGTCTCAATTCCGCGTTCAGTAGCCATTGTTTGCAATTGTTCCAAAGTGTAATTCTTAATTGGGCCAAGTGTTGTTGATGCTGAATTAGTAGTAACGGATGGTTCAGAGGATGTGGTAGCATCCGATGGTGTCCCCATTAGACACTCAGAGGGTGCGATAGCAGCCGATGGTGTCCCCATTGGACACTCAGAGGGTGCGATAGCAGCCGATGGTTTAGAAGCGTTAGCGGATGGTGTCCCCATTGGGCATTCAGATACTGCTTGCGCAGTATCCTTCATGGAACCCAATGGCATAACCATTGGACATTCAGAGGGTGCGATAGCAGCCGATGGTGTCACAGACATGGGACACTCAGTCACCACGGTAACTTTACGTTCACGTTCGCGGTCTTCAATCTTCTTCAGAAGTAGGTCTAGCCGTGGTTCGGCATTGGCAGACCGTTCGGGCTTCTTCGGCGCCTTAGGTTCTGTATCCTTCTCATTAAGTGTATACATATCCTGATTAGTATGTTCATACTGCTTAGCAAGTTCCGTGGCTAGAGCCTGCCCATCGAAAGTATTATGGGTATCAACATAGATACATGGCAAATATGAACCGTTATAGTTAATCAATAGGTAGGTAGGACCGAGTTGTTCACTATCTTGGCCAGATGAAACATTCGAACGGTGCCGGAACATACTATACTTCTTACCAATAACATCAAATACGATGATTGACCGTTTGACAAAATCGCATGCCAATTGGCAAATACCGTTATCGACATAGGTTTCGCGGTCAATTAGATTCCTAACAATTTGGTCTAGTTTGAATACCGGGTCCAAGAGCCGGTTGTAGCCATGTGACCTATGGATTTCATTGGCACCGAATGCCAATTCGCGCTTGAACTTCATAATTGTTTGAGTACGGTTAAACTTGGTCTGGGTGGCAAATTCAGGGGTCCGGACGAGGATAAGGCTTTTATAGAATGATTCCGGATTCTTGAACCCGTATACCTTAACCCGTTCCAGCTGCTTTGCAGTGTCAGATTTGACAATTCGCTGTACAACTTCAGGAAGACCGAGTAGCTCATTTTCGGTAAAATTCATATAAGTATCGAAGTCAATAGTGGCAGTAGATAGTTTTTCTGTCCCTAGCATGCCGTCTACATTGCCTTTGCTGAGCATCATTGTGGAATATGCGGTTTCCATAGCAGTAACTACTGGCGTGGCGGTGGCCAAATTTGCAAAATCAGTACCACGGTTTACGGCATCGACATTGCGAATGGCTAAGTCCATTTCGCGTTTCTTGGCTTCATAACAATCGCATTGCGTAAACCGGTCGCTTTTGGGAAGCGCGATTTTCTTAAAATTGGTGGCAGTCAATTGCTGAATAAGACGTTCGGATGAAATCATTGTAGAGGTATTAATGGCGTGTATGTGGTAAGTTGATAATAAAATAGGGATTCGAAAAGCCGAAAACAATTTTTATGGATTGGTTGATTGATGTTACTATTATTTAGCATATGATAGCTTTAATATGTTAAATTAGTTATTTTGAGGTTAGGCATAATATGTTGTATGTGAATATCCGCAGGAACGATTATTGCTAGTGTCCATTGGAGACCCGGTGTCCATTGCCTTAGCTGGTGACCCGTTGGCTACATTACAGGTTACAATAGATACCGCATCACATACTGTTACATGCATTGTATCTAGCGCATTGGCTAAAGACTGGACTGTTGCTTCTAGGTTACCTAGCCGGTTATTGAGTTGTGTAAGTGTGTGTTCTATCCGACGGGTAAGAGTATCTAGCCGAGCATCCAGTGTATTGGCTAGAGCCAAATAATTGCTATCTATACTTACCCGAGACTTCTTACTCTGACAATAATCATCTGATGACAAGCGCTCCATGTCTTCATGCGACCGTTTATAACCCGACATCTTTGACACTCAGAATTGCTATTGCAATGCTAGTTTATTTCTGCCCAATAATTTACTCCCGGTTATTAAACTAACATAATCTTGCAAATAATCTCAAATATGCCCAATATTTACTTTACAGACGACGTTACTTCCACACTGGATAACCCAGATAGCGAAGACGAAAACCTCATATCGGCATCCAACCAGGAAATCCTCAAATATATCAGCAAATCGGTCACTGAACTGAACTTGGATGCGCTTAGCCAGATATACAAAATAGTCAAAGACCAGAATGAAAAAGTAACTATGAAGAAAGACGCCATACTCATTAATCTCGGTACCCTACAGACTGAAACTGTCCGCCAAATCCTGCTCTTCCTCAGATATCTCCGCAAGAATACCAATGTTCTCTTGGAAGACGAAATACTCAAGGACCAGTACAAGACCGAATTCAAACAATAAGCAGGCTGTAAGTTTTCTCACCTTTGCTGCTGGGGTTCTTAGGTAGGTCGAATGGCATTGGCAAGCGCTGGATATCAGCGGCATAACCTATATATTGTTTCATGTTGGTAATGATATCGGGTACGGCTTCCCGGATAACCAGACTGTTAAGTTCGCTGATTTGTCCGGGGATATCATAATTTACATTTTTCGAATATTGCAAATAGATACTACGCATAATAATCTGCAATTCCGTTTCATTCTGTTTACCAATCACAATTGGCTTATGTGGTGTCAATATCGGGTCAGTGTCCCGTTGTGTAATTTCATAGACCGACCTCCGGATTCCAGTCTGTATAGCATCCATATTCTGCGCACTGAAATAAGCCTTGCTTAGCGGGGTTTCCTCTTGTGAATACAAAAGCGAGCTCCGGATATCTGGTGACTGACTGCTGCTACCTTGAAACAGGTCATATCCCGGAACGCTCTTTTTCATATCGAAGAACACACGACCGTTGGTACCGAAATCACTATTTACCGCAGTATTGTATTGTTGGTAGAATTCGCTATTGGATTGTCCGTAAGTGGAAGCTGGGGTGGGGGTAGCTGGAGTTGGGGAATATGGGGATGGTGGAAGTTGCTGATATGGGTTGGTGAAGTTAGACATGGCTAGACACTACGAATACTATAATTTACTATATCCTTTTATTAGCCAGCAAGATTTTTAACTAGCCGATTAGCTAGTTACCTGTCTGGCAAGTCCAGGTAGTTGGATTTTATATGTAGTATTTTATTAAACAGCCTCACTGGACGCAGGAAATACATGTTACAAATTATAAACACATTAACCGAGACAGTTACACGGCTAGACCTAACTACTTGGATATGGATATATGTCTCAATAACCGGTCTAGCCATTGTTTACTTTATCATATGGCGGAAGCGTCAGTTAACTGACCCTAAATCTACCTATAACCTTCAAACCACCAAACGGACAAAGGCAATCGAACAGTTCCAGAATATGGCAAATTCACTTGCTACATCCGCATCAGCTACGACCAGTAAAAAAAGTAAAGCTGTAACCACCGAACAGCTCGCCCGCTTAACAGAAACCGCTATTGATGAGAAATGCGCCGAATTGCCACCTTTTGATGAATTGGTCCCGGAGTCCCGCACTTACATGTTACCCGAAATACACAAAGCCATTGCCGATAGGTTAGTAGCCGATAAATCCGCTAATGGTGTATCGATGGGACCGAGTAAGGACATGTTAGAAATCCTGGCTGATAACTACCCAGTTATTGATTCCGCAATTGCAAAATTTGTGACCGAAATGTATAGCGGATTCAGCACCGAATACTCGACCGCTGACCGTAATAACGTATACATCCGGGAAACCAACCTAGATGGCCAACTTGGCGGGTTCGATGATGCTGTCCGCCGGCTAACTGATACCAAGATAGAAGGCTTATTATATGATGTATTCTATAACCCGGGTCTAGCCGATGAAGCCCAGAGGATGATATTTATCTATAAATTCGGTGCCGATTTCCCACCTATCCGTTTGCAAAATACCCTGATTGCACGAGAGGTACGGGAACGGTTATTCGGTAAGGTAGATAATGACAGCCGACGTATGTTCCGTGACCTCTGTTCTACCAATTCGCAGATTAACAAATTGGAAAAGGAGTTGTTAATGGCAGATAGTACCCGAGCACTAGAAATCAATAAACAGCTAGACCAGCTTAAGTTCCAACAAGCGGACCAGCAAAGCCGATATCGGCTCACATTACTGGTTCTAGCCAAGCTCGCTACCAAACAGGCAACACGTGAAACTATACAGAAGCAAACCGAGTCACTAGCCGAAATGTCCATTCAACCCACATCCCTGAACCAAGCTGATGTTATCCGTGGCTCACCGGTGATTCAGAGGCCGGACGGTACATATACTAGTCCAGGGGAGGTAGACCTAAGCCGGCAGTATTCCGGTGCATATCAACAGTACTTGGATGACCTGAAGACCAGAGAAGGAGATACTATAATTGACCCACTCCGGATACTTGGTAGCCTAGAAGAAGGAACCGTGAATCTGCTCAGTGGCCTTTCTAGGGGTCGACCACAGGAGGTCCAAATCCGCTTAGGAAATCAGTCTAATAACCTTGGTAGTTGGATGTCCGACGCCGCAAAACCGCCAGCCAGCGATGCGAATTTCCGTCTGGGACCCGCGATGACCAATCGGGAAGTCGAGTTACTTAGCCAGAAACCCAAAACCACAGAACCAGTTAAAGAAGGTTTCCAATCAGGAGGCTCTAGCCAAGCAACTACTACAAATTCTAAAATTACAAATTCTACAACCATAAAAAATAAATCACCTGCTGGGCTAGAGGGTACCTTAGTAGGATTCGCTAGTTACGCTATGGATATCTTAGGGTCATATATTGGTCAAGATACGGTACAAACCGCAAAAACGGTTATTACTGACGAAAATAACATGGTTCCTATTGGGTTCGTGCTCATCGTGCTGAGTATCTTATTGTACTTTATTGATATAAGCAGTTAATTGAATGGGAATTCCGGTTAATAAAGTTATATAAGAATCTCAATGTTAGATAATAGAACACCAAAAAACAAGTAAACATGGCAAGTAAACTCCTATCTGGGCTTCTAGCCGATGAACGCCGGAACCAATACAACCCACCAGTTATCACCTCTTCCCAAATGAATAACACAGCGGATATGCACAAATACCAACGTCTCATGGATGTCCAAGGCCAAGGTAGTATCCGGGAAAACATTGGTATTATGTTTAATGATGACAGTCTAGGACAGTTAGAAGCAGGCTCTAGCCAACCGATGATCAGCCATGTGGGTGGTGCGAATTTAGACATGCAAGCTCGATACCTGGTTATAAGTTCAGCGGACAGGGATTGGTATAACCGGCCTCTGGACTTGGAACAGGAAAACCCATACAAATTCCGTGTCCAACTCGGGTCAATTAACACGCGGTTAGTCGGTGCAGATAGTATCAACACCGATATTTCCGTAAATAACTCAATCGAGAATGTTGCACGGCTAGAGTGTACTAGTATAGTAATCCCTAACCGTGAGTTCTCCAATGGATACCGGGCAAGTGACCGTCCCTACATCCTTGTAAACATTGACCGGGCAGCTGACGCCATATCCGGGTCCAACAAAGCACTAGATGCGGCTCTGGCAGTTATGACCCCTAAACTCCCTCTGCCACAGGTCCTAAGCAACATCCGCTATTTGGAACACGTGAATACAGCTAAGATGGGAAAGGATTTTCTAACACCGGAAGCCCGACTTTCCCGGCTGGATATCACGATTACCAGACATGACGGGGTTTCACCCCTGGTAGATGCACCGTCCTTTGACATTTGCGCTATTTCACGGATATATTATACGCCCGGTGACCGGTTCTTGTATTTGGTGACCACTGGGTACTTTAATGGCGCGGATTTCCAGACTGGGGATATTTTCCGTGTGAAAGGTTACCAATTCCGCGAAACCAATCTCGGCTATATTGAGTGTAATTACTTCAATCAGTTCATTAACCGGGAAGCCGGACATATCATCCAAGGTATCGATGCCCTAGTCGGGTATACCGGCCCCATGTATAATATCATCAAGTTCACATGTCCGGGGTCGTTTAGTCCCACATTGGGTGATTTCGCAGCACCCAACTGGTTTGCGGATTTGGTAACTAAGACCAATATTGATGACCCCGCACAGGCTGACCCACCTGGCGGCAAGCTGATTAACTTGAACCTCCAAACTAGTATATTTGTAACCGCAAACTGTTTTATCAAGTCCCCACTAAAACTCTTGCGGAATATCAAGCCGGCGACTTAGAGCTAAACACACACACAAAAAAATAATAAACACACACAGCTAAACTCGGTGCGAATTATTGAGCTTAAAGAGTTCCCGGACCGAATAATTCGGCGTACTCCCGTTCTAGCCTGCGTTTCCCAACTGGATGATATGGGTCAGACCTAATTTTGTGCCACCATTGTTGGATACGGTAGGCGGCTAGATACTGTCGATGCTTATTAATTTTGTTTATTTTTAATGGTTTTGATGATATAAAAGCCCAATTCCATGGTTTATGTTGTGTTTCCATAACTATGTCCATTGATAGATCAGGATGAAATGAAAGCCAAAACCAATCCCATGGTTTATCTGGATTTTCCTTAACTATATCCAAGTCAAGTCGGAACACTCTATAGTCTGACATTGTATGCCATGGCAATTCTTTATCAATATTTTGCCTAATTATTTTCGTCGTTAACTTTTTGGCATATAAAAGAACCGTCCAATCCCATGGTTTATCTGAATTAGCAGTAATATCATTCATTGTTATATTTGGATTTCTAGAAATCATATTCCAATTCCATGGTTTATCTGGATTTGCATTTATATCATCCATTGTTATATTTGGATTACATGAAATATTGTACCAATTCCATCGTTTATCCAGATTTGCATTAATATACTTCATAGTTAAATTTGGATTCTGGGATATATACCCCCAATCCCATGGTTTATCTGGATTTGCATTTATATCATCCATTGTTATATTTGGATTACTTGAAACATTACTCCAGTTCCAGTGTTTATCCGGATTTGCATTAACATACTTCATAGTTAAATTTGGATTTTGGGATATATACTCCCAATCCCATGGTTTATCTGGATTTGCGTCGATTAACTCAAGAGTTACATTTGGATTTCGTGAAACATTAGACCAAACCCATGCAACATCTTGCGTTGAATTTATTAAATTCCACCATTGGTCATTATATTCTTTTTTCACTAAAGACCTAAAATGGGACACTCTGTCTTGTCTACTAGTTACTTTCATCATATGCATAAGTACGTTATAAGCTATAACCCATGGTTAAAAAAAACTAATTTTCAATTTTTTTACCCAACATGAATTATTTAACTTAAGGAGCTTCCGGACCGAATAATTCGCGTTACCGACTCACATAGTTCTACGTTACCGACTCACATAGTTCTACGTTACCGACTCGTATAACTCTACGTTACCGACTCGCAAAGCTCTACGTTACCGACTCACATAGTTCTACGTTACCGACTCGTATAACTCTACGTTACCGACTCACAGAACTCTACGTTACCGACTCGTATAACTCGTCGTTACCGACTCACATAGTTCGTCGTATTCCTGTTCTAGCCTTCGGATTCCAACCGGATGCCGGGGGTCTAGCCGGATACGGTGCCACCATTGTTGGATTCGATACGCGGCTAGATACCTTTTATATTTATCTATCCTAAATGTGTCAAATGTAAAATACGAAAGGTCAGACCAATTCCATGGTTTACCAATATGTGCTTTAATAAACTCAAATGTAAGGTATGGATTTTTTGATATCAAATTAGCTTCCCAGTGGAATGGTTTATCCGGATTTGCTCCAATAAATTTTATGAATTCCTGCTTATTTGAAGCAATATTAGGATTAGCTTTAATTAAATTCCAATCCCATGGTTTATCAAGGTTTGCCTTAATATCGTCCAATGTTATAGATGGATTCATTGAAATACCAGACCAATACCATTGTTTATTCAAATTTTGTTTAATAAACTCTACTGTTAAATCTTTTTTATATGAAATAGCAAACCAATCCCATGGCTTATCTGGATTTGTTTTAATATCTGCAATGGTAATATTTGGATTGCGGGATATCAATTTCCAATCCCATTGTTTTTCTGGTTTTGATTTAATAAATTCCATTGTTAAATTCGGATTACTTGAAACATAATCCCAATCCCAAGGGTTATCTGGATTTGCTTTAATATCTTCCATTGTTATATTTGGATTACAAGAAATCAAGTTCCAATGCCACGGAGCACATGGATTTCCAATAATAAACTCCATAGTTAGATTTGGATTACTTGATATTTCATACCAACTCCAGTTTTTATCTGGATTTGCTTTAATCATCTCCATTGTTAAATTTGGATTTTTCGACATTGCACGCCAATCCCATGGTTTATCAAGATTGGTGTTTACAAAATCCATAGTTATATTCGGATGTGCTGATATATATTTCCAATCATATATATACTTTGAATCAATTCTCACAGATCCCAATGGGCTAATATTTTTATTCCTTAATATATACTCCCAATCCCATGGTTTATCGGGATTTTCTACAATATCTTTTAGCGTTATATTTGAATTTCGTGAAATCGAATACCAATCCCATGGTTTAGCTGGATTTGCTTTAATCATATCCATTGTTAAATTTGGATTGTTTGACATTTCACGCCAATCCCACGGTTTATCCGGATTTGCCTCTATATCCTTCATTGTTATATTTCTATTTTCAGAAATACCTGACCAATACGTAGCTTTTCCAGGATTTGCATTAACAAATTCCATAGTTAGATTTGGATTCCTTGTAATTGTAACCCAATTCCATGGTTTATCTGGATTTGCTTCAATATCATCCATTGTTATGTTTTTATTACAGGATATGCTTCTCCAATCCCATGGTATATCTGGACTTGCATTAATTATATCCATAGTTATATCAGGTCTACTAGAAATACACTCCCAATCCCATGGCTTATTTGGATTTGCTTTGATTATTTCCAGTGTTAAATTTGGATTATATGAAACAAAGCGCCAACACCATGGTTTATCTGGATTCGAATTAATTAAATCCCACCATTCATTACTCTGTTCCCTATTTACAATATCCCGGTAACTTGTTACTCGTTCTTGCCTAGTTGTATACATTATATCTAATTTTACCACAAAATATAACTAAATATCCATATCCATTTCTGAAAAATATAACAAAAAACATTTTTTCTAAATAGGAATTATTTAGCTTAAGGAGCTTCCGGTCCGAATAACTTCTCATATTCCCGTTCTAGCCTGCGTTTCCCAACCGGGTGTCTGGGGTCCATCCTAATCCGGTACCACCATTGTTGGATACGGTATGCGGCTAGATACCGACGATACTCAGATATTCTATGTGCCTGCTTTTCTGTCTTGAATCTAACCCCGCTAATTTTGTACCAATCCCATGGTTTATCAATATTTTTAACCACAAAGTCCAGTGTCAGATTATGATTATGATTATTAGATAGGGTTTTCCAATCCCATGGTTTATCAATATTATCATTTATGAAATCCAACGTTACATCTGCCCTACTACTAATTTCTTGCCAATCCCACGGTAATTCAGGATTAGATGATATATCACCTAGGGAAATACTACTATTTTTGGACAATTCACCCCAATGCCAGCGCATGTTTGTATTAATGCAACGTTTAATAAAATCAATAGTCAAATTAACATTTCTTGAAATATACATCATGAGTTTGGGTAATGTCTTCTTTTTATTGCTGATATATGGGCTGATAAACTCCTCTACTTCAGCTAAAGTCATTGTTTCATGTTTGTGATTGCGGTCTTCTTGTTCATCGCAAGGCTCATATGATTGGTAACCCCAATCTAACATGTCTTGCACCCACGTTTTATGAAAATTTTCGAGTATATATTTTTTAGTTAAATGTTTATTCTTGTAGACAAACCACATATTCCATGGCATATCAGGATTGTTGTCAATTTCTGCTAATTTTATATGTTCCGATATTGCCTGCCAGTTCCATTTTATATCCGGGTTTGCTTTAATAAACTCTACAGTTAAATTTGGATTATAAGAAACATAAGTATACAAACGATAGCCAAACCATGGTTTATCTGGATTTGCTTTTATGTAATCCATTGTTACATTTGTATGCCCTGCAATTTCGTCCCAATACCACTGTTTATCCGGATTTTCATCTATAAACTCTGTTGTTAAATTTGGATTTCGTGAAATTCCATACCAAGACCATGGTTTATCAGGATTTGCTCTTATGTAGTCCATGGCTACATTTTCATTTGACGATAATCCAGCATAACTTATTTTGTGGCTACATGTTTCAATGAACGCGTAATACTTTTTTCGCCATTCTCTATCTATCAGTTCATTAAACACGCAAGTTCTTTCGGCTCTTGTAATTGGTAATGTCATGGTTATGATACTCAACGTTTACACGTGTATTTATCCAGCCTGTGCATTAGTCAAACAAAACAATTTTATAAACCGCGAAATTCCGGGACTTGGCGAACCGGAGCTCCAAACCCTAAATAATTTACACAAAAACAAGAACCTAATTCGCAGGGCTAAGGGGAGGGTACAGGACGAAAACGGAAATTAAGATTTCGCGGATTTGGCCGTGATGGCTTTCGTGGCTTTCATTTGTTTAAGATAGTCCGCTATATGCTGTTTATGTTCTTTACTATGGTCTAGCATGAATAGGTAGGTTTGGCGGCGGTAATCATCATCCTTGCCACCATAGTCATGTTTGTCCATTATCCTCTGGAATGTCCG
>JACCDO010615969.1_pt1 | contig 14868 bp, 13 predicted proteins | sample 7446101 | NCBI WGS metagenome assembly JACCDO01 (sample SAMN15323440, study PRJNA562643) | freshwater metagenome | isolation source: river surface water | place: USA:Blue River Watershed | collected 2017-08-16
AAGAATAAATCACGAGCTCTGAGATGTTCGGCACCAGTGTTCTTTCTTAAATCCAAAAATTCCATAATATCCGGATGATGAGGTTCCAAATAAACCGCAATAGAACCAGGACGTTTTCCTGATTGATTAATATGTCTAGATACTTCATTCATAACGCGACAAAGAGGGATTAAACCATTTGATTTTCCATTAGAACCGCGAATATAACTATCTTTAGAACGAATTTTAGAAGCACAAATACCAATACCACCCGCAGTAGCAGAAATCATAGCAATATCAGAAATAGATTTATAGATACCTTTAGTAGAATCTTCCATACCTAGTAAGAAACAACTAGAGAATTGATTCTTAGGTGTACCAGCATGGAAGAGAGTAGGAGTAGCATGTGTAAAATACTTTTGTGACATATATTCATAGGATTGAAGAGCAGCTTTAACATCTTCTTTGTGAATACCAATACTAACACGCATCCACAAGTGTTGAATTCTTTCGACGACTTTACCATTAACTTTCATTAAATAAGCTTTTTCGAGAGTCTTGTATCCAAAATAATCGAAAAGAAAGTCACGGTCATAATCAATCATAGCATTTAATTTAGTTTTATTTTTCATGACAATCTCATAAATATCATCAGCAATTAAAGAAGCATTGTCACCATTTTTATCTTTATTATTATATAACATATAGATGGTCTCACTGAAAGAAGGTGAAGTATTCTTTTGATTATTCGAAATGATAATACGAGCTGCTAATTTTCCATAATCTAAATGTGTTGTTTCTAATGATATACAAATCTGAGCGGCTAATTCATCGAGTTCTGCAGTACTTACATTATTATAAATTTGACCAATAACTTTTTGTGCAATCATAATGGGATTAATTGAAGAATCAAGTCCGACGGAAAGATTTTTAATTCTTCTTATGACTTTATCGAAAGATACTTCTTCTTTCTCACCATTGCGTTTAACTACACAAAAAGTTTCGTTGTTGTTATTTGTTGAATTCATATTTTTTAATATAATATTTAGTTCTATTTTTTATTTTCGATTTTTCTTTATATTGAGATTATTCTTTTAAAAAAGGATAACGAAAAAGAAAATAATTTAACTTAAAAAAAATTTTATTTTTTTTTAAGCACCATTATGAACTTAAAGAAAATAAAAAAAAAATAATTAATTATTTTAAATAATATTATTAACTTAATGATTTTTTAATTTTCTTGGAAATTATTTTTTTACTAATTTTTTTATTTTCAATTTTTTTAGTTTTTTGTCTTTCTATTTTATTATCATCAAATATAAATTGTTTTCTTATTTTCGGTATGTGTTCGAAATATATTTTTAAATTTGGATATTTTTTGATAAGTTCTTTTGCTAATTCATCCCATTCAAAAAATAATAAATATAATTTACTAAATACTGAATTTTTATATTCTGGTGGCTTATCTTTAAAAGGTTTAATTATCCAAAAATGTTTTGTAAAACAAAAATCTTGATTTTTTATTTCTAATTTTTCAATAGGTATTTTTGAAATATTATATGTTTTATAATTTTTAAATTTAGGTTCACATCGCATTTCACCTACTAAAGGTATTGGATTCCAATTTGGAAAAATTGCAAAAAACGTCATTATCTCATCAGGCATTCTATCAATATATAAATCCCCAAAAAAATATTTATAATTATTTGTAAAAGAAATTAATTTATAATAATGAACTATATTAGGAATAAATAAAGCAAGTGCACCATGGTATCCCAATTTAGTTTTTCGATAAATATAATCATCATGAAATCTTGATAAATTATTTTCTTTAAAAATATTATCTATATTTTTAACAACATAATTCGATGAATCAAAATAACATATTTTTTTAAACTGTGTAAAAGCTAATATATGAGCTTTAGTTATATAATAAAGCATATTACCATAAGATTTATGTTTATTAGTAATTTGTAAAAATTTTGAAGGTATGTAATTTATAATTTTTAGTAAATCAACACCAATAACCATATCAAAAACTTCTAATAATTTTAATATTGTATTTTTTGATATACCTTCAAATTTTACAATACCATCTTCTTTATATGGTTTATCTTGAATCATACAAACAACAGGATATTTTGATTTTACTCTTTTTAATGAATAAGCTAATACTAATGCACCGGGTATATAACTTTCTGATAAAAATACAGATGTTAAATATATATTATCTTCATTTTTTAAATTATTATTATTTTTAGTATAATATCTAAATTTTGGTATTTTAAACAATTCTGGTTTTTTATTATATAATTCATGAATCTCATTATCATATTCTATCATTTTATCCTTTAATTTTTCATATGACTTAATCGATTCTTTAAATCTATTATTTCCATGTATATAAATTTTATTATTCATATAAGATTTATTTATCTAATTATAAATTATATAATTATATATTAAAAAGAAATATAATACAGAATTTTTAAACATTTTTACTTTCCCATTCTTTTTTCATTAATTTTTTGAATTCAACAAAATCCATATCTGAATCTGGTTCATATTGTGATTTTGCATTTTTATCTCCCAAATAATCAAAATAGTCATAATGTACTTTATCATTTTCATCATATAAATAACATTGTATAGTAATACATGTTTCTTTATTTGTCTCTAAATTTTTTAATTGATGTATTTGATTTAAATTAGGACTTAACCATGTTATATCATCTTTATTAAAATCTTTTATTGCGAATGGTTTAATTGTGTCTTTATCATCGCATAAAAATGGGAATAAACTTACATTAATTGAACCATGTAAAACTCGAATAATAGCATTAGCTCCACTATGATTATGAATAGGAGAATAATGACCAACAGGCCATATTTCCATTACATAAGGTATTCCAGGGGATTCACCATTATTTTGTCCTAAAGTGATTCTTAAATAAGTTTCTAAAGGATTAGGGTCTTTACCGAATTCAGTTGCTTTTTCTTTTAAACGAGTATTACACCAAAGACCAGGTGTCATAATACTATATTCAATTGCTTTAGAAAAATCGGGAAAATCAGGAGTATCTAATATAAATTTTTCACCTGATACACAATTATAAAGTGATAAAGCAGCTAAAGATAATGAAGAATGAGGTAAATAAGTATTATTAGCTACATCATCCATTGTTAATTCATTAGTATTTTTAATTAGAAGAGGTATATTTAAAGTGACAGGATTTTTTAATAATTTAATAGGAATGATAGAATTAGGTATAGTGATAGTAGTTAAACTTTCTAAAAAGATTTTATTAGCTTCTCTTAATTTATCAGTCAAATCAAATTTATAATCAAAAATAACATTTTCAATACGAGGTTCACCAATACCAGCTTGTAAAAATTGATTTTGTGAATCTAAACTGAACCAATAATAAGCACCCGATTTATTAATTAAACCACCGGTTTTGGATTGAGATTTGAATTTATCAGAATTAATAAGTCTTGTAACTAAAACTTCTTCATTAGAAAAATCAACTTTTAATCCATCAGATTTATCATTATTGAAAATAGTGAAAGAAGATTGAATATTAGTATTAAATAAAAAGACTCCTTGACCATGGACAATAAGATTAATATCTTGATTTTTCTTAACAACATTAAAAATAGAAGTAAAACAAGATTGTTTTTTTCTTAAATTTATAAAATTTGGTTTATGAATATTTGATAACATGATAATTCTAATTTATAATGTTATTAATTTAAAAAAAAAAATTATTAAAAATAAATAAATTAATAATTTTTGATAATCACTTCTTTGGTGACCGAATCAGGATTTTTACTATTAATAGTTCTTTTGCATTCAATACTTTTAATATTATATTTCGCCGAAGTAAAGTTTTTCCTTACTAATTCAACATCAGCATTACTCATCATAAATTTAATACTATTCAAAGATTGATTTAAATCATTACATAATTTAAATAATTTATTGTGTTCTTCGATATTGAATCCACCTTCGTTATATGATACAAAAGATGATTTAGTTTCAGGTGCATAAGGTGGGTCTAAATAAATAAAATCATTATTATTGAAAGGTTTATTTAAAATATCTGAATAATTAGAATATTCAAAATGAACATCTTTAATTAAATCATTAAGTACGAATAAATGCTCTCTATTAATAATTTCAGGTGATTTATAGTTACCAAAAGGTACATTAAAACCATTGGGACCTTCTCTAAATAATCCTCTGAATCCGGTTTTATTTAAAAAAATAAATAAACTAGAACCTTTAATATCTATTTTATCTTCTTTTGATAATTTATTATATTCAGAACGTTTCCAATAATAATAGCTTTCTTTAGATAATAAAGCTTCATCAAAAACTTTTGGTTTTCTTTCTCCATTTAATTCTTCAATACTATTATATTCATTTGATAATCTCAATGTTTCATTGTATAATTCTTCAGGTTTAGATTGAATATTTTTATATAAATTAATTAAAATTTCATTTAAATCAGATGCATTTATTTTAGCATTAACTTTAATTTTATTTTCACGAATATATACTAATAAACCGATTAAAACACTTCCACCTCCTAAAAAAGGTTCATAATAATTATTAATTTCTTTAGGAAAATTTTTGAGAATCTTCTCGAGTATTTGAGTCTTACCACCAACCCATTTAATTAAAGGTTTGGGTATAATAATTAATTCATTAATATTAGGTAAATTTTTTACTTCATTATTATTATCATTACTATTATTATTATTATTATTATCTAAATCAATATTATGTATTTCTTGAATTATTGTATTTACTTCGTTATTTTCAGAAGTTTTACATTTTTTTTCATGATTTTCATGAGTTTTTCTTGTTTTAAATTCTTTTTTACATAATTTACAAACGTAAACCATTTTATTAATAATTTTATAATTATAATATATATAATATTAATATTTTTTTAAATCATTTTTTATTTGTTTAACATATATTATAAACGTATATTTTATCTTAATATTTACGTATTAATAATAATATAAAAAATGATTTATAATTATTAATAATAAACTTTATATAATTATTAATAAAAAGATAGATAAAATAATTTAGAAAATAATAATGAATAATATAGAACTTAATGAAGAATCAAAAATAGAAGATTTAATCAAAAGTGTTAATAATATTGATTTAAATAAAGATGATAAAGATAATGATAATGAAAAAAAAGAAGAAAAAAAAGATAATTTAACCAAAATTATTAACAAAGGAACTGGTGCAGGGGGTGCAAATACAAATTTAAATGGAAAAAAATTTGAGGATAAAACATGTAATGAACAATTTTTAATAAATAATGAATATATAAAAATTAATTATGATAATAAAAATAAAAATACTAATAAAAATAATAAATTCAATTATTATTTATTAAAAACATATTCAGACAGAAAAGTATATTTTTTTAAACAAAGTTCATTAAAAATATATTTAAAAGAGAATTATGATATTGAATTATTTAGACATCCTGATGAAGCATATATAATTGAATATAATAATGGTATAAAAATACTAAAAATACTTGAAAAAAAAGAGCAAAATGTAGAAGGTAGTGTTATAGATAAATTATGGACTGGTCCAACATTTAAAGATGAATATCAATTTATTGTAGATAATAATTTTAAAGTTGAATATTCATATTGTTTAAATAAATTTTTATGGGAAAAAATAAATTCAGAAAACAAAAAATTTAAAATATTAAAAGATATTTTAAAAAAATATGATATAAAAATATTTTATGGAAACAAAATCAATTATTTAGAAGAATTAAATAATTGGATTTTAGAATAAAATTATCAAATAATTATAAAAATAAATTAAGCTAAATTAGCGTTATAAGTTCCCAAAAGAGGGTCATTAACAATAAGATATTTATTGATGAATTGATTATTTTGTAAAATTTCAACTAAAAAAGATGGGTAAATAATGTCTCGGCTTACTGGATCAAATTGAAGGATACCAAAATGACTATTAATATTTGATACATTTTCTTTTAAAACTAATGTATTTAATAAATTTAATATATTTAATGATACAATTGAATAATTATCTTCTCCTAAAGAATTATAACCATCTCTCCATATTATTGAAGTATTAGTTCCTTTATATGCAGTTACATTATATTTATTATTTAATTGAATAGCTGCTTCACCAATTATTTGTGGAGGTTGAATACCTAAAATATCATATTGTTGTCCAGGAAAAGTTAATCCTTGATTATATAAATCAATGTAAGGAGGTCTATCTAATAAATACAATAAAATAGATTGAGATTCATCAGGATTTTCAAATAAATTTTCTATATTTTGAACAGTTAAATTAGAATTATCAGGATTAACAGCGAAAGTTATTAATTTAGGAGATATTATAGGATTAGATTTTAACAAACTTAAAATATTCAGCATTGCTACTTCACCAGCAGTATAAATATAATAGACTTTTGAAGAAGATTCTAATTGAGGTAAAACACTATTTAAAATATAATCGTCATTTGGAGTCATTCTATAAATTTTCTTAGGAATATTTAATATAGGAGCTGTACTAGTCGATGAAATTCCAATAGCTTCAGGATGATTATTAAACCAATCTAAAACACCACTTACAATTGTTGAACGGGAAAATCCTACAAAATATCGATAACCATTATTATAATAATTTTCTAAGAGATTAAGAGTTATATTTAAATCACTTTTAGTATCAATAATGGGGAAAGCTTTGAATTCTGAATTATAATTCTTCCAATAAAATTGAAAAGTATTTTTAACAACAATATCATTTGAAGTGTAACCATCACCAGTTAATTCTAAAAGAGCAATTGTTTTAGAAAGATATACCATTTTATTAATTTAATATTAGACTATATATTTAAATAAGATTTAATTCTTTTTATCTAAGAATTAAATATTCGCATAAAAAACAAGTTGCGCTATACGGAAATCGAATCCGTGCCAGCACATTGGAAGTGTGCCGTTCTACCACTAAACTAATAGCGCTCTTAATATTATTCTATATTATTTTTTTCTTAATTTAAACGCAAACGGCAAAAAGAAAAAAATATTAATTAAATAAATTATAAAATAATAATATATGCATTAACATATTTTTTGTTTTCAATATAACTAGCTACAATTCGATGAGCTCCATCTAATAATATAAATTTGTTATTTTTTTTAATCATCCAAATAGGTGTGATATTATTATTTTCTTTAATAAGTTTTTGATAATATTTAACACTATTAATATCATTCTTACCACGTGGTCTATTATTTAAAGGATAAGCTTCAACTGCAGATTTTTTAAGTCTTTGAGGATTAAAATTATCAACATTTTTAAATTTGGATAAAGGTATCTTTGTTAATTTAGATTTAAAAATATGAGCAAATGATGATTCTTTTTTATTTTTGAATATTTTCATACTAACAGAAGTTTCAACAGAATCTTTTATAACTTGAATATAATTCATAGTATTATATTTATTCTATTATTTATTAATAATATTTATAATATTTATATAATATTATTAAAAATCAAAAAATTTTTATTTTTTTTTCTAAAATATGTTTTTAAACGAAAGTAGCTTGAAATTTACCTAATAAAGGATCATCAAAGAAAATAGCAAATTTATTAAAACCATTTAAAACTTTGACATATTGTTCAATTAAATATGATGGATATTTTAAATCATTATTTTCATTAAATTGAAGTGTACCATTATAAGAACCTAAATAATCAATATTTTTATTTAATAATAAATATTGAATCATTTTAAGTGCATTTTGAATATTTCCATTATCCGCATCAGTACCATATTTTTTAATCAAATATTGATAATTTTCTCTATATAATAATGAAGTATTGGTATAAACGTTATCGACTACAAAATATTTTTGGTCTAAAATAGATGCACATGGTTCTATAAAATTATTTACATCTAAACTTTCACCAACAATAGTATATTGGTCACCTTCAAATAATAAACCGTTATTATATAAATCAGAATATAAATTAGGTTGGAAAATACCTAAAAATATAACATCATTTGAACTTGAACCAGATAAAAAGTTTGTTAAATCGGGAACATTATAACTAGAATCATTAATAATAGGATATAATTTTAATTTATCTTTTAATAAAGGGTCATTTTCCATTAAAAATTTAATATCTTGACTAATAACTTCATTAATATTATAAATATAATAAATATTATTTGCATTACTTGAATAAAATTCTAATATGGGAAGTATAGTTGTTAAAGGACTAATAAATCTATATATATTTTTTGGCACAGCTGATAAAATAGAACCACTTGTTAATGATATACCTGTAGCGTCGGGATGTTCTAAAAACCATATTAAAACACCATTAACAATAGTAGAACGAGAAAAACCTAAAAATATTCTATAACCTTCATCATAATATTTATTTAACAATTCTAAATTATTTTTTACAGTAGCATCAGTTTCAATAACAGGAAATTTTGGTAAAGAATTGTCTTGATACCAGCTAAAATATAAACTATCGAGTAGATATTGGTCAACACTTAAATTTTTAGGTTCAATTAAAGCAATAGCTTTTTTTTCTTCAATAGGAGGAGGTAATGGAGGACAAATAATATAATTTTGTTTACAACAGCATTTAGTTTTACAATTATTTTTACAAGTCATAATTTAATATATATATATAATTTAATAAGATATTTATTAAATTATCTAAAAATAAAAAAAATTAATTAACAAAATTAGCAATATAATTTCCAAGTAAGGGATCTTCAACATATAAATATATAGTATCATAAGTATTTCCATTAAACTTTTCAACAATAAAAGTTGGATATAAAACATCTCTAGATACAGGGTCAAATTGTAAAACACCTGAATGACTATTAATATTATCTATATTTTCATCAAAAACCAAAGTATTTAACATATTTAATACATTTAATGTTACAACAGAATAATTATCAACTCCTAATGTATCATAACCAGCTCTCCATATTATTGAAGAATTAGTTCCTGCAAACAAAATTGCATTATATTTATCTTTTAATTGAATAGCTGCTTCACCAGTTATAATAGCAGGTTGAAAAGATACAATATCATATTGTTGTGCTGGACAAGTTAAACCATTATTATATAAATCAATATAAGAAGCTCTATCAAAAATATTGAAAAGAACTATATCATTAGAACTAATATTATTAGATTGGAAGAAGTTATTAATATTTTCAACAGTTAAATTTTCAGTTGTTACACCATAAGTATATAAAGTATTAATTTCACCTTCAGCTAATAATTCTTCTAAATAAGCTTTTTCACTTTCTGGTCCTGATTCACCTAAAGTATATAAAAAAAATACAGCATTGGCATTTTTTAATTGAGATTGAATAGATTTAAAATATTCAGTAAAAACAGGAGACATTCTAAATATTTTTTTTGGTATAGCTAATTCAGGAGTAAAACTTGTACTCGAAAATCCTATAGCATCTGGATGGTTATTAAACCAATCTAAAACAGATTCTAACATAGAAGAACGAGAAAAACCATAAAAATACCGATAACCAATATCATAATAGTTTGTTAATAAATTTATAGTATTATTAACATCTCCTTTAGTATCAATAATCGGAAATCTCTTAAATTCAGAGGGATAATTTTTCCAATAAAATTGTAAAGTGTTTTTTACAACAGTATCGTTAACAATTAAACCACCAGTTAATTCTAATAAAGCAATAGTTTTAGGTAAAAATAAATTATTCATTATTTTATTCTAAATTTTACAAATATTTAAATTTTAATTAATAATAAATTAATTTTAATATTTAATATAAATAGGAATAATAATTTAAAATAAAAAATGGATTCAGAAAATTATATGATATTAACTTTTTTAATAGTTTTTATATTAGCATTATTAACATATTATTATTTTATAATTAAACCAAAAGATGATAAGAAAAAAGATAATGAAAAAATAATGAAAAAATTTTTATCAGAAGAAAAAATATGGAAAAATAAAAAAAATAAAGATTCAAGTGATTTAGACCCTTTAACTGATATGAAAGATTTAACAGCTTCTAAACTTAAATTCTTAGAATATCAGAACTTTTTACCTGGTGAAGAAGATATTAAATTAGAAGACTCTTTTTCTGATGCTTATCAAATACCTAAATCTAAATATGAACAATTAGTAGATTCAAGTGTACCTACATTAAATACTTATCAATGTTGGTTATCAAAAGAATTTGAATGCCCTACTAAAAATGGTTCATTCTTACAATGTACAAATAATTATATACCTCAACCAGATGAGAAAAATTGTGATTGTTCTAATAGAACTTTTGAAATGTGTCCTTTCCCATACAAGATATCAGAAAATAAATACTATAAAGAGATAGGATTTGATAGAGAGAAAAAATATGGTAAATTAGTTATTTAGAAAATTATTTCATAAAATAGTTGCGTTTACCTAAAAAAAAATCAATTTCTTCACCTAATTTTTTTTCATTAAAATTTTCAAAGTTATTATTTGAAAAATTTTTTTCTCCTAAATTAAATGTTTTTGGTTGATAATCCATTTTAATATTTTGATTATATTGATGTTGTTGATGTTGATGTTGATGTTGATGTTCAATATCATTATCGGAATTTGATTCATCAGATGTAGATTCAGAATTATTATTAAATTGATTATTTTGATTTTGATAATATTTTTGATAATTTGCATAATGATAATTTAAATAATCTTGTTGATTAGTAAATTGGTACATATTTTGGTTTTGATTATTTAGATAATTATGTTGATAATTATATTGATTGTGATTGTTTTGATTAGGGTTGTATTGATTAGAATTGTAATGGTTATGGTTATATTGATTAGGAATATGTTTATGAACAATATTTTCTTTTTTAACTTTATGCCTTTTTTCTTCTTTAAGATGTTTATCTTCTTTATAATGTTTATCTTCTTTATAATGTTTATCAGCTTTATTTTCTTTTTTAGGTCTTAAATTAATATGATTATTATTTTCATTTAGATTATTTTTAAATAAAAAATCTTGGACGATATTTTCAATTCCTAAATCTTTGGCATGCATTTCAATAAAATTTTCAATATTATTATTATTATGTTTTTCTTTTTTTTTTAAACATTTTTTACAATTACAATGTTTTTTATCATCTTTCTTGGCTCTTTGCGCAAAAAGATGTGTCGGTGCTAAATCACCAATGGCAAATTCTTTTGCCGTCCGTAAGACGTCATTTTTATTTTTATCATCATCATTTTTATTATTTTTATGATTATTATTTTCCTCTTCAATTAAATCATTCATCATATTAATTAATTTGTCAAGAGTTTTGTCGATATTTTTATCTTTCATGTTTTTACTAATATATAAAAACATTTAAATTAAAAAAAATAAATTATTTAATAAAATATTATTAATCAGAATCATCATTTTTACCAATGTATTTATAACTATAAATATGAGATTCAATTTTAATTAATTCTTTATAACTTTTATCAATTAAATTAAAATATTTAAAATTCAATGGTTTATAAGATACATAATTTATAAAAATATTAGTTAGTAAATGATTATTATAGAAAAGATTATCTATAATTTTTAATAAAATACTTCTATTATCAAAATAAATCATATTTCTTAATTTAAAACAAATCATTTCTAAACCATAATATTTGTAAGTCTTAACCATAGAATATTTATAATCAACAAATAATTCAACAATTTTATTATTAATTAATTTATTAATAAAAGATTCATTTCCATATAATAAACTTAAAGAAAACAATATATTTTTATATTTATTTTCATTAAATTTAATATAAAATAATTCAAAAATATCATATCTATCTTTTTTAATCCATTCAATCATTTTATTTAAAGTAAAATAATGATATTCAGAATTATTTATAATATAATCTTGTTTTAAATATAAATCAAATAATTTATCTGAAAATTTAATATTATTTTCATATAATATAATAATACTCATTTTATCAAAATTCAATAATATTTTAGTTTGTATATCATAAGGTAAATTTTTCCATAAATTGTATTTTGTTAATATTTCACTATTAGTAAGTTCTTCCATATTTATTTCTATTTTTAAATTTTTATAATTCAAAAAGCAAAAATCACTTTTTTTTATATTGTTCAAATATACTTATTAAACTTTTTTTAAATTAAAATATATTTAAATCTAAATAAATTCAATTTAAAGAAAATATTTTTCCTTTTTAAATATAGAAAAATAAAATATAAAATGACTTTAACTTCATTTGTTGTTGAAAACTTTGTTAATTCTATAAATTCAATGGATTCTAATGCATCATCTTCTATAAAAATAGGTGGTCTTAAATCATCATTAACTTCATCATCAGCTCCTCAAAAAGCATCTATTTGGGTTTTACATTTAATTGTATTTATTATAATTTTAATTAAAGCTTTTATAGTATATTTAGGTTATAATTATATAGTACCAAAATTAATGTTCTCAATGTCACAAGACCCACAAAAATCGATGGAAAAGATAGAAGCAAATTTCCGTCGTATAACTTTTGTAGAGGCTATTATATTATCCATTTTCGTATCTACATTATTCTCAAGTTAAAGAACCCCTTTTTCTTTTTATGCATAGAAGCTTATAATAATATATTATTTTTAAAATATATTATTTAAATTAAAAATTTATCGTGATTCCTGATGCGTATTTATTTAGCATGAATTAAATAAATTAATTAATATATGCTAATTATTTTTTCGCATGATTTAATTCAACGATATATCTATTCATCCGTTATTTATCCATCGCATATTTAATTATATAATTAATATTTTTATTATTTAAATTATCATTATATTAACTACATTTAATAAATATGCATATTTTATTTATTTTTTAAATTATGCAAAAAAAACATATGATAAATAAATGATAAAATAAATTATAAAAAATAATCATATATATTTTGCTCACGATTCAGGGTCTCGGATAATCCGCGCGAAAATCGCATTAAATATATATTTTGTATTAATATATTTAAAAATCACAGTAAAACATTGTGATTAAAAATTAAAAACATCAAAATTTCCTCCAGGAGTTATGCGGAGGCCATTATATATTATTGAGAATAATTAATTAAAAAATATTATTAAAAAAATATTAATTGAAAAATATTAATTGAAAATATAAATAAATTAATAAATTATTCTTTTGTTTTCGTGAAGGTTTTATTTTCTTTTTAAGAAAATAAAAGGTTCTTAGACAATATAAACATTTAAATTAATAAAGGAGAAAGGTATAAATCCATAATTATTATTATTTTTTATTTTTTCTTTTGTATTTTCTGGTATTTCAATTTTAATACTTAATAAAACATTATTAACATCTATATCGTTTGGTACTATTAATTCAATATCATCTTTAATATTATCATTCGTTAAAGATATCTTTCTTTTTTCTACTTTTGTTAAACATGTATTACAAGGATTATAAAATGGTATTTTATCATTTAAATATGGATAAGATTTGGTTTCATTATTTAAACTATTTGAAAGATTATTATTTAAAGAGTGAATTTCAAAGACTAAATATAAATCAATATATTGATAATATATCTTATTATCATTATTATTTTGATAAAATCCTTTAATACCATATTTTCTTAAATCATTAATTGAATAATTTATATTATTATTATCTCCAATAAAAACATCAGCTTCATTAATTTCAAATTTAGTATTAATTGTTTGTATTATTTGATATGATATATTTTTTATTTTTATTTTTCTATCTTTTGGTACTTCTAAACATAATCCTTGAGGTATTACTTCTCTTGGAAAATAACTCCCATCTCCTTTATCATATCTATTTTTTGAATAATTAACTAAATAATCATTTACAGGATTTTGTGAAAAATTAGTATTTATTTCATTTGAATTTGTTTGTAAATAAAATGTATCAAATATTATTTTATTTTGGTTTTGAATTTGATTATTTTTATTTAATCCAATCATAAAATCTTGTGTAAAATAATATTTATTTGTATATTCTGGTATCCATTGTTTTTTTAAACTAAATTGATATTTCGTATATATTATTTTTATACTTTCTATCACTGGTCCTTGTGGTCCTTGTGGACCTATTTCTCCTTTATCACCTTTTTTACCTTTTTCACCTATTTCACCTTGTGGACCATGTGGACCTTCAATACCTTGTGGACCAGGTATTCCAGGTAAACCTCTTAAACCAGGAGGACCAATTGGACCTTGAACACCAGGTAAACCAGGAGGTCCCATTATACCTTGTTCACCTTTAGGTCCTTGAGGTCCAATAATAGTTTCACCATCTTTTCCAGGAAGACCACGTTGAATATTGAACATTTCATTTCTTAAATAATTATCGATATCAACATTATAACGAACATTTGGATTAATTCGATTATTATCTATTGGCGTTCTACGATTCATTATAAATAAAAATAGTAAAAATTCTATTTTATATTATTTTCTTTAAATTGATATTTGAACTTAAAGAAAGTATAAAAAAAGTTAAAAAAATAATAAATATTAAAATTAAATTATTTTTTAATGATAATTTTACCTTTATCGGAGAGGTGTCCAAATTTAATTGGATTTTTCTTTTCAACAGATTCAAAATCATAAATTTCATTAGTATCAGGATTTAAATAGAATAATTTCTTTTTAGCACCTTTTCCTGGTATATCAATCATAGATTTAGTAGTATTTAAAACTTCGTACATTTTACCTTTTTTAGTATCTATTCTATAAACTTTACCTTCGAAGAACATTATAGGTA
>JACCDO010282193.1_pt1 | contig 14867 bp, 8 predicted proteins | sample 7446101 | NCBI WGS metagenome assembly JACCDO01 (sample SAMN15323440, study PRJNA562643) | freshwater metagenome | isolation source: river surface water | place: USA:Blue River Watershed | collected 2017-08-16
GGCATCACACCACTCGTCGTAGTTATCAGTGCCAACATAGTGATAGTTTTACCAAGCCCTGGCGAGTCAGCCAAAATTCCTCCTCGAAGCGTCCCAAAGGCAATGTCATCACTGTTGTGGCAGCTCTCTAAGTCGCGCATGAATTCTAACGAGACGAGCTGGTGTGGATATAGTTTACATTGATACTCTGTGCCATATGGAGTCTGAAACAACCCAGGAGTAATGTTAATAAATTGAAAAAATGATCGTAATTTTTTTGATAAACATTTTAAATTCATCAAGTCAGCAGCCGTCAAGTGTGCATAGACTCTGAGTGAGTAAAGAGATGAGAAAGGTAGTAGCATGTATAATTAATTGCATGATACCTTAAATTAGCAATAGACGAAGAGATGAAGTAATCAGAGAAAATAGCAGCAAGATTTTTCTCTGGAACTGATAATTGATTGAATAAATCATTTATGTTCTCGTTCATCACATGGGTGTGGGCTATTCTGGTTTCTCCACGTTTACTTTTTAACTGTGTTGGCGATAGCACTTGGGAATATATGAATTCAATATTATGCATCTGCTTCGAAATACGTCGCTGCAAACCGATTATTGCGGGATTAGGTATACAATAATAGCATGACCAAAGTGAGGAATCATTTTCAAGTCTTGTACACTCTTTTACACCAAAATTTCTATGTACACATTTATAACAAAAAGCAGAAGTACAAGTATCACAAAGGAACAGCCTCAACCCACTATCCATATCTGAGCACCATAAGCATCGAGCATTATCCGCGATCATATTCATTCTCTTTTTGTACTCATCAAATTCAATACCTTCGTGGTACGCTTTGTAGCATGCGCCACATATTGGCACCTTCAACTTCGGATGAATATAGTCGGCGTCAGAGTCCGTCTCACAGCCTGTGCATCTTCCGACCCCCGCCTGCACTCGCCTCTTCCTCCTTCCCTCCATTTCCCCACAAACTCACCTTGTGATTCGCCAAAAAAATACCGTGAATAAAAATATATCACACCGGTACGGCACACCGGTACACCAGTAATCACTCCGGGAATTTCGTTCCAGGGAATGGGAAAATAACTTGAGGCATCATATATTGGCTTATGGTAGTCTTGTCATTTGCGAATTCGTCTGAATCAAAAAACAGCCTTTTCTTTAATATCACCAACTGATTTTCCACACCCACATACCGGCATCGCCAAAAAATGAAAAAAATATGAACCAATTATTGGACGAAGAAGATGGATGCAGCCAGCTTCGGGCTTCTGTTGGACGCGTTGTTGTCCGCAGATAATGTCACCCGAGCTAATCAAGAGGCTTTTTACAGCCAATTAAAAGTGCAGAATCCGAAAGCGTTAATAGGAAATCTCGCTGACGCCGTAATCGGGGAGTCCAATGAGACACGGAAGGTAATGGCTGGAACATTGTTGCGGAATATTTTTAGCAAAGACCAAGATATTGTCAGCAATTCACTGAGCGCCGGTGATATTGATTCGGTGCGAGCAATTTTATTGAATGGATTGATCTCAAGTAAGTCGTTAACGGTCTCGAAGACAATTGTTAATATAGTTGCAACTGTAGCCAAAATTCCTCAACCATGGCCAGATTTATTTCAGTGCATCAATCAGTTAGCAGCTGACGTCTCTAAAAACGAAACTATTCATATAGTGCTTTACTTATTGGATCAGTTATTTGAATGCGTTAGTAGTCACATGTTAGAATGCTTAACTGCATCGTTGTCCATTATCGTGCCTAATCTATCTCATAATGATAGTTCAATTCGTCTTACAGCTTGTTCAGCGTTTGCATCATTATTATTAGAATTGCCATATACTAAGGATAATTTTGAGATATTTACGCATTTTAGACTGCTACTGCTAAGTCTTGAAAGGGCGATTATTGACGCAAAGGACGACGAATGCCAGTCTTTACTCACTATTTTGCACAATTTTGCAGACAGTAATGATAAAATTCCCATGTTTTCCAACTGCTGGAGTGAGTTATTCACATTACTGCTAGATAAGCTAATATGCATCGATGGCGTATTCGACGACGCTATTCGCATCACAGCATTGGATCTGCTTACCTCACTTGTCACTAATCCACTTGCTAAGTTTTGCAATAATTCCCCAACCAGAAAGAAGCTAATGACCACGTGTATGAATCTCTTAGTCAATATAGATGAGGATCCAGAGAACGTGTTCTTCACACTCGAAGAGACAGAGGAAGGTTTCGGTGATGCAGTTGATCAAGATGAAATCACAACTTTCGCCGCGTCTTGCTTAGATCAGTTTAGTAAAGAATTCAATCCAAATGAAGTCGTGAAGACATGCTTGCACACATCTTGGGGGTTTATTGCAAAGCCCAATTGGAAGGAAAGGAGGGCGGCATTATACATTGCTTCCCTCATAGCGGAGGGGGCCAAAGTTGAGATGTATCCGTTATTAAATCAGTTGGTCCCAACAATACTGAACGCGCTCAATGACCCTAATATGCGAGTTCGGTACTCAGCACTGCAATGCCTATCCGTATTCATCAATGAGTTTTCTACCAATGACGATGCAGATGATGATAACTTTATTAATTTCCAGTCTCAATTCTTTAGCACGGTGCCAACTGCCATCATGGCCACTATAGAAGCTAACCTCAACACACCCAGGCTGCTGTGTATAGCGATGACTGCATTGCGCGGGTTTTTTACTTCGGAAAATTGCAATGACGAATACTGCAACCCATACGCTGATGGCATAATCAAATTTTGTATAAACGTTATGATGGCTGATGCGTATCCCCTTTATCTCAAGATCGAGGCGACAATGTTGTTGACTAATATTGCTAGCTTATGTTGCAGCGACATATTGCAGGCATATACGGACACCATTTTAACGATTTGTGACAGTATTAGCAACGTTGGAGCGTACACATGGAGGTCTAATAACATGAACATTAACCTGTCGAAATGGAAAGGGCGCTGCTTGGAGTGTTTCGCGGTAACGTGTAAAAACGTTCCTTACGATTTAGTTAAAGATAGAATGAAGAGCCTGCTATCCGTCCTAGTCACGGCACACAGTGTAACGAGCGCTACGGGAGAGGTCGGCTTGGATCACACGGATCCACTCTCGTCATTTATACAGCAAACTTGTGCACGGTTAGCCACAGTATTGAAAGACGATTTTAGCTTGTACGTGCAGCACTGCATCCCTCCTTTGCTGCACACGATATCAAGTGAAGTAGACTTGAAAGTGATTGATAATCCACAGCAAGTTCCAACGGCTACAAGCAATGACTACACAACGCAAAGAATATATCAACGCGGAGTTGGCGAGGTGACGTTACTATATAACAATACCGAGTTTCAAGAGAAGGAAATCGCCTGCCGAGCACTATATCAGTACATGCTAGATATCCCCCAGCTACTAGCCGCATTTGCTCCAGCAATTATTGACGCATTATTGGGCGTCTTCATTAATTACAATGACGACGACCTATTGGAGGTATCTGGTGCCATTATTACCGAGGCTGTGGAAATATACTATCGCTATCCTACATCCACTAGTGATTACACAGCAATATCTATCGTTGAGAATGCGTTACAAACACTCGCCACCAAGCTAAGTGCGATGCAATCGAAGAAGTTACATCTGCACGACGATTGCGTCATTGCTAACGTCGTTGTGGAGACTATCACCAAGATATTGCAAAATATCTACGACGCAAGAAGCAGCTTTATCACAGATACGTTTTACCCATTACCGAGAATAAATCACAGTTTAGAGCGGTGCATGGTGCAGGTACTCAGCGATGAGTGTGTCATACTAATGAATCGTGTCATGGAGGCGACTGATGGTGCAAGCGAGGATTTAGATGAGCGGGAGGACAAGCAACAACTTCTCGTCGACATGTGGAACCAGCTTACCATAGCGGTATGCATTCTCATTAAATATTCAAAGGACAGTATTCTGAACAGTGCGATAGACAACCTGATTCCGTTATGCTTTGCTCTACTCGAGTCCAATCATCAAAACGCCGACCATTTATTGTCGTTTTCTATCTATATATTTACTGAAATAATAGAAAACTGTGCGTATGACAATGTAGTGCGACTGCTTCCGACGTTAATTGGGAAATATTTCCAGATCCTTTTATCAAAGTACTCCGTGGCGACCTTAACCGAGCCTTGCTTGCACGGTATGGGTGCGCTCGCTGCAGTGCTGCGTCCAGATGTAGGCGAGTCGGCAAGCTACAGTAAGTACATATTGACACTGTTGTGCTCCCTTGCCAATATAAACTTTGAACCTTACATACCACCTGCAGTACAGTCCGAATGGTTCGAAATTCGTAGAAATTTACGCACGATACCGACGCTGGAAAAGTTGGCGGGAGCCGAGGCTGAGGTGCTCCAAGACAGCCTGCTTCTCGCGCTGTTGAAAGTATCACTCAATGGTGCGATCGAGGATGAAATTAGTGGCGTGATTAAAATATGGATAATGTCAAAGCTTCCGTTGAATCACGATCTTGAACAAGCCAGGGAAACGCATCGTTTGGTAATAGATTTAGCGGTCAATAGGGACCCGAGAATAATGAATGTCGCTGGATACGTACTATGTACTCTATCACTACTTACTTACTTACTTACTTACTTACTTACTCACTCAAAGCGTTAGCATCGAATCTAATCGGATTAGTCGAAGGCGATCAGCTCAGTAACTACGACAGTGAAATTGAATTTTGGTCGAATCAAGTAGTGTTCAAGCGCACCTACAACACGATCAAGACTGCATTAGCAGAGCAAAAATAGAAAACTATATTATTATTTTATTGAATTACGACTTGTATAATAAATTGTACGCTATTTTCTGACTGGTTTCTTCTTTGGTCTGTCATCTTCCTCTTCTTCGTAAGTCCTCTTCTTATCCGCAGCTTTGGCATCACGCTCAAGCTCATCCCAGTCTTTTCCTTCCTCAGATAGATCCGATTCATCATCATACTCATCACTGTCGTCGTCTTCTGATTCATAGTCGTCACTATCGTCACTATCATCACTATCTTCTTCACTTTCCTCATCACTACCTTCACTAAAGGAGCTATCATCCTCTTCTTGTTCCTCTTCATCTTCAGCTGCACCACCACCTAAACCTAACTCTAAGAAAAGCCAACCGGGTGGTTTGGTTTCACCATCATCGAACTCATCAGAGTAGAAAACACCATCCGCGATCATGTCCTTGACACTCTTCATCACATCCGCCCACTTGAATGCTTGACCCATCGTGAAGGTGATCTCAACCAGGTTGAGCCAGTCCTGTATCACCTCCAGGTACTTCATGTCAATAGCTAATACTGAGCGAGGAGGAATATCATAATTTTTAAATATAAAAACCAAATCAAAATTCTTAGTTGTGTACGTCACTCTCTCAAAGTGCACGTGTTCCACCTCCGACAAGGAAAGAACAAATTGGGGATTTTCGGTTAAATTAACTAAACAATGTGTGGTTGGCTGCACCAAGACCATTTCACGATGACAGGTTCCTTCGAAGGAGGACTTGCGGAAAGGAACGTCCACTTGAAGGTTGAAGTCATAGTGAGCTGCAACCTTTTCAACTTTTTGACAAAATTCTTTAAAAGCTAAATTTAAACGTTTTTTCATTTCACGCTGTTTCTGTTCATCATCCAACTCATCGGGATCGTAGCTAGAACGCTTGGAGGCTTCTAGGTTCTCACTGGCATCGATGACTTCGGTGTAGAATTGAACATCTACATGCTTCTTCTTCCCTATCATGATACCATTCTTCAAGTGGAAGTGAACCAACACTAATGTGGTGCGGTCACATGGTTGATAGATGCAATGCTTGACATTATCATACATAATATCCAATTGCTCACCTTTACTGGACGTAAATCGCAAACCATTTTGATGAGCCTCTAACATGCCAGTGCACTTTCTACTGCTGCTCATATTAGGGCGCATGGTAACATCCACCAATTTAGGTGTGCGTTGATCCTTGATTTTGATTAATTTAGTTTGAACAACAAGATCTTTCTCTTGCTCCACCTTCTGTTGTCTCGCACGAACCCTCTTCTTCAGTTCCAAGTATTGCTGATGAACTGTGTTGAAATTGCGCCCACCAATAGACCGATAGGTGATCTCTTTGACGAATGTGTACTGATTACCGTGTTTCACAATCAATTGTTGCATGTTCTTGTCCACTTCTTTGGGTAATGACGCACCAGATGTGTAGAAGTTAATGCGCATATACACCGTTTTCTCTCCTTCAGGTGCAGTAATATTTTTAATTGTTGATATATGAAATGGAACTGGTTGACCGTTGATAGGTAACAATAGACACTCCTTCTCCATGTCAACTCTTAATTGAAGTGGATGTGTATCTCTTGGATACTCTTCACTGCTGCGATAAACACTCAATTCTACTGCCTCGGCAACCTTTTCATTGCTTACCGTTTGAGTTCCATCATCACCAGCTTCCATGCGACGTCTTGCATCATCAATTTTTTTTCTCATAATATCTTGCTGACGTTGTGCTCTTAATGCTGCAGCTTGTTCAGTAGCAGATTTTTCTTCTTTAGATCTTGCACTGCGACGAACACCTTCATCAGCACTTCCTTTTTTATTTTTACTGGCTTCATTATCACCATCTTCCTCGTCATCTTCTTCATCATCGTCATCATCACTGCCTTTATCATCTAGCTTGTATGATATATCTGAAAATTCTTTACTGCTTTTTGTAAGTACATCAGGCACACCTTCGCGTTGAATAAGCATGGTATCGCCGACGAGCAATGAAAATACTTTCAACTTTTGCATACTGGCGGATGACTTAGCAGTGTCTTCAGGTGTCAAAGGGACGTTTTGAAACCCGACTGATAGGCAGAATACCATTCCTTCTTGGAACTTGGCAGTGTTGGTGCCGTTCAAGACTAGAGTGGAGTCTCTGAATTCCAATCCGATTGCGAAACCAAGGGACTTAGGTAAGTAGGCGACTAAATTCTTGTCTTTATCTTCTAAATACTTTTTAGCTGCTTCATAAACATTTTTCATTTCATTACCAGGAACCATTTGCTCCATGCAATGATCATACAACTTAAGTAAGATTGCATATGTCTTTTCCACTACAGGAGGGACATCTACTAAATATGTACGTGATACATTTGCACAGTAATACTTATACCTAGCACCAAGTGAACATACTATTATGTCTGCTGACAAGTGATCGTCATTGGACTGAGCACTGACTTTAATGTCATACTTTCCACCGGATTGAATGATAGGATCATAACACGATTCAATCAGATCAGGTGAGACTCTTAAGCCCAATTTGGTAGGATCTTGCATAATAGCTTGTAATTTTTCACTAAGTTTACTATGTTTAATCTTCGTTTCCTTATCAATCGACTCTTCCATTTCACTGACAAAGCCATGTTTCAATACTTTGTTAGTAAAAACTGATGCTTTTTTACAATTATCTAATTCTTCTTCATCTTTAACACACAATAGAAGTCCCAAACCATTCGATGCATCAACCTTCTCGATAAGACCCTTCTCTAATTTATCCAACCAACTTGTTATGAATGCACCTTCAGGGACTGGTTTCAGTGGTATACCAACTTTTCCACCACTGGATCTAATGGTGTTGATCAAATTGTTCATAGAAATATCATTATCCTCTTTACCACCATCTTTATCACTTTTTTTAACAATATATTTAATTTCAATAGTACTACTACCTTTATCCCGTAAATTCCGATCTAAGATATCAATTTTCTTCTGACTCGTCATGATATACAAGACGTTCTTCTTTGATATTAGCATAATAGTATCAGATATCTCAATACCGAATAGATAGTAATGTAGCGACGTCGCCTTGGAATAGGTGAGCTGCTCATCACTGCTGGTCCCGCTGAGGACGCACAAGATGTCGGCGTTGTTGTACGCAACTCGTGCACCCTGCCAATGGCCCACAAGGCGCTCCAGGCGCGCGTAGAACTGAACTGCGTTTATTGAAATGTCGCTCATTTATTTTCAAATTTATTTTGGTTTTCAAATTTTTTCTTGGTAAATACCGGTAGGGGTGAAGCCGACGGCCCCATGTTAACAGGTTACTAGAGGAAGAAATGAGAATATGCATGGTAAAATAGCGTGAAGCACCGAGTTATTCATGTTTTTTTCATACAAATTACAATATTCACATTAAAATTTATGAATGCCGATGTAGACGGTATATTTCATTAGCTTTTCCAACTAAGATATTATCGATTAATCGCACACTCCCCAATCTAATTGCAGACGACAAGACGCAACCAGTAGCACCAGAAACACGGTCTAACTCCGTCATATCTCGGTGTGATGCGACTGAAACATATTCTACATTGGTTACCAGTTTTTCTGTTTTCAATATAGCTAGTGCTACATTTATAAGCTCTTCTCTAGATATTATCCGATTAGCATCTTTCATGCATAAATCATGCGCTGCCATAAGTGCTCTATATAATATATTTGCAACAGGCCTTTCTTTTACTTCATCTAAATATGTATTTCTTGAACTCAAAGCTAATCCATCATCAGCACGTACGGTATCGCACACTTGAATATTAACGGGAATATTGAGATCGGTAACCATTCTCTGTAATAAAATGCACTGAGATATGTCTTTTTGTCCAAAATATGCCACTTGTGGTTGAACAATATTAAATAGTTTTGTTACAACAGTCGCAACACCACGAAAAAAATCTGGTCTTGCTTTCCCTTCCAATATACTACTAAACTGAACGGGCTCTACATGGCACAAAGCATTGTGCTCTGGAGGATACATGATATCTCTTGTTGGTACAAATACACAATCAACACCAACACCTTCAAGCATTTTTAAATCACTGTCTAATGTCCTAGGATACTTGTCTAGATCCTCACCCTTTGAAAACTGAGATGGATTCACAAATATTGATGCAACAACAATATTATTTTTGTTTCTTGCAATCTTCGCCAATGACGCATGACCTGAATGCAATGCGCCCATAGTAGGAACGAATCCCACTGACGCATGTCGAGCCACACTTTTACGAAACTTCCTCATTTCTTCGATGGAATTAGCAACGTGAAGCCATCTAATTGCCTGCTGCGGCAACCGTCTCACGCGACCGAGTAACATGCCGATTTTATTCAATATTATCAATTCCGGTTGGTATATATGATGGACTCCAGATGGAGGAACCTCGCCAAATTTTAAATTTGGCCTATTTTGGGCCGGCACATTATGACACCAACGTAGGCTCACCAAGTGTAGTATGAGTGAGTAAGTGGGCGATTTCAGTCGAAAGTACTGAGTGACTTTGTACTCACTACTCACCAATCTCAGCTTCACTATTCTCTCGACGACTTATGCAGTCTTTTTAAGGGATCCGTTCCTATTCATTCTTTTTATTTTCACGATAATATATCACTGTCACGATCAATCAAGAGCTTCCTAGCGCACATAATAACATTACCTAAAACGTAATGAAAACATTCAGGAAACCACCGGTACCAGAAATGAGTCATAGCCGTGTGACATCATAGACGTACTAACTGGGGTAACTCGATTGCTTACTATTTCACCACCTTATCGAGAATCTTGCCAAGCACGATGTGGCGGGTGCTACCTTGTCTGTTGCTGCTGTGCAGCAGCTTCGCGACTGGGTTCCGAATGATTATGTCCACGACACAAATAGCGAGAAGTGCGTCTCAGACGAGAGGATCGTCCAGCGGGGCGGTGATTGAGCTCAAGGATGTGTGCATTTCCATAGGCAATAACGATATATTAACTAATGTGAATTGGCAGATACTACCGAAGGAACGCTGGGCATTAGTTGGACGTAACGGAGAAGGAAAGTCGACACTATTAAAAGCATGTTTATTACAGTATATGAGCAATGAAATGATCAGCGTGAGATCAGGGGAAATATTGATGTCACAACAATGTAGACTGGGCTATTTGGAACAGAAAGGCGTATCAGGATCAACACTAACTGTACGACAAGAAGTTAGTTCACGTATGGAACGACTATCAATTGCTACGAAAAAACTGGAGTATGCAGAAAAACTTGTATCCGAAGGAGATACCAGTGATGAAGCGTTAAAACTATTAGAAGATGCAAGCATTGAATTCGAAACTGCAGGGGGGTATACTGTAGAGCAGAAAATATCTAATGTACTGAAAGGACTGGGCTTTTTACCCGAAGATTATGATAGACTATGTTCGGAATTTTCAGGAGGATGGCAAATGAGGATTGCTTTAGCTCGATTATTGTTATCGGAACCTGATTTATTATTGTTAGATGAGCCCACTAACCATTTAGATAAACCTGCTCGTGACTGGTTGTCGTCACATCTCTCAAACTACGATGGAACATTATTGTTAGTGTCGCACGACGAAAATTTACTTAAAACAGCTGTTACGAGTATTGCCGAGGTACAAAAAGGTGATGTTCAACTTTACAAGTCCAGGTCCCATGATCAGTGGCAAATTGAAAGAGAAGAGCGCGTGAAAGCAGCCCTTACAGCGTATGAAGCCAATCAAAGGGAGATTGCAAGACTTCAAGTCTTTGTTGATAGGTTTGGTGCTAAGACAATGGGTGCTAGTTTAGCCCAATCAAAATTAAAAGCAATCGAAAAGTTAGAAAATGCATCACCAGAAGCCCCAAAGACCAATGTTGATGGACCACCACCCAAATTAGTTCTACCACCTCCACCACGTGGATCCAAGGTATTGCTGACAATAACTAATGGTTCTGCAGCATGGCAAAACAAGAAAATTTTAGATAATATTAATCTAACTATTGAGAGAGGATGGAGAATCGCTGTTCGAGGACCTAATGGTTCTGGCAAATCAACTCTTTTTGCGACTATAGCGGGCGAATTACCATTGTCCTCAGGATCTAGAGTTGTTGGTGATGGATTGGAGCTTGGAATATTTAAACAAGATCTTGCGCAAGAACTTGACCAATCTCTATCTGCCGTAGAAGTTGTAACGCAGCATGTACGAGCGAGAGATCCAACGATCTCTGATGAAAAAGCACGCACTGTACTTGGCTCACTAGGACTTATAAAGGAAAAAGGTGTCCGATTAGTTGGAATGCTAAGTGGCGGCGAAAAGGCCAGAGTTGCTCTTGCCTGCTTTGTTCTCATGCCACACAATTTGCTATTACTTGACGAACCATCAAACCATCTGGATACACAGTGTATTGGTTCCCTAACTGAAGGTATAAAGAAGTTTACTGGTACAACAGTAGTTATTTCCCACGATAAACCATTTCTAGAAGAATTCGATCCAACTCATGTATTAACTGTTCGTGATGGTAAAGTTACTCTGGAAGAAAGAGGATTAAGGGACGAAGATTGGAATGATTTATTGAATTCGCGGGAGTCGAGTAATAAATTCAATGATACCCCCAAGGATGCTAAAGCAGAAAGCAAAGTACCATCACCATCATCCAATAATGCAAGTAAAATGGAAAGTAAGTCATCAACGACAGGTAAAAAAAAGGGAAATAGTCAAAGACTTGGGAAAATTGAGAGTCTACTTGAGAAGTATGAAGCTGAAATGACTAGTATTGATTCAGAAATGCTGAATAATGGCAGAAATAGAGACAAATTATACGAGCTGCAAAAAGACAAAAATTCTTTACAGGAAAAGATTGATAAATTATACCATGAATTAGAATCACTATAAAATTGTACACTACTGTATATCGACACTGTTAATTACTACACTGCATTCTCTAATTCCAGTACATGCTTATTTAGCAGTTCTTCACTTGCACCAGCAAATTTAGCAATTTCTTTCTGGTCTTTCATAAAAATAAAAGTTGGAACGGAGCGAATATTAAATTCTTGTGCAGCTCCACCGAGAATATCCACATCAATTTTAACAAATGAAATTCCAGGTTTAGTTTTACTTAGTTTCTCATAGACTGGTGAGATGGCCTTGCAAGGAGGACACCAGGTAGCTGTGAAATACAGTATTTTTTTACCTGCTGCCTTATGCACCGATGCAAACGCTGCATCATCACCGAGAATTTTGACAGAGAAGTGGCGCCTTAATGGCCTCCCTAATGAGCGGAACATGTTCTTTCTTCGTTCTTCACGAACTTCTGTCGTTCTTCTCTTTCTGAAAATAGGGATTAAAAGTACCGGTGGAATTATTTTTCGGCGAGAAAGCGACTTTAAGCGAGAAGACAAGAGGGCTTAGACGCGGCGATGGACGCAGCGATCTGCTACTCTGAGGGAAACGATGCATTCAAATCGCAGCTCTATGCCGAAGCCAGTCGGCATTACTCGGACGGTATTGTTGCATGTGATAAATGTAATAACGATTTACTTATTAAATTATACTTGAATCGTGCTCAAAGTTATATCTTTGTAAGAGAGTATGAATTAGCTAAAGCCGATTGTGATTTTATATTGTATCGTTTGGACCAGTATAATATTAAAGCATTTTTACGACGATCAACATGCTATGAATATATTGGAAATATCCAACGTGCATACGATGATTGCAACACGATAATAGAATACTCTCAAGAACACGATTATCCAGCGTCTTTGGTAACAACAGCATTTAAACGTCGAAATGTTTTGGTCAAATTAATAAAGCAGGATAACGTCGAAATGAGTAAAACTAAATTAGATAATTTGGTGACACCAAACCAAGTATTGCGATTAATATTTACAGAATCTCCACCATCAACTGTGGAGCTTAATACATATTACAAGTCAAAGTTAGTCATAGGAAATGAATTTGGATTATATGATCGAAATAACAGTGTTAGTAGAAATAACAAGACATTGCCGACGCTGAGATGTGGCTATAAAGTCTTAGATGAAGACGATACATCAATTTTTCGCGTTTCTGTTAGCGAAGCAAGTGTAGTACAGCTACCAGCGGACGCTCGATTTGAAATAGACGTCTGCCTAAGCTTAGAATCTGAAGAAAGGACACGAAGCGTGTCGAGGATCATATTATATTTTTATTTAGATGCTACGTTACCGTCTGGTAAGTTGGTAGAGCCAATATACTCCTTGCCTATGCTAGTTCAAATTAACCCAAGTGCGAATGTTAACAAAGACGAAGAATTAGTAACAAAGCCTCATAAACTGGGCGCATCATGCATCCGCGAATTGCAACTTTGTTCATACAGTTTCTTCGTTTTTGAATGTCCTTTCTCTCTTGGGATTGGAGGGAAGGTTTGGGATAGCTCGTATGTTTTAGTGGATTACTTATTATCTTCAAGTGAAAGTGCAGGCACGAAGGGATTGGATTTATTGCAAGGTAAAAGGGTTTTAGAGTTAGGTAGTGGCACGGGTGCATTAGGATTTACTTTATCAATTTTTGAACCATCATCATGTACTCTTACTGATTTGGGCAACGTAGTGCCTCTACTAGCTTATAACTTAGAGTTGAATTGTTTAATGCAGCCGCATCCGCACGTTGTACAAACGTTGCGCAACAATTTTAACTGTGAGGAATTAGCCTGGGGCGTGTGCACACAGCACTACAGTCAACAAGTAGATATTATTGTTGCGTCAGATGTAGTGTACGATCCTACTTTGTATGAGCCATTATGCAACACATTATTGTCGCTGCTCAATGGGTCTAATTCTTGCCTGATGGCACACAGACATCGCCATCCGAATGATCAATTATTTTTTACACTTTTGCATGACAACAATTTTACGGTAACCGAGATTTATTACGACGAAGACAGAGATGTCCACATTTTTATTATTAAAAAATGAAGTGGTTTGTATTATTATGCTGTATTTACTGTCAACATATTAAAAGAAATTCTCACAAATATTCGCTAATCTGATAGCTAATCTGTTCTTCTCTTCTCCATCGCAAATCCCAATTGTCAACTCCAACAATTTGATTGCATAAGCTGCGCGCTCCTCTAGATTGATTTCTTCATCGATTAAGTATTGACCAATGACCCCGCCGGAGTCGATGCCGCTGTCGGCATCAAAGTAATCCGCATCCACTTCATCGTCGTCTTCTTCCTTATTTCTATTACTATCATCAGAGTAAGCAATAGCAGGTTGCCCGTAATTTGGATGCTTTTTTCGCATGTGATTATCGTAAAATCTTTGTGTCTTATATCGCATGACACAACCAAGTACTGGGCACTCATAAGGGTACACTTCTGTTTTCCCTAATCGTCTTCTTTTTTTACCACTACTGCCAACACTGTATTCAGAGGAAATGTAGCTTTCTCCATCTTCACTTTCAACTTGTGATTGCTGCTGCTTTTCGTTACTTGTGGCATTGACAGCGTTAGCTTTAATCAACTCATTACAAGCGGAGCTGACGCAAATATGGCTTTTATAATCACTCAGATATTTAAACCTATCGCCACAAATACATTTGTATCCTCCGATGTGGTCGTCGTAAGCGCAATCACTTTTATGCTTACTGAAAGCAAATAAGTTTGTAAATTTTTTCCCGCAATGACACCAGTATATGCCTCGATTTTCAGAGAATTCTTCAATGCCTTCTTCATCACTGTCGGAATCAAAAAAAGTAGTACTACCAGTGTGACTATTTTCAGTTATAGACTGTGCACCAACAGATGATCCATTGTGATTTGTATCTTCTCTCTGAGGCTGCGCAACAACAGATGATATGTTGTGATTTGTATCTTCTCTCTGAGGCTGTGCAACAACAGATGATATGTTGTGATTTGTATCTTCTCTCTGAGGCTGCGCAACAACAGATGATATGTTGTGATTTGTATCTTCTCTCTGAGGCTGCGCAACAACAGATGATATGTTGTGATTTGTATCTTCTCTCTGAGGCTGCGCAACAACAGA
>JACCDO010337235.1_pt1 | contig 14866 bp, 14 predicted proteins | sample 7446101 | NCBI WGS metagenome assembly JACCDO01 (sample SAMN15323440, study PRJNA562643) | freshwater metagenome | isolation source: river surface water | place: USA:Blue River Watershed | collected 2017-08-16
ATTGATAAATTAATATATTAATTATATAATTAATATATTAATGACATATTATGAATATAATAATGTAATAAACCGTATTCATAAAGATTGGATGCCATTCTTTGATTCCCACAAAGATGAATTAATATCCATATTAGATAAATTAAATGAGTTATCTAAAACAGAAATTATTTATCCTAGAAAGTCTGATATATTTAGGGCTTTATATTATCATTCTCCAAAAGATATTAAATTAACAATCTTAGCTCAAGACCCATATATTAATGAAGAATCTAATAAACCTCAAGCAATGGGATTATGTTTTTCAGTTCCAAGAGTTCATAAAAAAATACCACCATCTCTAAAAAATATAAGAAAAGAAATAAAAAATTGTTATCCAGATTATAAAATTCCATCCCATGGTTTATTAAAAAAATGGGCTAGAAAAGAAAAAATGTTATTATTAAATTCATCATTAACAGTATGTAAAGGTAAGAGTAATTCTCATGCTTATTTATGGATAAAATTTACAGATAAATTAATTGACTGGTTTTCTGAACAAAATAAACATTGTGTATTTTTATTGATGGGCGGATATGCACTTCAAAAGGTAGTACATATCGATTTATCAAGACATAAAATATTTTGTACAGTCCATCCATCACCATTAAGCGCATATAATGGTTTTTTTGGAAGTAATGTATTTAAAAAAATAAATGATCATTTAGAAGAAAAACAAATAGATAAAATTAATTGGTAATTATTAGAAAAATTGATTAGAAAAATTGATTAGAAAAATTGATTTAACGTGGGGCTGTCAATAAAATTAATTACAAAGTAATTAATTTTATTATAGACGCCCACGCCAATTCAAAGGTTCTTCGTGGAAAGTTATATTTTAACTTTGTTAAAATATAACTCACAAAGAAAAATTGATTTAATCTTAAATTAATATAAATATTAATAATTAATGGCATTTAAACGTCTAGCTTCTGAATTAAAACAAATTATTAAAGAACCAAATTATTTTTATTCAGTTCATCCTCATGAAAATAATTTTTTAATTTGGGATTTTATATTAATTGGTCCATCTGATACTTATTATGAAGGTGGAATATTTGATGGAAGAATTGAATTTCCATATGAATATCCAATTAAACCACCCAAAGTTATTTTTAATAATATTTTACATCCAAATATTCATAAGAATGGAGATGTGTGTATTTCTATTTTACATCAAGGAACTGACCAATATGGATATGAGAAAGATTATGAACGATGGAATCCAAGTCATGGAGTTGATAGTGTGATGATGAGTATTTTAAGTATGATTTCTGAACCTAACTTTGAATCACCTGCTAATATTGATTGTTCTAAATTATGGAAAGATGAACCAAATAAATATAAAAAAATGATTCATAAATTAGTCATGAAAACTCAAAAATAATTAATTTAATTTAAACTATTAATATAATTATTAATTAATAAATGATAATAAATTTACCTGTTCAGGTATATAATAAATGTATTAATTTACCATTTAATGTTGAATATACAAATGACACATTAATAATTAATACCATAAATGAAACAAAAATTCATAATATAATTTTATGTAATTTTTCTTATGGAATAACACCTATTCCAGTATCTTTTCCACTAACATTTTTAATTGTTAAAAATGAATTAATATGTGATCAATTTTATATATTTAAGACATTATCATATCAAAATGATTTTGATTTTTTAAATATTATAATAAATGAAATTAATAAAATATATAATAAAAAAATAATTTTACATAAAAATCTTAATTTAATGAATTTAATTAATGTTCTTAAATTACATCCTAATAATGATACAACATCAGATGATGATATTAATAAAATATATTATAGAATATGTAGATATTTAAATTTTTGTTTAGCTTCTATTTCTGATGAAAATATATCTAATATATCAAATACTAGTAAAATAACACAAATTATTAATTTAATTAAACAAATAAAAATCAATTATTATGGTAATATTCTTACAGTAGAAGAACATATTGAATTTATTAAAAATCCAAATTTAATAAAAAAAAAAAGATATTATTTTTATGATATTAATAATAAAACAGTAAAAATATTAATAGGAGATGTAACATCAAAAAATAATTATGATAATATAAGACCATATCCATGTAAATATAATGATTTAATATCAATAAAAAGTTTATTAAATATACTTATATTAAATCATTTTACAACATTATTTGATATATCATGTAAAGTTTTATATAAGAAAAAACCATCTATAATAATATTATTAAATAATTATATTAATAATATAAATACTAATGATATATCAAAGAAATCATTTGATGAATTTAAGGATATAATAAATAATAATAATGATGAAGAAATATTAAATGATTTAATATCAACAACAATATATCCATTAAATTATGACAAAAGAACTATAAATGAAACTTTTATAAAAATATTTTATATATGTTTAAAAAATGAAAATTTATTACAAAACATAAACAATAAAATGAAATCATTGATAATTTATTTAATTAAATTATATAAATCAATAGAATCAAATGATACTTCTATATTATATAATCCTAAAATATATACAGAAAATATAATATACCAAATAACAAAAATATTATTATTAAATGATACTTATAAATTAGTAAAAATAAATCCAATTTTTATACAGAAATTTATAAATAATATATGCTTAATACAAATATTATCTAATTTATCATGGAAAACAATATCAAAACAACTTAATGTATTTAAATATTTTATTTTAATGAAAAATAATTGTAAACAATTATTTTTTTGTGATGGAAAATTAAATAAAATATTTATAAATAATATGGATAATAGAATAAAAAAAATAATTATTGAACCATTAATTATGTTTAATTATTTAAAAAAAGAACAAGATTTTTATAAATGGATATATTATTTTAAAGAAGAAATGCCTAGAATATTTTATAATACAATTAATTTAACAATATCAGATTATAAAATATTAGCAAAAATATTATATTATTATTCAAAAATACAAAATCAAAATATACATGATGAATATTATAAAAAACTTTTAGGAGTATTAAAAATGAATAGTAATATTATTTTATTTAATGATAGAATAAATATAAAATTAAAAGATATATTTAAAAATATTAATATAAATTTTGGATTTTTAGCTAGAGATATTATAAATGAAGAGACTATATCTGTAACTATAACAGAAGATATAGATGAAAATGATGATACAATTAGTAAGCTTAAAAGAAAATATTATAAATATAAAGGAAAATATTTAGAAATGAGATTATCTGAAAAACAATAAATTATTATAAATAAATATTATTAATAATTATTATTATTAATGCAAATAGCTCCAGTTGAAATAGAAGAAGGTAATATTGAATATAAAAGACATTTTATAAATGTTAATAATACCAGATTAAATCATTTAACAGCACAAATGAATTGGAGAATAAATGAAGGTAATGGAATATGTTATTATTATTTAGGTATATGTGATAATGGATGTTTATATGAAAATTTTTCTCAGGAAGAAATTGATTATTCATTAGATATAATTAAATTAATGGCTGAAGGATGTAATTCTTACATTGATAATATTATAATTAATCGTGTTAATAATCATATTTGGTTAAATATAACAATTAGAAGAAAATATGAATTTACAACAGAATATAGAATATTAGTAGATGAGCCTTCTAATATAAATAAATTATTAATTAATAATTTAACTATTAAATCAAAAGATATTTATTTTAATACAATTTTTTATAATAATGAAAGATATTTATTTTTTGAATGTTCAAAATCATTTAGATCAACTATTGAAAATATAATAGATTTTAATTTAATAATTAATAAAAATTTTCATAATTTAGATAATTTAATGAATTATGTGGAACAACATATTAGTGGAAATAATATTAGTGAAACTAATAATAATTATGATATTGTATTCAATATAATTAAAACTAATTATATTCAATCAATTGGATATATATTATTTGGTTTTTTAAAACACGGAACTATAATTAATGGGATGGAGTTACTATATAAAAATCAAAAAGTAAAAATATTATCTATACATAATAATTATATTGATTGTAATGAATCAACTGCACCAGCTACTATATCATTAAGAATAAATAATAATATTAATATATCAAATGGTTTTTTATTTGGTAAATCAGAACATTCATTTGAACAATTAAATATTAAACAACGAGATATTAAAAACGTCTAGGAACACCTCCAATAGGAATAGGAATAACAGGTCTACCCATACCAGGTAATAATCCAGGCATTATTCCAACATTAGCACCTAATGCAACACCTGTTGTATCTACTGGTAATACTTGATTATTTGGACCAATTATTGATAATGGATGTCTAACAGCTGCTCCAGCAGCTGGTTGTAAGAAAGTACCAAATGGTGATACTACTACTTTTGCTTCATCTTTAGGTTTTTCAGTAGCAGCAGCACCAGTAGCAGCAGCACCAGTAGCAGCAGTAGCAGCAGTAGCAGCAGTAGCAGCAGTAGTAGTCTCAGCTGGTTTAGATTGTGCTGCCATAATTAAAAAAGTAGGTATTTGAGAATATGGAATAGGTCCATAATTAATACGTGCTCTTCTAGCACCGTTTCTATGTTCATAATTTACTCTAGCCTGATAATATGTATTATTCATTATATCTGCAAAAATCATATGTTCAACATTAAATAATTCTTGTCTTTTAACAGCGTCTTTAATTGCTTCATAAAAAGTGGATGCATTAATAGTAATAGGTGATGATAAAACAATAGGTATTCCACCAAGACCGAATGAATGTATTAATTGAAATGACATATATAATAAACTTGAGGTTTTTAAATTTTTATATATATTTTTATAACATCATATTATTTATATAGATATAATTTCAGCTGCATATTCAAATAATAATTTAATAAATTCATTTAATTCTTTAATATTAACAGATTTAAAATCTAAAATTTTAAATAAAATTTTATCACAATTTTCATAATAAACTTCATATGAATGAGTTTTTTTATTTAAAATATGTATTTTTTCATCCATAAAACAATATTCATCATCATCATTATATATACATAAATCAATTGAATAATCATTGTAATCAAAACTAATTATAATAGATTTAAAATATTCATTGGAATTAATATTTATACTATCATAAATAATATTAAAAAAATATTTTAATTCATTATTTTTAATATCTATTTTTTTAATATTTAATAAATATTGTTTATTCATAGTTGTTTTTTTAATATATTCAATTTTCTTAGTACATAAATTAATTAATTTATTATAATCATCCACTGAATATTCATTCTTTTCCAGTTGATTTATAATATTATTCATTATTATATTATAGATATAAATCTGATTTTATAAACTAAAATTTAATTTAATTTTTTATTTGATAATGTTGATAATAATTGTTCAACATCATCTTTATTAGCTAATTCCATATTAGAATTTAATAAATTTTTAAATTTATTAATATTAATAGTATCTGTATTTTTAACAATTGTAATATTAGGTTTATCTGTAAATAATCCTAAAATATATTTATCAAAAATAATTCCAAAAAATTCTGAATACAAATGAATAATAACTGAACTAATAATTGATACATTAATTAAATAATTTGAAATAATTAATGTTTTAATAAAATTACTAATAGTAATAATATTATTAGAATATGTATGATAATAAATATTAAATGATGAATAAATTATAATCCATAAAAAATTCATTTCATCATTATTAAAAAATGTTTTAATTAATTCAACACAATAAATTCGAAATAATAGTTCTTTATATAAAACCATTTTAATAGTTGTTTTAATTAATAATTGTAAATGAGTATAGTCATTATAAATATTATATGTATTTATCAAATTATTTTTATTATCTATTAAAAAATAAAATGAAATTAATTTATTACATACTAATGTTAAATGTAAAATAGCAGTGTATAATAAAATTGTTAGCATTAATTAATTAAAATATATATTCAATAATATACAATATCAATTTTTATTTATGAGTTATAATTTACTTTGTAAATTATAACTTGCATAAATAATTTTTGATTAAGTATTTAGAATTTATAAAATAAATTCTAAAGCTTAATCAATTTTTCTAATAATAAAGATTAATCTTCATTATTAGAAAGTTAATTAAAACCATTGGTTATAAGTCAGAATTTTACTTTGTAAAATTCTTACATCAAATCAATTTTTATTTATGAGTTATAATCATTAATAAATCTAGTATTTATTATATGAGTTCAATACCCTCAAAAGAAAAATATATAATGTTTTTAGAAAACAAATTTTTTAGAAAAAATATATTTAAATCAATCTATAATAAAATATTAAAGCGTCTTAAAAATAAAGGAATTGTTTTATTTGATATAGATGTATCTATATCTAAATTAAAAATGGCTCATAAAAATAATAGAACTAATATTGCATTTGATGAAAATCCATTTCCTAATACAAATACACTTTATATTCATTTATTTAATAATCAATATTATAGTGAGAAAATATATAATAAAAAGAAAATAGAAATAGAAAGAGAAATGTTATTTTTATTAGCAGGAAAATTAGGTGTTAAAGAAATAAATTATGAAACAGAAATTATTGAAACAACTATATCAAAATTAGATTCAAAATTAAATATTAAAGGTATAAATACAGGATTAACATTTAATAAGAATATTAATAAAACTAAAGGAACAAAAGGCACTGAACAATATTTAAATCGTGGAGCACCTGTTTATTTAAAATCAGAAAATCTTCAGCAAGTAGAAAAAAATATAGAAGATAGAATGGGAACAATGAAATCAAATATATTTAATTATGATTTTTATAAAAACAGTTCTAAATTAGACAGTTTTGTTTATAAAAGATATGAATTTAAAATGTTAAAATTAGAATATACAATTGAAACAGATGATTTATCAGATATAAGTTTTGCAGTAAATACATGTTTTATGCAATATGGTATAGATATATCATATGATAAAACAACTAATTATTCAGAAAATATACATTATACAATTGAATTTTATAATGATACAGAATTATATAAAGAATTTGGTAAAAATAAAAGAAATCAAATGGATGAATTTTACAGTATTAGAGAATTATATGAATTAATGGATAATAAAGATAAAGCAGTTCATTTAATAACAGAATATGTAATTAAATATGCAACAAATTATAAATATAAATTAAAAGATTCAGATATTATATATAATTTTTTAAAAAAAATAGATGAATATATAAAATACACTGAAGAAGGATGTTTTGAAGGTATATGTCATCAATTTCATAGTACAAGTCAAATTAAAAACTGGATAAATAAAATGTTTTTAACTGATGAAATGATAATAATAGATAATAAAATAGAACCAATTCAAGAAAAAATTTCTAATGAAATTCCAAAAGTTAATAAATTCGAAAAAGAATATTTAGATAATCATAGAAATAATTTACAAAAAAAATTAGAAAATATAGCAAATGAAAATATAAATGATATTATAAATAATTGTGATGGAAAACAAAATATACCATCGCAATTAAATATTCCAATATCTGTAAATGACTGGGAAGTAGATGAAACTAGTTTACATAAATCTAAATCAGAACCAATAATTGATTCTCCCTTAGGTTTTACTGATAATATGTTTTCTCATTATTTATGTACAATGGTAAATCCACAAAATAATAGACCACCTATATTACCCTCTTCTAGTTCAACTTCAATTAATTCAGAAGAAAAAACACCACATATTTTACCAACAATTCCAAATGATAGAGAATCTGATATATAAAAAATGTTTTATCTTCTTAAAGATAATAAAAACATTTTTATTTTATCAGAATAAATAATTACTAAAATAATTATAATTATTAAAATTATTACACCAACTACTATTCCTGCTATATCAGCAGCTGATAAATTATTACTAGATATTTCTTGAACAGCTGATGTTGTAGTTGCGGATGTTGTAGTTGATAATGATATTTCAGCAGCTGCTGATGATGTTTCAGCAGCTGCTGATGATGTTTCAGCTGCGACTGTTGTTGTTTCAGCTGCGACTGATGTTGTTTCTGAAGCAGCTGTTGTTGTTTCAGCGACTACTGTTGTTGTTTCAGCGACTACTGATGTTGTTCCAGCAGCAACTGTTGTTGTTCCAGCTATTAATGATGATGATGTTCCTGTAGTAATTAATGATGGGTCAATTGTAGTAGCATTTAATGAATCAAAAACAGCTGTTCCATTTTGTGAATTAATTGTATATACTGTTTCAGTTATACCTGTTTCAAAATGTTCAGACATAGATGTTAATGGTGTTTCAACTATAGCAGCAACAGTTGTAGTTACTGGTTCAACTATAGCAGCAATAGTTGTTGTTATAACTGATGTAACAGTAGGTTCTTTATCTGTAATAGTTATATATAATGTTGTTCCTTCTACTCTACTAGATACATCAACATCTAATAAAGCAGTTTCTTTAATATTAGCAGCTATTTTTTGTTTAATAGAATCAATATTACTAGTATCAATTGGTTTACTAAGAGGTATATTAGGTAAAATAATATCACAAGGCGCCTCATCATATAATATATACATATAATCTAATTTTGACATTTTGTTTTCACTTGTTAATTTAAATATATTATTCATATTAATAATATTATCACCTTCTAAAGAATTTATAAATAATAAATAATTATTTGAAACTGAAAAAAATTCACGTAAACGAGGTCCTAATACATTTTGATTTAATGTTGTAGTTGGTCTAATATATTCTTCTTCTCTAGATGTTTCTTCTGTTGAAATACTATCTCTAGATGCGCTAGCTTGTCTATTTATTTCAGTTTCTCTAGATGTTTCAGTTTGTCTATTTCTTTCAGCTCTTTTTCTATTTTCTTCAGTTCTATTATATTTTAAATCAACTGGTTTATTATCTTCATTATCTCCTTTTCTTGTTTTAAATGTACAACATTTAATATTAATAGTACTATTTGTCATTTTACCAATAAAAAGACTAGTGTTTGCATCTACATTAATATTTATATTACAATTTTTAATAAAACATGTTGATCCTGATACAATACCACATATACCACCTACTTTATATGATTGACTACTATTATTTTCATGTCTTATATTATTAATACTTGAACTACTAATTTTACCACTAGATAAGTTTCCAATTATACCACCAAAGAAACCATTACCATTCAATTCAACATTATTAATTTTACATGATTCAATTAAAGCCATAATATTATCAGATTTATTAGCTACAACCCCTGATTGAGAAAGTAAAATATTAGTAGTTAATTTAATATTATTAAATTTACAATTTTGAATTAAATTTGAATTAGTAATAACTAAAGCACTAGATGTACATTCAGCATTATTAAATTTACAATTATTTATAGTTCCTTTATTATTAGAAATTAATGCCTCACATTTATAATTATTAAATGAAAGATTTGATATTATACTATTTTCATCTATTTCATTAATTAAAGTTGTAGTGCAATTAAGATTTGAAATTATATTAAAATTACCATCAAATATTACATTTTTTAAATTGGCTGGTGTGGTGAAAGGTTGATCTTTCATATCAATATTATTTACTAATTTAATATATTTAATAATAGGAGTAAGTGAGCTAGATGAACTAGAATCATTTGTAGTTAAAAAAGTTAATAATTCATTTGCAGTAGATATATTGTATGTTTGGTCTGGATTAGCAATAGTTGAAACAGTATTAGTAGGTATAGTATTTAATTCTGACATATATATTATAATACAAAATAAAAAATAATAAAAAATAAAATAAAAATTATAAAAATTCCAAGGAAAAAAAATATTAATATATTATTATTTTTATTAATAGAAACATTATTAGATGATGCATCTGATGATTTATATTCATATGTTTTTGGTCCAGCAGCTGGTTCTTGTAGACTTAATGGAATAACAGGTGGAACAAAATCAGCAGGAACTATTTCTCTTTCAGTAGTAGATTCATTACGCACAACTGATGATGTATTACTAACAACACGTCCATTTACTACATTGACACTTGAACTATAAGTTTGCATTTGAGGATTATATAATGAATAATCAGTAAATACATATCCAGGACTGGGACCTGTCATAATTATATTTGATGTGGATACACCTGAAAATGTTTGTAAATTTGCATTATTATATAAAACACTTTGCGTTTTATAAGAATTAGCTTCATATGGCTCAATTATCATTATTAATATATAATATATATTAATAATTTAGGAAACAAATTTTAATAAAATCATAAATTCATTTTGTTCAATAATTTTTTCGGTATATTGCATAAAATATTCTAAAGTTTTTTGTATATCATTATTATGTTTCTTATATTCTAATTCAACATGACCACATACGAATTCTATATTTTCATGTAATGTTTTTGCATGTAAATTATTTTTTTTAATTGTTTCATTTAATTCTTCATTATATTTTCTTAAATCAATAATCATACAATTTATTAATTCTAAATTATAATCAATATCATTAACTATTTTAATATTGTCATCCTTCTTATGCGATACCTTTACTAATTTATTTTCACCAGTTATAACATCTTTATACATAGTAATCACAGTTAATGCCATCATTGTAATATTCTCTGATATACCATAAATCATATTATTTAAGCTACTATTAATTATTTGTTTATGATTATTTAAATATAATAATTCATTTTGTAAAATCTTATTTTGAAATACTAAAAACGGGGTCGAATCTTCTAATTTTAAATTTTTTTTCTTATTAAAATTTTCAATGCGTTGATTAACTTCGTTTACTTTCTTTGAAATAACATCATGTAATTCGTTTATTTTCTTTATATTTTTTTCTATCTTTGAAATATTTTCATTCATATTAATAAAAGATATAATAATTAAATTATTGTTGTATAAAAGAATGATATTTATTTTAAAATAATTTCATGCGTTTTAGTAAAGGTTCAGGTGAAATTGATTGTGATTTATTAATAGCAATAGGTTTAATAATATGTGTATTATTATTGGATGGTTCAGGAGTAATAGTTTTCAATAAATTATTAGATTTAAATAATACAGGTATATTTTCCATTAAATATTATTAATAAATTAAATTAAGATAAATTTTCAATTTTTTGTGAGGTTAATTTTTTATTTCTTCCATTGATTTCCATTTTTAACTTGTTTAGCATGATTATCCATTAATTCTTTAATTTTTGTAGCAGTAAGCTTAACATGATCAACCCCTTTTGGAATACTAATAAATGTTGGTTTTTTTGTCCCAGTATTTCCATGAGGAACCATAATATATGGCCCATGTTCACCCACTTTAACATATACTTTCGTTTTACCAATCATATAACTATTACTTGCTGCTAATGATGAACCATTATTTTCATTAGATTTTGAAGAAATATCTTTTGCTAAATCTAATAATTCATCATTAGACATATCACTTATATCAATATCTTTTATTCCAATTAATTTAGATGCAATTTTGAAATAAAAGCCATATTTGCCTTTATTTAATGTAACATTAGAACTACCTATTTTTCCAATATCTTTTGGATATTCAAGAAAACTAATTGCATCTTCTAAAGTGATTTTTTCATGGTCTATCTCGCCAATTGAACCAAATTTGGTTTCATTATCTTTAATACTTTTAACACACCATCCAAATTTAGATTTAGTCAAATAAATAGATAATCCATTATGTTCACCTAAAAATTTATCATTAGCTGTATAGGCTGAACCAAGTGCTTTTTGTGGTTTATCGGATAATAATTTTTCACAAATTGGATTAAAAATATCATAATATTCACGCAATAAATTGAACCATTTAATTTTTCCCTCAGCAATTTTATCTAATTTATCTTCAAGATGAGCTGTAAATTTTATATCCATAATTGGTTTAAAATGTTCCATTAAAAATGCATTAACTGATATTCCTAATTCAGTTGGAACAAATTTTTGTTTTTCTGAACCAACTTTAATTTCTTTAGTCTTTTCTTTAATTATTCCATATTTTTTAGCAGATACACTCAAATATAATACATTCTTAGAAATACCATCAATATTCTGTATCTTAACATATTCTCTATCAATTATTTTACTAATAATACTACTATATGTAGCAGGACGAGCAATATTTTCTTTTTTAAATAATTTAATTAGTGCTGATTCATTATACCTCATTATAGGTGAAGTGAACGTTTCATCTGCAGTTGTTTCAATATGTTCTAATATATCATTAACTTTAATATCAATTTTACCAGTTGTTGGTTTTTCTTCTTCTAAATTTTCATTTATATTGTCATTATTCTTATCATTATTATATAATATAAGATAACCATCAAATTTAATATGTTCATAAACAGATTTATAAAATGTATCTTTTGGTAAAATAGATAATTTATTTGAAGCTGATGTCAAAATATCAATATTAATATTTTGAATATCAATTATAGCTGATGACATTAAACTAGCCAATGTTCTTTTATAAATAAGATTATATACTCTAATCATATCATTTGTAATTCCATCTCCTTCAATATTTTCTTTATTAATATCAGTTGGACGAATGCATTCATGAGCAGCTTGGGCATTATCATCTATCTTATCTTTATAATTTCTATATTGATAATATTCTTTCCCATAATTATCATTTATATATTTTTTAATACTTGGTATTACCGTATCACTTATAGCAACAGAGTCGCTACGATGATAGGTAATAAGTCCTTTTTCAAAAAGTAGTTGACAATTCTGCATTGTTCTCTTGCTGTTAAAACCTAGTTTAGTTGAACATTCTTGTAAAATGGTGCTTGTTATATGAGGAGGAGGAGGATTTCTTTTAGTTTCATTAATAATATTATCAACTACCTTACATATATTTTTTTTATCTAATTTATTTAATAATTCAACTGCTGTGTCTTTATTTTCAATTTTATAATATTCTTTATCTTTAGTTAAAGTCCCAATTATATTTATATCTTTTAATTTAAATTCTGATTTTGATTTATAAAATGATTTATCAATTATATTTTTAATTGAATCTAATACTTCATTCTCTCTATTAATAATAATCATTGTAGCAATACTTTGAACTCTTCCAGCACTGAGGGCTCCTTGTAAATATACTTGTAAAATAGGACTAATTTTATATCCCATTAATCGATCTAAAAATCTTCTGCACTGTTGCGAGTAAACCAAATCCATATTTATAGTTGTGATATTTTCCATAGCTTTAGATAATCCAGCTTGAGTTATTTCATTAAATATTAATCTCTTTGGATTAGTCAATTTTAAAACTTGTGCTAAACTCCATGCAATAGCTTCTCCTTCTCTATCAGCATCACTACAAATTATTATATCTTTACATTTAGAAGCATGAAATAATAAGTTTATTACAGTTTTTTTCTTTTCTTTAATAATTTCATAATTAGCTTTAAAATTATTATCCGGGTCAATTGATAATTTATCAGGCGGTAAATCATATACATGACCAAATGATGCTTGACAATTAGAATTTGGTATATATTTCTCGAATGCATGTTTCTTATTGGGGGATTCTGCTATAAGTAATATTTTATTAGCGTCGCTTGTCATTATTAATTAATATATATTAATTGTTTAATATATATTAATCAATTTTTATTTGTGAGTTATAATTTACAAAGTAAATTATAACTTGCACAAATAACCTTTGATTTGTGTTGACGTTAACCAAAACTAAATTTTTTAAATTTAGTTTTGAACGTACAAAATTAATCAATTTTTATGGAAATAAAAAAATTAGAAATGTGATATTTAAACACTTATGATTTGTTCCTCATTATATTGTTTTTTATAAATATTAATAATACTAATAATGAAATTAAAAATCATACAAATTGAATGCAATATAGTAGAAATTATCAGATTAACATAAAGAGCATCATAATTATTAGGATGCTTATCAGAAATCATAAAATTATACGCTACAAAATATGCATTCACACGTGCAGCATATATTAATCCCAGAATAATAAATGTTCCACATAAATATTTAGACAATATATTACCCCCTATAATTTCAGTTATAAAATCTACCTGGATTCTAAATAATGATATTAATCCAATTAATTCAATAATAAATACTATAATAACAGATACTGGTTGAGCATTCGTATAAGTCTTATTAATATATAAAAATACAATATTACTATAGATAGCAAAAATATATAAGCAGATAGCTGAAATTACATGTAATACTTTAGATATGCTAGTTGTTGTTTTTTGATGCATAGAATATATATTATTATTGTAAGTATAAAATAAATCAATTTTTCTAATATATCACTTTCAAAGAAAGTGATATATTAGAAAAAACCGAAGGTTATTAATAGGGAAAGTCAGAATTTAATGACCAAAGGTCTATAAATTCTAAAGCTTAATCAATTTTTATGGCTATTGTATATATCCATCTATGTATCCAAATGTATATAAATTTGGAAAACATTTAATCATGATTTCTTTTTGATATTCTGTAAATTTTTGTGATGAATATATATTATTAACTAATTTACAAATAAAACAATGACTACTAATTTTATTTATGAAATCTAATAATGAATCATCGTCAAATTCTATTCCAAAGAAATTTAAATGACTATTTTCTATTAATAAATGTGGATTTATAATTGATGATAATTTAACCATTATTAAATAAAATAATATAGCTTTTAAC
>JACCDO012296300.1_pt1 | contig 14864 bp, 10 predicted proteins | sample 7446101 | NCBI WGS metagenome assembly JACCDO01 (sample SAMN15323440, study PRJNA562643) | freshwater metagenome | isolation source: river surface water | place: USA:Blue River Watershed | collected 2017-08-16
ATCGGGCTTTGAGCATGTCGAGATGCAATTCCTCAGCGATGTGTATTTGCGTTGCCCCGATTGCTTGGGCCGTCGCTATCGCCCCGAGGTTTTGGAGGTCGTCATTGAGCGCCGACCTTCGCCCGATCAGCCGCTCAAAGCGTATTCGGTCGCAGATGTGTTGGAACTCACTGTGAGCGAAGCAGTGGCTGTGTTTGCCCACGATCGCGAAGTGGTCCGTGCCCTTCAGCCCATTGTCGATGTGGGCCTTGAGTACGTGCGGCTGGGTCAACCCGTGCCCACCCTGTCGGGCGGCGAGGCTCAGCGGCTCAAGTTGGCCGGGCATTTGGCTGAGGCCGCCAAATCGGCCAGCGCCACGCGACAGCTTGTGGCGCGCAAGGGCACGCTGTTTTTATTCGACGAACCCACCACGGGTTTGCATTTTGACGACATCGCCAAACTGCTCAAGGCCTTGCGGCGTTTGCTCGACGAAGGCCACTCCCTCATCGTCATCGAGCACAACCTCGATGTGATCCGTGCCAGCGATTGGATCATTGACCTTGGGCCTGAAGGTGGTGCAGAGGGCGGCTTGCTGGTTGCCCAAGGGGCTCCCGAAGCGGTGCGCGACATGCCCCATTCGCACACTGGCCAAGCGCTCAAGCACTATGCCGAACTCATGGGCGAGACGGCACGCGCTGCAGAGCCCGCATCCTTGCATTCAACAAAGCCTGCCCCTGTGCGAGAGGCGGCGGCTGCAGTGGCCTCGAATGCCATTCAGATCGTCAACGCGCGAGAACACAACCTCAAAGGCTTGTCGGTTGAAATTCCCCGTGGCAAGTTCAATGTCATCACTGGGGTCAGCGGTTCGGGCAAGTCCACGCTGGCTTTTGACATCCTCTTCAATGAAGGTCAGCGCCGCTACCTCGAAAGCCTCAACGCCTATGCGCGAAGCATTGTTCAGCCTGCGGGACGCCCCGAGGTCGATGCGGTGTACGGCATTCCCCCAACGGTGGCGATTGAACAACGCCTGTCTCGAGGAGGGCGCAAGTCCACCGTGGGCACCACCACCGAGGTCTGGCATTTCTTGCGATTGCTGTTCGTCAAACTGGGCACTCAACACTGTGTGCATGACGATGCCGAAGTGGCGCCACAAACTCTGGATCGAATCCTCGCGCAGTGCATGAGCCGATTCAAAGGGCAGCACATTGGCGTGCTCGCTCCTCTGGTCGTGAACCGCAAAGGTGTCTATACCGAATGGGCTGAGTGGGCCAAAGCGCGTGGTCACAGCCACTTGCGCGTTGATGGTGAGTTTTTGCCCACTCAGGGTTTCCCTCGCATTGACCGCTTCAAAGAGCACAACATCGAACTGCCTGTCGCCAGCCTGGATGTCAAAGCCGAAAACGAAGCCGCTTTGCGGCAGGCCTTGGAAACCGCCTTGGTGCATGGCAAGGGGGTGGTGCAATTGCTCAGCGGCATTGAGGGCCTGCGACAGGCAATGGCTGAGGGCCGTTCTGTGGCGAGCTTGGGCACGGTCACGACGCATTCCACCAGGCGCGCTTGTCCTGTGTGCAGCGCGTCTTATGTGGAGCTTGATCCACGGCTCTTTTCGTACAACAGCAAACATGGTTGGTGCCCCGACTGCGTGGGCACAGGCCTCAAGCTCACGCGCGATCAACGCAAAGCCCTGGACGACACGCAAAGCGACAATGACAGAGGCCGTGAGCAATCTTTTGCCGAGCCCGAACTCGAAGAGGTGAGTGATCAAGCTTGCCCCAGCTGCGAGGGGACCCGTTTGAACGACACTGCGCGCGCCGTGCGCTTTGGAGGACACCGAATCACCGATCTGGCCGGGCTCAGCGTCATCGAACTGCAAGACTGGGCAAAGCGACTCAAGCTGCAAGGTCGCGATGCAGAAATTGCCCGCGACCTCATGCCCGAGATCGTTTCCAGACTTGAATTCCTGGCCAGTGTGGGTTTGGGTTACCTCACTCTGGATCGTGGTGCGCACACGCTCAGCGGCGGAGAGTCGCAACGCATTCGGCTTGCGGCTCAATTGGGCAGCAATCTGCAAGGCGTTTGCTATGTCTTGGATGAGCCCACAATTGGTTTGCACGCTCGCGATAACGGCATTTTGCTCAAGGCCCTCAAGACCCTGAGTGACCAAGGCAACACCCTGGTGGTGGTTGAACACGATCAGGACACCATTCGACATGCCGAACACCTGATTGACATTGGTCCCTCTGCGGGCCGACGAGGTGGGCGTCTTGTTGCACAGGGCGATCTCAAGGCGATTCAAGCCAGCGAGGAGTCCGTCACCGGTCGCTATTTGCGTCAGGCCATGCAACATCCTTTACAGGCTCGCCGCACGGTCAATGCCTCCAAATCGGATGACGGTGCATGGCTCACGGTTCATGGTGCCCATTTGCACAACCTTCAAAAAGTCACGGCGCGCATTCCACTGCGGCGTTTGGTGGCCATCACTGGTGTGAGTGGATCAGGCAAATCCACATTGGCCAGAGATGTGTTGTTGGCCAACGTGCAAGCCGCTGTGAGTCAACGCAAAGCGCCCAACTGGTCGGGATGCGAGGGCATTGATGGCTGGCAAGCGGTAGACCGTGTGCTCGAGGTGGATCAAACCCCCATCGGCAAAACCCCACGCAGTTGTCCAGCGACCTATGTGGGCTTTTGGGATGTGATCCGCAAACTCTTTGCCGAAACCCTGGAGGCCAAGGCGCGGGGTTATGGGCCAGGGCGTTTCAGCTTCAACACGGGCGAGGGACGTTGTCCCAGCTGCGAAGGCCAGGGCATGCGAACCATAGAGATGAGCTTTTTGCCCGATGTCAAAGTCATGTGCGAATCTTGCAAAGGCATGCGATTCAATTCTCAAACGCTGGAAGTCACATGGCGTGGCAAGCACATTGGCGATGTGCTCAATCTCTCTGTAGATGAAGCGGTTGAATTTTTCTCGGCCATGCCCACCATTGCCCATCCTTTGCAATTGCTCAAAGATGTGGGCTTGGGCTATTTGACTTTGGGTCAACCTTCTCCCACACTTTCGGGCGGCGAGGCGCAGCGCATCAAACTGGTGACCGAGCTCTCCAAGGTCAGGGACGATGTGAGAAAACGGGGTCAAAAAGCCCCCCACACTTTGTATGTGCTGGATGAGCCGACTGTGGGCTTGCACATGGCCGATGTGGACTTGCTCATCCGTGTGCTCCATCGTTTGGTGGATGCAGGACACAGCGTGGTGGTCATTGAACATGACCTCGACGTGATTGCCGAGGCTGATTGGGTGGTCGACCTCGGTCCAGACGGTGGAAATCAAGGCGGTCGCATCGTGGTTCAGGCACCGCCCGAGGCCGTGGTGACCAGCCGTTCACACACTGGCGTAGCGCTGAAAGATTTCCTCCATCACTTGCCGCAATGACCCCTCAAACTTTCAATAGGAACTGATATGACATGGCCTACTTTTGAAGCCCATCGCATCGATGGGCAAGCGTTTGATTTTTCAAGCCTCAATGGCAAAGTGGTTTTGGTGGTCAACACCGCCAGCGCCTGTGGTTTCACACCGCAATTTGCGGGGCTGGAAGACTTGCACAAGCGTTATGCCGATCGTGGATTGGTGGTGCTGGGTTTTCCATGCAACCAATTTGGTGGCCAAGACCCGGGTTCGGCCGATGAGATCGCGCAGTTTTGTCAGCGCAACTATGGGGTGAGTTTCACCATGATGGAGAAGATTGAGGTCAATGGATCGCACACCCATCCCGTTTATCAATGGCTCAAAGGCGAGGCGCCTGGTTTGCTGGGCACCGAGGGCATCAAGTGGAACTTCACCAAGTTCCTTGTTGGCAAAGATGGGCGAGTGATCAAGCGCTATGCCCCACAAGACGCGCCGGCCAAGTTGGCGGGCGACATTGAAGCGGCTTTGGCCTGAAGTTCAGGGCCCTGCGAATCAACTGGGCTTGATGAGATCGGCCGCTGCAGCCCACTTCAGATCCAGCTGAGTCAGCCCACCCGCATCGTGTGTGGTCAGCGTGACTTCCACGTGTCGGTAAACATTGCGCCAGTCTGGATGATGGTCCATTTCTTCAGACACCTTGGCCATTTGGGCCATGAACGCAAATGCTTGGGCGAAGTCATCAAATTCAAAGCGACGATGCAGCGATGACTGGTCTGCACTTAATTGCCAAAGCGGCAAGCGTTCGGCCAGGCAAGACAACGCTTCTTGATTGAGCTTGGCCGAGCTCATCCCGCTTTGCCCAAACTCAGGCCCGCATGCTCACGCAGGGGGTGGAATTCGATTTTCGGGAATCGCTCTTGAGCCAGGCGCACATCGTAAGGACTGGTGCACAAGTAGGCGAGGGTGTCGGCCGCATCCCTGGCCATGCGCTGGGGATAGGTGTTCACAAACTCTCGCAAGGCTTCAGGTGTGGGCGCGGTGATCCACCTTGCGCCCGTGTACGGACAAGATTCAAGGCGGATGTCGCAGTCGTATTCGGTCTTGAGCCGGTGTTGAACCACTTCAAACTGAAGTTGACCCACAGCGCCCAGCAACATGTTGCCTCCGGCTTCAGGCTTGAACACCTGAATGGCGCCTTCTTCGCCCAACTGAGCCAGGCCTTGCTGCAGTTGCTTGGTTCGCAAGGGGTTTTGCAGCACCACAGTCATGAACATCTCGGGTGCAAAAAAAGGCAAGCCGGTGTATTGCAAGGACACACCATCGGTGATGGTGTCGCCAAGTTGCACGCCGCCGTGCGTGGTGAATCCAATGATGTCCCCAGCCCAAGCCTCTTCAACCGCTTCTCGGCGTTGGGACATGAAGGTCACCACGCTGGTGGGTCGCAATTCTTTGGCGGTGCGTTGGACTTTGAGCTTCATGCCGGGCTTGTACTGGCCCGAAGCCACGCGCACAAAGGCAATCCTGTCGCGGTGATTGGCGTCCATATTGGCTTGTACCTTGAAGACCACCCCTGAAAAATGGGCCGATTCAGGCTCTACGGTTTTTTCAACGGTGTCTTTGTTGACGACCAGTGAGCTTTGGCGCGGGCGTGGTGAAGGCGCAAGATCAACCAAGGCATCAAGCACCTCCATCACGCCAAAGTTGTTGACGCCGGAGCCAAAGAACACAGGCGTTTGTTTGCCTGCCAAAAAGGCTTCGCGGTCAAAGGCGGGGGAAGCGCCTGTGGCCAGCTCCATGCTGTCCATCGCCAAGCTCCAGTCGTGACCAAAGCGCTGACTCAGCTGATCTTGTTCCTTGAGGGAAATGGCTTCAAAGTCCTGCGGTCGACGCTCGCTGCCTGCTTCGAACACGGTCATGGCTTGCGTGCGCAGGTTGATGATGCCGCCAAAGGTTTTGCCTTGTCCCACAGGCCAGGTCATGGGCACGCAAGGCATGCCCAGCTCACGCTCCACCTCGTCAAGGATGTCGAGGGGGTCACGCACCTCCCGGTCCATTTTGTTCACGAAGGTGATGATGGGGGTATCGCGTTGTCGGCACACCTCGATCAGCCTGCGGGTTTGCGCTTCAACGCCATTGGCCGCATCGATCACCATGAGGGCGGAGTCCACTGCGGTGAGCACGCGATAGGTGTCTTCCGAAAAGTCTTTGTGACCCGGCGTGTCCAGCAGGTTGATCACGTGATCGCGATAAAGCATTTGCATGACCGACGAGGCCACCGAAATGCCGCGTTGCTTTTCGATTTCCATCCAATCGCTGGTGGCGTGGCGAGAGGCTTTGCGCGCCTTGACCGATCCTGCGATCTGAATCGCTCCCGAAAACAAAAGCAATTTTTCAGTGAGGGTGGTCTTGCCAGCATCAGGGTGGGAGATGATGGCAAAGGTACGTCGGCGACGCACTTCTTCGAGCGCGGTGGTCATGTCGGCATTCGTGGGCAAAGCAGGTGACGCATCATAACTAGGCCCTCATGCGGGGGGATCTGGGGCGATTCGGGCCGAACACATGATTCATCGCAAAACTTGGTCACGGTTTGTTGGTCTCGCGCAAGAAGAGCGTGGCATGATTAATTTCCTTGAGCCCGCTCAAAACTCCAGGGGGTAACCATGCGCATTGGACTGATTTCGGATTTGCATGCCAATCGGCAGGCGCTCACAGCCTGTCTGGAGCACGGGCGAACACGCCACATTGATCAATGGGCGGTGCTGGGCGATTTGGTGGGATATGGCGCAGACCCCGTGTGGGTGGTCGAACAAGTCATGACCATGGCCGAGGAGGGGGCGATTGTGTTGGCTGGCAATCACGATCGCATGGCCTTGAAGCCGGTCAAGAGCGATGAGCTTGGCGCCATGACGGCCCAATGGACACACGATCAACTCAGTGCCGAGCACAAGGCTTTTTTGCGCAGCTTGCCGCTCACGCATGAAATCGAGGATGCATTGCTGGTTCATGCCAGCGCCGATGATCCACAGGCATGGAACTACGTCGATGACGCAAGGGCTGCAGCGCGCTGCATGAGCGAAGCGAACGCCAAATTCGTCAAGCGTTTGGTGATGGTGGGCCATGTGCACCAACAAACGCTTTACTACAAAGGTCAGGGCCGTGAATGGATGCCCTTCAAACCCACTGCGGGCGTGGCGGTGCCCATTCCTCGGCATCGCGACTGGGTGGTGACGGTGGGATCTGTGGGTCAGCCTAGAGATCGTGACCCCAGAGCCATGTATGCCATTTATGAATCAGACAGCCGAAAGATCTGGTTCCACCGCGTGGACTACGACCACTCAGCGGCGGCTCGCGCCATTCGAAAAGCGGGACTCCCCGCCATCATGGCCGATCGTTTGGGAGCAGGAACATGATGGAGCTCGAAGAAGGCCTGGTGATTGATGACTTCGTTTTGGGGCCGCGCCTTTATGCGGGGGCCATGGCTCGCGTGCACGAGGTGACTTGGGCCCCAGGTCGCGAGCCTGCAGCTTGGACGCGATTCCCAATGGTGATGAAGATTCCTCGCATGACGCGACACGACGGGGCCGAGAACCTGGTGGGCTATGAAGTCGAAATGCAAATCATGCCCGCATTGCAAGGGCGACATGTGCCACGCTTTGTGGCGGCGGGCGATTTGAGCGAGTTACCTTATCTGGTGATGGAGCGCATCATGGGTGAAACGCTGGAGCACATCATGGCTTGTGCATCAGCGCCCATGTCTTTCGTTGACATCGCCAGATGGGGTGTGGCCTTGGCCAAGGCGGTTCACAGCTTGCACCAACAAAACGTGTGTCACATGGATTTGAAGCCAGCCAATGTGTTGATGCAAGCCGATGGCCGTGCGGTGTTGCTCGATTTCGGCTTGTCTTGCCATGCGCACATGCCCGATTTGCTCGCCGAAGAATTGCGCAAAGCGGTGGGCTCGCCTGCATGGATGGCGCCAGAGCAAGTGGTGGGCGTGAGGGGCGATGCCCGAAGCGATGTGTTTGCGGTGGGAGTGATCCTTTATGAAATGGTGACGGGCAAGTTGCCTTTTGGTTCACCACAAACAGCTGGCGGATTGCGCCAGCGCCTTTGGATGGACCCTCGCCCGGTTCGACAGTTGCGCCCCGATGCGCCAGCCTGGTTGCAAGAAATCATCATGCGTTGCCTTGAACCCGAAGCTGCTGACCGCTACGCTTCGGCGGCGCAACTGGTCTTTGACCTGACGCACCCTGATCAAGTGACGATCACTGAGCGTGGCTTGCGTGAGCAGGGCACGGGTTTCTGGGTGCATTTCAAACGCTGGGTCCGTGCAGCAGGCCGGGAGTACAAGCCTTCACCTCTGCCCAGGCAGCTCACTGAAAACGTTCCCATGGTGATGGTGGGCGTGCCGCATCAGGATGTGAGTGATGAAGCTTTGGACAACCTGCGCGAAGCTGTCGCGCGTTCGCTGGGCTTGCGCCCCGGTGCGCGTTTGTCCTGCGTGACCGTGGTCAGTGGTTCGGGCGGGCAAGACAGCGAAAGCGAGTGGCATAGACAGCATTTGGTTCGCATGCAACGCTGGGCTGAAGGATTGCCACTGCAAGGGCATCAGGTGTCGTACCACGTGCTTGAATCCAATCATGTGGCTGATGCCTTGCTGGCTTATGCCAAAGGCAATCACGTCAACCTGATCATCCTGGGTGCGGCCACGCATGGGTTGTCCACGCAGCGCTTCATAGCCACCGTGCCCATCAAGGTGGCGATGCATGCGCCATGCACGGTGATTTTGGTCAAGGGCACGCGCGCTGAGCACGATGACGAGGGCATCGAACCAGAACAAAGTTGATGCGGATTTACGGCTCAGGCCGATCCAGGGCTGGCTGTGGGCGTTGCTTCGCGCATGGGCGAGTCCAGCCACTTTTGCAAGATGCGAAGCAACTCTTGCCGATCAAAGGGCTTGCCCATCACATCGTTCATGCCTGCGTCTTTGCAAGCCTTGAGCGCATCGGCGGCCAGGTTAGCCGTGAGTCCGAGAACAGGCACCGAACGGAAGGGCTCAGGGAAATGCGCCCTGAGCCGCCTCACGACTTCTGCGCCATCGAGATCGGGCATGACCAGGTCCATGATCACTGCGTCATAAAGTTGATGCGTCAAACGATCTATGGCCGTGAGACCACCGTCGGCTTCGTCAATTTGTGCATTGGCAAAGCTGCGCTTGAGCATGGTGATGAGGACTTTGCGATTGACGGGGTTGTCGTCCACCACCAGCAAGCGCACGGCCTGGCTTGAACCCGGTGTTTGCAAGTCCAGGTTGCCGCTGACTTGCTTGGGTGCTTGGGCGATGCCCATCACCAATCGCACAACGAAGGTTGAGCCCTGACCCACCACGCTGCTGGCCACGATGTCACCATCCATGGCTTGGGCCAGGTTGCGGCTGATGGTCAGCCCTAGCCCACTGCCCGCATGGGGCTTGAGGTAGTTGGCGTCGTTTTCCTGTGCTTTGATTTGCACAAATGGGTCAAATATGGCGCTGAGCAAATCGGGTGGAATGCCGATGCCGGTGTCGTCGATTTCAGCCTGAAACAACACCTTGTTGTCCTGGCCTGAGATGGATGAAGTCTTGACCAAGAGCCGCACATGGCCTTTGCGGGTGAATTTGACGGCGTTGCCCAAGAGGTTGATCAGGATTTGCGCCAAACGGTTGCCATCGGTGCGCACCCACTCGGGCAACTCACCGTGGATGTTTAGGGTGTATTCGAGACCCGCCTCTCGTGCTTGAGGCATCAGGGTTTCAAAAACCCATTGCAAAGTTTGAGGCAGGTTGACCACATTGGGGTGGATGGCCAAGTTGCCCGCGCGCGATTGGGAGAGGTCCAGCAAATCATTGATCACGGCGAGCAGGTGCTTGGCCGACGTATTGGCCTGATGCACATACTGACGCGTTTCGCCATTGAGTTCATCTTGCGAATGGATGAGCGACAAATAACCCATGACGCCATTCAACGGGGTGCGAATGTCGTGGCTCACCATGGCCAAAAAGCGGTCTTTGTGGGTGTTGGTGGCTTGAAGCTCGGTCGTGATTTGCTGCAACTCTTCGTTGCGACGCTGGATGTGCCTGACTTGATGGATGTAATAGAGATCGTGGACAAAGGCCATGAACGCTTGGGCAGCGTGGATGCCGAGGTACGCCAGCATGGCCATGAACAAGGTGCTGTGCTCGCTGGGCGAAGCCGTCAAGAGCCAACCCGAAGACTGAGCACCGTACATCGCAAGGACACCTGCAACGCTCAGGCCCAGCAACAAAAGATTGAGAGGACGGCTCACGATGAAGTAAGGCTGCATCACCATCATGGTCAGCCACAACAGCGAGGGAGAGAGCAATCCCTTGTCTTCAAGGGCAAAGCTGAAAAGCAACCCCAGCAAGCTCAAGTGATAAATCAAGTAGGCGGTGGTGCGCTGCACACCCAGTGTCCACAAAACCAGGCTCAGCAAGACCAAAGAGCTGGCGAACAAGGATTGATGGGCGCTGACATCTGAGCCTTGTTCGTAGAGCAAGCCAGACACCACCCATGTTGCAACGAGCCCGAGTGGAACAAAGCAAGCGAAATAAAAATCCTGCAAGCGCTGGATTCGGTGAGGAAACCTTTGCTTAAGCCAAGAGTAGAAGTTGTAAAACTGGGCCAGCTTCATCTTGAACCCATTGTAGGAGGGACATTTTGTGGACTTGCTCAGGGTTTGGAGGAGTCCTATAAAATCCTTGTCAACCGAGGAGCGCTGCAACCTTGATCAAGGTGAGGCTCGGTCGAAACTGCGCTCACCCACAAGCATGTGCGGTGAGCCGCGAGGCGATGTTGCTCATGGCTTGTGGTCCATTCGACTAACGGAGCACCTCATGAGCGCAGTTCTCAAACCTTCTAACTCTTCCGATTTCATCATCGCCGACATCGGCTTGGCCGACTGGGGCCGCAAAGAAATCAAGATCGCTGAAACCGAAATGCCTGGCCTCATGGCCATCCGCGAGGAATTCGCGGCCAAGCAACCCCTCAAGGGCGCGCGCATCACCGGCTCATCGCACATGACCATTCAAACGGCAGTGCTGATCGAAACCCTGCAAGCCCTTGGCGCCGATGTGCGTTGGGCCTCTTGCAACATCTTCTCAACCCAAGACCATGCAGCAGCAGCCATTGCCGCGCGTGGCACGCCGGTGTTCGCGGTCAAAGGCGAGACCTTGGTCGACTACTGGGACTACACCCACCGCATTTTTGATTTCGGCCCCAAAGGCAGCGAGGGCGAAGGCCCCAACATGATTCTGGACGACGGTGGTGATGCCACTTTGCTCATGCACTTGGGCAAGCAAGCCGAGAAAAATCCCGCAGTCCTGGCCAACCCTGGCAGTGAAGAAGAGCGCATTTTGTTTGCGGCCATCAAAGCCAAGCTGGCTCAGGACGCGACTTGGTACAGCCGCAAGAGTGCCAAGATCATCGGCGTGACCGAAGAGACCACCACTGGGGTTCATCGCTTGAAGGAGATGTCGGCCAAAGGCACCTTGATGTTCCGCGCCATCAACGTCAACGACTCCGTCACCAAAAGCAAGTTCGACAACCTCTATGGTTGCCGCGAGTCGCTGGTTGACGGCATCAAGCGCGCCACCGACGTGATGATCGCAGGCAAAGTGGCTGTGGTGTGCGGCTATGGCGATGTGGGCAAGGGCAGCGCACAGGCCTTGCGTGCACTCAGCGCTCAAGTGTGGGTGACCGAGATCGATCCCATCAACGCTTTGCAAGCGGCCATGGAAGGCTATCGCGTGGTCACCATGGATTGGGCCAAAGACAAAGCCGACATTTTTGTCACCACCACTGGCAATCGCGATGTGATCACCTACGAACACATGGCGGCCATGAAAGACCAGTCCATTGTTTGCAACATCGGACACTTTGACAACGAGATCCAAGTGGCCAAGCTCGAAGAGTTGTGCCAGTGGGAAGAAGTCAAGCCTCAGGTGGATCACGTCATCTTCCCCGATGGCAAACGCATCATTCTGCTCGCCAAAGGCCGATTGGTGAACCTGGGCTGTGGAACCGGCCACCCCAGCTTTGTGATGTCTTCTAGCTTTGCCAACCAGACCATCGCTCAGATCGAATTGTTCTGCCATCCTGAAGGCTATGACGTGGGCAAGGTCTATGTGCTGCCCAAGCACCTTGATGAGAAAGTGGCCCGTTTGCACTTGATGAAAGTCGGTGCCATGCTCACCGAGCTGACCGATGACCAAGCGACCTACATCGGTGTGCCCAAGCAAGGTCCTTATAAGCCCGACACCTATCGCTATTGATGGCTTCTTGCCGTGCGCGCTGACCAACTGCTGGTCGATCAGGGGCTTGCGAGTTCGCGCTCGCAGGCCCAGCGCTTGATCGCCAGCGGGGTGCAGTGGCGTTGGCCGGGTCAGGCTTGGCGCAACATAGCTCGCAACAGCGACGAATTGCCAGTGGGTATCGAGTTGAAGTTGCTCGATGATGCCGAAGCCCGTTATGTGTCGCGTGGAGGGCTAAAGCTGGAGGGCGCTTTGCGTGAATCGGGTTTGAGCATGGTGGGCAAAACCGTGCTTGATGTGGGGCAATCCACGGGTGGATTCACCGACTGCGCACTCAAGGCGGGTGCTTCGCGTGTGGTGGGTGTTGATGTCGGCCATGATCAGCTTCATGCCAGCTTGCGCGGCGATGATCGCGTGGTGTGTTTGCAAGGTGTGAACGCCCGCAGCTTGACGCCCGACGCTTTGGCCGAACAAATCGGGCGTGCTTCGCCCACGTTCGATGTGGTGGTTGCCGATGTGAGCTTTGTGTCGCTCACCTTGGTGATGCCCAGCATCGATGCGTTCATGGCTGCACACACGGTGGCCGTGCTGTTGGTCAAGCCGCAGTTTGAACTCTCGCCCGATCGGATCGGCAAGGGTGGCTTGGTCAAGAATCCTGCTGACCATGATGTCGTCAAGCGCCGAGTGCTTGAAGCGGCCAAGGCCCTGCGTTGGCAGGTTCAACATTGGCTAGAGAGTCCGATTGCAGGCGGTGATGGCAATCGGGAGTTTTTTTTGATCGCACAACCATCAAGGAGTGAGGGATGAAGCGTTTGACTCAAACCCCCATCAGCTACGAATTTTTCCCGCCCAAAACACCTGAGGGCGAAGCCAATTTACAAAACGTGGCCAAAGCCCTGTCGGTGTGGAAACCCAGTTTTTACAGCGTGACCTTCGGCGCAGGCGGCAGCACCCAGCAGGGTTCTTTGCGCACCGTTGAGCGGTTGATTGAGGCTGGCTTTGATGCGGCGCCTCACCTGTCTTGCATTGGTGCCACCTCGGAAACTTTGCGCGAGCAAATCAGCCATTACCAACGCATTGGCGTCAAACGCATCGTTGCCTTGCGTGGTGACTTGCCCAGCGGTTACGGCAGCATGGGCGAGTTTCGCTACGCCAGCGATCTGGTGTCGTTCATCCGTGCAGAAACAGGCAACGCTTTTCACATCGAAGTGGCGTGCTACCCCGAAACTCATCCGCAAGCGTCATCGCCCCGCAGCGACATTGAGGCCTATGTCACCAAGGTCAAGTCAGGGGCCAACAGCGCAATCACCCAGTATTTTTTCAATGCCGATGCGTACTTCAGGTTTGTGGACGAGGCCTATGCGGCCGGTGCAGACGTGCCCGTGATCCCCGGCATCATGCCGATTTTGGGTTCAACGCAACTCATGCGCTTTTCGGATGCGTGTGGCGCCGAAATTCCCCGTTGGATACGCATGCGCCTTCAGGCCTTCGGCGACGACACGGCCAGCATCAAGGCCTTTGGTCACGATGTGGTGACCGACTTGTGCGAGCAACTCATCACTGCAGGTGTGCCTGGTTTGCACTTTTTCACCATGAACCAGGTTGCACCCGTCAATGGCATCTTGACGTCGCTCCAAGAACGGTTGTCGTGAGTGCCACTCAGGCCAGGGGTTGCCTCAGCTTTGCTGGACGGTAAATCCTGCGAAATGGTCTTGCCCTAAGGCTTTGACCACTTGTGGCAAAGCGGCCTTGAGCCTTTCGTTCAGCGTGTGCGGTGGGTTGACCACGAACATGCCGCTTGCGCTCAAGGGGCCTAAAGAACGCGGATTGACCAAGCCGGGCCGTTGAGGCGTTCCCTTGCCGCCCGATTGAACCCGTAAGGTGGCGTTGAGCCACGGTTTGCCGGCGGCTTGCGCCAACTTCATGAGTTGTTTGGGAAGTTGCTGTGATTGGGGTCTTGCGATGATGGGGTACCACACCAAATAGACCCCGGTGGCAAACCGTTTGAGGCAGGTCTCTAGACTTTGCACCACGTGGGCGTAATCGGTTTTGATCTCGTAGCTGGGGTCCATGATGACCAGGCCGCGGCGACTGGGTGGCGGCATCAATGGGATCACGCCCTCAAAGCCGTCGGCATGGTCCAGGCGCACACGAGCCCCCAATTCCCAGGTCTTGATGTGTTGGTTGAGGGCGCGCCAATCGGTGGGATGCATTTCAAACCATCGCATCCGGTCTTGCGGCCTCAACAGGTGTTGAAGAAACCAAGGCGAACCCGGATAGTGCCGTACGGAACCGCTGGGGTTGAGGGCTTGCACCACGCTCAAATAATCGGACAGGGCGGGACTCGGCTCACCCAGTTCAGCCAATTTGTCGATCAGCCGGGTGATGCCGCCCTGGGATTCGGCGCTGGTCTGCGCCTGACGTTGACTTAAGTCGTAAAAACCGGCCCCGGCATGGGTATCAACGGCCAGCAAAGGGACCTCTTTTTGGGTCAAATGCCCCAATACGCTCACCAAAGTGAGGTGCTTGAGCACATCGGCATGGTTGCCGGCATGGAAGGCGTGGCGGTAACTGAACATGTGAGCATGGTACCCGCTGGGGAATTAAGAAGGAAAAACCGATAGAATGATCGGCTTTCGCAGCGAATCAGTGGCCCCGCGGCGAAATGCATTTTCCCACCTAAGAGGTTCCCGTTAGAGGAACACCGACCGTGGAAAAGGGCCCAACAATCCACTCTGAAGGAAAATCCATGAGCACGTTCAGCGCAAAACCCGCTGATGTGAAGCATGAGTGGTTTGTGATTGACGCCACCGACAAGGTGCTCGGACGAGTAGCCAGCGAAGTTGCTCTCCGTTTGCGCGGCAAACACAAGGCCATTTACACGCCTCACGTCGATACCGGCGACTTCATCGTCGTCATCAATGCATCCAAGATCCGTGTCACCGGCAATAAAAACCTGGACAAGATCTATTACCGCCATTCGGGCTTCCCAGGCGGCATTTATGCAACCAACTTCCGTGACATGCAGGCCAAGCACCCTGGCCGCGCCCTGGAAAAAGCCGTCAAGGGCATGCTGCCCAAGGGGCCCTTGGGCTACGCCATGATCAAGAAGCTGAAGGTGTATGGTGGTTCTGACCATCCTCACACTGCCCAGCAACCCAAAGTGCTTGAGATCTG
>JACCDO010660520.1_pt1 | contig 14863 bp, 9 predicted proteins | sample 7446101 | NCBI WGS metagenome assembly JACCDO01 (sample SAMN15323440, study PRJNA562643) | freshwater metagenome | isolation source: river surface water | place: USA:Blue River Watershed | collected 2017-08-16
CCCGGCAGCCAGGCCAGTCCACCGCCGAGGGCGAGGCCGGCGAGCCCGAGGCTGAGGCCGAGGCGCAAAGGGAGGCGGACGGGCATCGAAGGGAGCGGAGGGAGGTTGAGAGCCGTTCGCGGCGGCCGGGAAGGCCGGTGTCAGCGAGGATGGTCGCCGCGAAGGCCGGTCGTGCCCGAGGTAACGTCCGGCCCGCGAGGTGGCAACCCGTTATTCCGCTCCGAGGGCCTGAGCGCGGTGACGCAGGGGCCGGAATCCGGAATTTCTGGGGGCCAAGGGGGTCAGGCCGTTGTTCGCTGCTCCTAGCGAGTGCCCGACTAAAATTGCGGAACGTCCGGCCCTGTGTGGGAAGGTTGCCGCCCGGCGATTTGGCGCCCTTGGGGAAGGCCGCGGCAGCGAACAACGGCCTGACCCCTTTCCGGCCGGCCCTGCCTGGTTGCCTCCCTCGCGGCAGCGCCCCGGGAGGGCTCAACGGCTGCGGATCCAGTCCACCTCCAGCGCGAAGGGCCCCGGAGTGCCGTCGGAAAGCGAAAGGCCGAACTCCCGGATCCGCGAGCGATCCAGCGGTGGACCGCGCAGCCGCTGGCCCCGGAAACGGGGCTTCAGGGAGTCGAGCGGGACCGCGACCTCGAGCCATTCCCCGCGCCGGGTCGCGAAAGGCGCCTGATAGGAGATGCGGGCCCCGCGGAACGAAGCGTCGGTTGCGAGTTGCAGGCGGTAGGTGCGACCGTCACCCCGCACGCGCAGCACGATGGCCGTCGCCGGGCCGAGATCGCGAGCCGGGCCGAAGGATCGGACCGAGGAGAATCCGCCATTGTTCTCCAGGGAAAGGATCCCGCGAAAGTGCAGGACCCCGTCGATGATCTTTGAGCCCCCGCGGGAGACCCCACCCATGACATCGTCGTTCACGGCGCCCCACGCGTCGTCACCGGCGGAGCCGGAAAACTGGAACAGCACGGTGTCGGGGGCGGAGTCCGTCCGGATGGCGCCGGAAGCCGGCGGCAAGAGGCCGGCCAGCAGCGGCGCGAGGCGCAGCCAAGGCCATCGCCGAGTGAACCATGCTCCGAGGGGTAGCATCACGGAGGATCGCCGTTTGCGCGTGCCGGTCAAATGGCGGGGCGAACCCGAAGGCGAGGGCGGCAGGGCGTCAGGTGGAAACCTGCAACGGGGGGCGGGGAATCAGGGCAACCCTAGCCTGACCCCTTCGCTGCATTCTTTGCCGGCGCGCCGTTGCGGCGCGCGGTCGCGGGGTCCTTACTTCGTCTTAACCTCCGCCAGCCGCCCCGTGAAGCTTGCTGGCGGAAGACGGTCGGAGTTGTTCTTGCCCACATGGCGGAACAATTCCCGGCCATCGACATCCAGCACCACCAGCGCCGGATAGTGCATCACCTGCCCGTGAAACTTGTAGCCGTCGGGGATGCCGAAGGCCTTGGCCAACTTGGCGTCTGGGTCGCGGTAGATGACCGGCCGCCCCTCCAGCCCCTCCTCCTTGATCTTACCGGCCCACTGCTTGATCTCGTCCGCGCCATCCGGCTTGAGAAAAACGTGGACGATCCCCGGCGTCCGCGCCGCCAGCGCGGCATAAGCATGGGTGTGACGCAGGCAATACGGACATTCGGTCTTCAGCAGGAAATGGAGGGCCACAACCTTCCCGCGGTGCGAGGAAAGTTCGAACCGTGAGGTATCCACCGCCGACTCGACGATGAAGTTGGCGGGGTTTTCCGCGCGCAGGAGGGCGGCCGAGGCCGCGAGGATCGCGAGGGCAAGTGGCAGTTTCATGGTTTGATTCTCTCGGACGAAATGGACCAACAACACGACCGCAAGGCTGACGCGGGGCGACCAAATTGGGTCAAGCCGCTGCGCGTGGCAGCCGGGGCTGTAGGCGCCGGCGAGGGGGCCTTCCAAGGGTCATACCTGGAATCAGGACCGGTTTCGGCGTGCGAGTCGTCGATGGGAGCACCACGCGCGAGTACCGGTGCTTGATGATGCCCAGAGTCGTTCCATGCGACCCCGATGTCCTGATCCCGGACATGACCCCTTCGCTGCGCATCCCCGGCTACCTCGATCCGCGTGATTTCAGCAGGGGCAGGGCGTATCCGTGGAGCTTAAGCGGACCGGGCTGGCTGCCCTCGCTTGGTCGTTTTTCCACAAGGTGAGTCTTGCATGCCGGCCTGGTCCGAGCCGTGGTCTGGTGTGTCCACGACCCAAGCAGCAGCTCCCGAGCGACCGCCGACCTCCGTGCCGAGCGTCGAGGAATGGAAGGCGATCGTCGCGCGGTTCCAGCAGCCGTCGCGGCCGCGGGCGATCTGGCAGCTCGTCAACACGGTGGGCGGCTACGGGCTGCTGTGGGGGCTGATGTACTGGAGCCAGTCGGTTTCCCTGTGGCTGACCGCCGCGCTGGCGGTACTGGCGGGCGGGCTGCTCGTCCGGGTGTTCATCATCTTCCACGATTGCGGGCATGGCTCGTTCCTGCCGTCGCGGGCGGCCAATGATGCGGTGGGTTTCGTCTGCGGGCTGCTCACCTTCACCCCTTACCATCACTGGCGGTGGGAGCATTCCCTCCATCACGCGAGCTCCGGGGACCTCGATCGGCGAGGCGTGGGCGACATCTGGACCATGACGGTGCGCGAGTACCTCGCGGGTTCGCGCTGGCGGCGGCTGGCGTACTGGTTGGCCCGGAATCCCCTCGTCTTGTTCCTCCTGGCGCCGGCCCCCCTGTTCCTGATCCGCGAGCGGTTCCCCTCGGCCAAGGCGAGGCGGCAGGAACGCCGTTCGGTCTGGCTGATGAATGGCGCGCTGGCGGTGATGGTCGGCTCGCTCGTCTGGTTATTCGGCTGGCAGACCTATCTCCTGATCCAGCTCACGATCTCGGTGGTGGGCGGAGCGATCGGCGTCTGGCTGTTCTACGTGCAGCACCAGTTTGACGGCGCCTATTGGGAGCGCGGAGAGACTTGGGATTACACGGCGGCGGCGCTCGCGGGCAGCTCGTATTATCGCCTGCCCCGGGTGTGCCAATGGTTCTCGGGCAACATTGGGTTCCACCACATCCACCACCTCAGCCCGCGGATCCCGAACTATAACCTCGAGCGCTGCCATCGCTCGCATCCGGTCTTCCAGGCGGTGCCGCCGCTCACGCTGTGGCGGAGCCTGGGGGCGATTAACCTGCACCTGTGGGATGAGCAGGGGCGCCGGCTCGTCAGTTTCCGGGAGGTGCGGCGGCGGCGGGATGAATTCCTCGCGCCCCGCCCGCTCGAATCCGCGGCCTGAGCCGCCCGGATGCGGGGCCGGCCGCACGGGAGTGGGCACCAAGGGTCAGGCCGCAACTTGCAACCACGCCGGCTCCGCGCCTTGCGTCCGTTGCACGGTGCCGCGCGACGGGGCGTCATCATGAAGGCAGTGGATCCTGGCCGGTACCAAGTTCATGCTTCAGGAAGATGCCTTTGATCGGCGGGCTGCCCCGGCTTGCGTTGCGTCTCCTTCAATCTCGCCGCAAGCCGGGTCGGTCGCCCAGCCTTGCAGGCGAGAGCGGCTTGGACCACCGCCTCGCGGCCCCAGAGCCATGCCGTCACCTTGGTTCGCGTGATCGCTGTGTATAGCAGTTCACGGCTGGCGAGCGGGCTTTCCTCATCCGTGGGCAGCACCACCAGCACCTGATCGAATTCACTGCCTTGGGAACGATGGATGGTCATCGCCCAGGCCGTGCTGCGGTCCGAAGGGAGTCGGCCTTCAGCTATCTTCTGCGGTTTTCCCCCCGCGTCCTTCGGCGGAAAATAGGCGTACCGTTGAAGCGCTTCCCCCTCGCCAGTGGAAATCATGACCCCGACGGAGCCGTTCTTAAGCCCAGTCTCCGGATCGTTGCGGTTGATGATGATCGGCAGGTTGGGCCGTCGACCATTGATGGCCGCAGTTTTGAGCTGCTGTTCAATCAGCCGGTTGAAGCCTCCCACTCCCCAGGGGCCCTTCCGGTTGGCCGCCAGGATGCGGATGCGATCCAAGGCTACGAGCGCTTGCGTCGGATCCGGCTCGCGGGCGGCCAATTCGATCGCCGCCCGCACGGGTTCCGGAAGCTGGCCCCAGGTCGGGGTCGGGCCAGGTTCAGGCAGCCACGCGATCGAGCCGCGTCTCGACTCGGCCGGGCCAGGATTAGCGCAGGTGTTCTCGCGCAGGATGGACAGCGTCTCCTGCGTGTGCCCAGGAGCCACGACGAGGCTGGCTAACTTCGCGAGCGCAGAGTTGGGATCGAAGCGTCGTGCGTGCTGCAATTCCGTCCACGCCGATCGCAGCGGGTCGTCGGCCGCGGAAGCCCGCACATGGCGAACGATGGAGCCCAGGACATCGCCGGCGGCGACGCTTTCGAGCTGGTTCGGATCGCCCAGCAGGATCAGCCTCGTTTCACTCCCCAGCCCTGCAAGGAGCGCCTGCCAGAGAAGCGTGTCCACCATCGAACACTCATCCACGATGATGACGTCGGCCTGGAGCGGCGAAGCTTCGTCTGATCGGCACCTTCCGGTGGCCGGATTGTAACCGAGCATCCGGTGCAGGGTTCCGGCATCGGTGGCGCATTCGAGCAGCCGCTTCCGGAGCGGTTCGTCGAAGGTCGCGGGAAGATTTTGGACGGCGGTGTTGATCGCTTCGCGCATTCGATCCGCCGCCTTGCCGGTCGGCGCCGCCAATTTAACCACCCACGGCCGAGCGGGCTCGGCGGCGATCATCAGCGCGAGGAGTCGCGCGAGAGTGTGCGTCTTGCCCGTACCTGGGCCGCCGGTGATCACCGTCAGACGGCGGGAGAGGCCGCAATGGACAGCCGCTTGCTGCTCCTTGTTCAGCCCCAAATCAGCGGCGAGGGGGATCGAATCAACGGGCGAGCGGCCGAGCCTGGGGGAGGCCGCCGCCAAAGCTTGCAGTCGTGCGGCGATCTGACGCTCAGCGGAGAAATAGCGCCAGCTTTGCAGGTAGGTCGCTCCGGGTTCCGGATCGGCGTCGAGCACAAGGGGACGGATTTCGTTTCCGGTCGAGAGGGTGGCGGCTTTTCCCCAGTCGCCCGGGGTGGCGGTGACGTTGCGGGCGAGGCAGACGGCGGTGCCGCCTTCGGCTTGTGCCGCCAGGAGACTGGCCACCTCGGCACTTCGTTCCCGCGGCAAGGACCAGGAGTCGATCAAGTAATCGATCGAGGAGGAGGTGTTTGAAGGAGCGTCGTTCATGGGCGGACGGGCTGGCCGACACACGACGCGCGTTGGTCGGGGAGGGAGATGAAGAGCTCTTCCAAGGCGTCGAGCAGCCCCTCGGACGGACGTACCGCCAGGACACCTCGAGAGGTGTTCGCGGCGATGCCACGGAGAAACACCAGCCATGCGCCGGCCAGAACAGGGGTGTCATCGCCCACCGAGCGCCGCCACCGGCGCAAAGCGACCAGGTAGAGGTGCATCTGCAGCCAGTAATGGGAGGAGTAGGCGTAGGCGCGCAGTGACGCCTCCTGGTAAGCGGAGGGTTCGTCGCCCAGCCAGTTGGTCTTCCAGTCAATGACGCCCCACGCGCCGTCGATGCAGACGACTCGGTCGATAAATCCGGTCAGGAGACCGGAGACCGAACTGGGGGGCAGTTCGGCAAGCGCGGTCGCATAAGCCGCACCTTCGTCGGACGAGTGCTGGAAGCACGCCACGAGCGAATCGGGAAATTTCTGCCAATCGCGCAGGGGAAGGTCGAAATTCCACTCCGACGATCCGGGATCGGGGGTGACCTGGTGCAGCGGCGGCGACCACGAGTCGCGGAACGGCAACCGCACGTCGCGGAGCACCGTGCAGAGTTCGCCCAGACAGCTCTCCCACTCCGGCTGCCCCTCCTTGGGCTGGGGGAGGCCCGCCCGCGCGATATGGCGCGCAAGCGGCGTCAGCTCGACGCCGGGCGGAGCGAGGGGCTGGAAGTCCCAGTCTTGCAGCCAATCGTGCACCGCAGTGCCGACGCTGGCGCCGCGGGCAGCGCGAATGAAGTTAATGGCTGGTGCGGTGCCGGTTTCCGCCTGCGCGGTGGCTGGGCTGCCGGGTCCGATGCTCTCCGCGGAATCCGCGGTGGAGACCACGTCGCTCTTATCGCTCGGCAGATGGGCCGCGTCCGCCTTCTGCGTGAGGCGGCTGAACGATGTCACGGTCCAAGCCGAGGGCAGCGCGGGCGCGTCGAGCGCCCGGAGTTTTCGGTCGCCGTCCCCCGTGGCGGCGGTGGGCCCGCTTTGCCAGTACAGGTTCAGGGGGGCCGGGACCGGCCGCGTTTCGATGCCGGCTTCCTTCATCTCCGCCAGAGCGCCGCGATGGCGGTTGCTCCGGTCATCCGCTGCCCGTTTCATCCCTTCCGCACTGCACGTCGGGTGGACCGCCTGCTCCTCCCTCGGCCGCAAGATCCAATCCAGCGGTCCAGCACTGAAACTCGAGGATCCTGGTTTCGCCGAATAGGAGGTGATCCAGACGCCGATCTGGGCGCGCGTGAGCCCGACGTAGACCAACCGGAGGTTCTCCTCGAGATCAGCATGCAAAACCGCATCGTGCGCCGGGTCCGTTGCTCCCAACTGCGATAGATTGGCCAGCATCCGCGTTGCCCCGACCGTGATTCCTTGGGCGGTGTCCGGCTTCCTCAACGGTTCGACCAGCGTGGGGCAGAACACCAGCGGGTATTCGAGCCCCTTGGACTTGTGCATGGTCAGCACGCGCACCGCATTCGCCTCGCTCGCGAGCTGGATCTGGTGCTCATCGGGCACGTCCGTTTCATCCGCCGTGCTGATCCGTTGATGCAGCCAGCGGAGCAGGTCCGCGGGCCGCGGAAACTGGTCGCGCCCCGCTTCGAGCAGCAGATCGGTCAGCTGCCGGTAGTTCGTGGCCCGCCGTTCACCTCCGGGAACCTGTTGCGCCAGTCGCTGGCTGACTCCGACCGGAAGGGCTTCTCCGGGCGTGTCCAACGCGGCCCACAGCGCGGCCAAACCCTGGCGCTGCCAGATTCCCTGCCATTGCGAGAACAACTGGCGCCAGCGGTCCTCGGCGGCATGCTGCTCGTCGAACGCGCGCAAATCCTCGGCGTTGAGCCCCAACAGACGCGTCGCGAGCGCCCAGCGCAGGCGGACGGTCCGCGCGGGTTCCAGGACGGCGTGAAGGACGTCGCGCAGTTCCGTGGCCTCATCGCTGGCGAAGACGCTCGCCCCTGAGTTGAGGATGACGGGTACCCCTCGCTCCTCCAGCACATCGGCCATCTTGGCGGCCTGGCGGTTGCTCCGCAGCAGGACCGCGAAATCGTCCAGCCGCACGGCGCGAGCGGTCACCTCATCGCCCTCCTCGGACCTGATTTCCGCGCCCTGCTGGATCAACTCGATGACGGTGTCCGCAATGCACCCGCCGAAGGTCCGGATCCGGCGATCGCCGGAACTCAGGTCTTTGCGGTCGGAATCGGCGAGCCACACCTGCACGGGAGCGGCGGGCTTTCCTTTCACCATCAGGGTCCGCTCGGACTTGAGCCCGGATTGGGCGGCCGTGAACCGCATCTCCGGATGATGAAACGCACCGGGCCGGGAAAAGATCGCGTTCTGCGCTCGGACGAGCCGCTCCGGGGCGCGGAAGGTTTGCGTGAGCGAGTAATGGCACCCCGCACGTCGGCGGGCCTGCAGGTAAGTGGAGAGATCGGCGCCACGGAAGCGATAGATGGCCTGTTTAGGATCACCGATCAGAAGCAGCCTTCCGTCCGTGCGTTCCCGGAGGAAGATCGCCTCAAAGATCGCGAGCTGCCTGGGATCCGTGTCCTGCGACTCGTCGATCAGTCCGACCTTGAAGCGGCCGGCCAATCGGCGCGCCAGGGCCCGCGAAGGGTCTCCTACTCCGGTGAGGGCCGCGTGCAGCGTCGCCACGAGCCCGTCCTGGGTGATCAGTCGCCGCTTCTTGGTCTGTTCCGCCAGTTTGGGCAGGACGTACCCAGCGAGGAAGTGATGCCAGCTCCACTTCAGGCCTTGGACGAGACCCAGGGTAGCCTTGGCCTCCGTCACCCAGGCGCTAGCGGCCACCTGTCCCTTAACCGCGCGAGACCGGACGCCGTTGACGAAATCCGACAAGGTGGCCGCCGCGTTCAGTTGGTGCCAAAAGACGGGAGACTCGAGCTGCCCGTTCAGCACACAGTCAATCTGCGCGACAATTCCCTCCACCGACCCCAGGGCGGCCGTGGTAAACACCACCCCTTCCCCCGCGAGGAGGGCGTGCACTTCGTGCCAGTTCGCCGTACTCCGCGTGAGCCGCGAGGAGCGCTCCCGGATTTGCTCAAGCAGAGAATCCAGATCCCCGGGCGGCGGATGGGAGGTCGCGCCGCCCGCATTTTCCCCCGTGCGAAAGGCCCGGATGAACCCGGCGGCATCGTGGAGCTGCCATTCATCTCCCGCGGCGAGGGCGGCCAGCCTCGGCCGGGCGCTCAGTTGCTCAAGCCAAGCCTCGCGAAGCATCACCTCTAGTTGGTCCGCATCATCCGTCGTGAGATCGGGCATGACCGGCAAGCCGCACAAGGCGCCTTCCTGTTGGAGCGTTCGCTGGCAGAACGAGTGGATGGTGGAGACTGCCAGCTGGTCGAGATCCCGCAGGGCGGCGGCGAGACGCGCGGGGGCACCCTCTTGCGCATCGAGTTCTTTCCGCAAACGGGCGAGGTGACCGTCTGGCGCGGCCATCTCCCCTTCGTCCGGCGGCTGGCTTAACCGAACGAGGACGAGGCGCGCGCGCTCGGCGAGTTCCCGCGCGGCGTCATTCGTAAAGGTCACGAGGAGAAACTCGCTTAGCTTCGACAGGGTGCCGTTGATGAGCAGGCGAGGAACCAGATGGCTGATCGAGTAGGTTTTCCCCGTTCCCGCGCTGGCCTCGATGACGGTGAGGCCCGGGTTGATTGGAGAGGTGAGGAGGTCGAATTCCTCCACCTTTGGGCGTTGATCGGCATGGGTGCTCATCGCGAGGTCGGGGCGGCCTTTTTCTTGGACGAGGCTGATTGATGGGCGGTCGCTCCAGCGTCATTGGCGGCGGGCGCCGAGCCGGCGGCAGGTAACCGCCACCACTCCTGCAAGGGCTTCGCGACCAAGTCGGCCCACGCGCGCCACTGGTGGCTCGCTCCGCCGGAGAACGGGTTCTGTTCGCGCCAGGCCAGCATGGCCGCCGGCTTGGTGCCTTCCCCCGGGCTGCTGCCCTGCCGCGCTGACGACTCCCTGGCCCAAGCCTCCGCCGCCTTTTCCAGCGCCTTGTCCGGATCAGGTTCCGCCGCCATTTTGCCGCTGGTCTCTGGAGCATACGCGATGAGATTCTGCTGGCCGAAATAGTAGCCGACGACGAGCTGCCCGAGCCGCTGCCGGGCTTCTTCCGGGGTGATGACCGCCAGCTCGCGTTCGAGGTTTGGCCCCGTTGCGTACGCCACGCCCCCGGCGCCGCGCGAATCCACATGCGCCGACGCCGCCAACAGGACGCGCACCCAGGCATCCAGCTGATATCTTTCCGAGTCGAACTTGCCGGGCCGATACACCAGCACGCGCGGAGGTCCTGCCTCCGTCCCAGCGAGGATGCGCAGTTGTCCCACCAGGGTGACTCGGCGGGTCGCGCCCAGGCGCGAGTCCGCAACGTCGAGGGTGACTTCCAGCTGCCGCGGCGTCGATTGGCGATAGACCGGTACGAGCCGAGCCAAGAATGGACGATTTTGCTGCTGCAGGAACTCCCAGTGCAGTTTGCCCAGAACGCCTGGGGTCATCTCGCGATTAGCCACCAGCCGGGACAACAGAAGGCCCGGATGCGGGGGGGCACTCTGCAGGGCTTCCTCCATTTGGGTCGAGGCCACGGCGTAGCGTTCCAGTCCATCCAGTTCGATCGGATGGTCGTCCAGCGTGCGCTCGTCGGCCTCGGCCCAGGGGGCCTCCGCGCGCATTGCCTTCAGCCAGGCCTTCGCGGGGTCGCGCCAGAAGGAAATGAGCTCGGTGAGGTCGAGCCGGAGCTCGCGGGGCAGATCGGTACGGGGGGAAGCGTCGGTTCCGCTCGAGTCGATCGGAGGAGCGAAGGAACGGACATCGTTGGCGCGGGTAACGCCGGCGGCGATCGCCGCCGCGGTGGCTGCCGCCTCCGCATCGAAAGAAGGCGGCAGTTTCGGCTCGGGATTCGGCGTGAAATAATCCGCGGCAAAGGGCTGCAGGGGATGGCGGATCACGATGCTTTCCTCGAGCGACCGCTTCGAGCCCGGTTCCGGAGCCACCGCGAGGGCGGCCGCCCGGAGCAGGTCGTCCACGCAGGCGGAGAAGGGTCCATCCTCGCCCGTGACGCGATTGCGATTGGCGGCGGTCAGGATGAGGCGATCGGTGGGGGTGAGAATTGCATCGAGGAAAACCTGACGGTCACGCCGGCGGGGTTCGGGATCCCAACGTTCGGGTTTCAGGCCGACGAGGTCCCAGGCGGGGTTCCCGCCGACCCGCGGAAACCGGCCATGCTCCAGGCCCAGGATGGCCAGCACGCGGCACGGCAGCCCACGCACCTGCTCCAGCCGGCCGACGAGAATCTTTCCGTCAAGTGAGCTGCGCAGGCTCGTGGCGTTTTCCAGCTGGGGGGCGAGCCAATCGATGATGGCACCAGAATCCAGCGTGGTGTCCGCCTGTACCGACGCCAATTCGTGGATGACATCGCGGCATTGCCGCGCCTCGTCGTCGAATGACGCTGAGCTCAGCGTCTTCTCAATCAGCGTGCGGAGGCGCTCGGCCCAATCCCTGGCCCTGGTCGCGACCGTGCACGCGATCAGCTGCGTCCGCAGGTCGTGCAGCCAATCACAGAAACCCAGCAGTCGGGAGTCGTCCTCCGCGAGCGCGGATGCGAGCGGATGCACCCAGCCCTCCTCGACCTGCGGGCAAGAAACCGTTGGTTCAGTACCCAACCAGAAGCCGGCCAGGATTCGGTCGGAGGCGACACGCCAGGTGCCGGGGGTCGGTTCCCCGCCGTCTTGGTCCAGTCCATGGGTCAAGCCGGACTCGCGCAGCCTCCGGCACAGGTGATCCAGGCCGTCAGGATCATCGGCGACGCCGAGCCTTGCCTGGACGGCCTCCAAGGCCAGCAGGCCGAGCAGTTCGCTTGCGCTCTGTCGGCCGGTGGCCACCCGCAAGATGGCGAGAAGCGCCACCATCACCGCATTTGCTTCGCGGCCGGTAATGGACGTCAGCCGCACCGGCAACCCATGGGGCAAGTCTTTACCGGGCCGCTTGAGGATCGCCTCGGCCAGGGGAGCGTAAGTGTCGAAGTCGGTCACCCCCACCACCACGTCTTCCGGCCGCAAGCCTGCCAGTTGCGGATCGGCAAAGGCGCGCAGGAGTTCATCCCGCAGCGCCTCCAGCTCACGCCGCGGACTGTGGCAGGAGTGCACCCGCAGGCTTTCGTCGTCGCTGGCGATCGCCGGCCGCGAGGATGGCGCCGGAGTGCATTGGGATCGCACGTCGTGCTGGAGGAGGTTCAGCAGTTTGGGCTGCCCGGGACGGACCTCTGCCGGCTGCGATGGCCAGGCCGCGTAGTCCGCGTCGACGGTCCCCAAAAGGAGAAAGGTGCCGATCGCCTGCTGCCCGAGCGACACCAGCAGCGGATGGCCGGCCTCGATTTCGTCCGAGGCGTTACTCCATTGTGCGCGCTTGCCCAAACGTGACGGCAAGTCGCCCAGGTAGCCGAGCGACGGGAGCATCGCGTGCACTTGTACGGACCAGCCACAGGACGCGATCGCCTGCAGCGTCTGCAGGGTCAGCGGATCGATGGCGTCCGTGGCGACATAGACCAGGTCACCGGGCTCCCCGGAAAGTGAAGGCGCGTCCGGAGCGGCGATCTCCGCCAAGACTTCCGCCGGATGCGGAGGCATGCCCGGTTCACCCGCCAAGTCGCACCAGAGCGAGCGTTGCCACGCTTCGACGCCGGCGAATTCCGCGGGCAGCATGGTTCTGCCCTGTCTCCAGTTGGCCGCCCACGTTGGGCGTTGGCGTAACGTGCGGTCGAGCTGTTGGGCCAGAAGCACCGCGGCGGCAAACCGTTCTCGCTCGGCAATGGCGTTGGCGGCTCCGCTGGCAAAGCCCAGCTGCGGCGCGACGTCCTCGATGCGGGGGAGCAGGCGCCAGCGCAGCGCGGCTGGAGCCCACTGCAAGCAAGCTTCGCGGAGCCGGGCCTCGCCGTCGGCGCCCCGCAGGGTTCGGCCAAAAAACTCGTTCGGGGTGACGAACTCGAAGCCCATGCACACCCCGTTGGTTCGGGTGAGCTCAAGACGAAGCCGGTCGGAGATCTGCGCGCTGTTGATCAGTACGGGAATCCGTTTTGGGGCGGCACCCGCGCGCTCGCGCTGGAGCCGGGACAGCTGCTGGACCAAACCGTCGAAGAACCCGAGACCACCGTCCGAGGCTCGGGCACGATCGGAGACGAATAAGGTCAGCGGCGTTGAAGCGACGGTCATGGGGAAAGGGCTGGAATCTGGGAGTATGGCGCCCGGACTGGGACAATCGCGGTCCTAATGGGGAATTTGGTTCCGCTTTGCTTCTGCGGGGTCGGTCTGACGGCGGGTTGTTCGCGAGGCTTCCGGGGTTCAGGACTCGATTTCAGCGGTAGGGCGGCCAAGCGGGGTGAGGCCGTTTCGCGGTGCATCCGGGGCCGGAGGCGCCGGGTGGGCGCGGCACCAAGCTCCGGCATCGGCCCGCGTCTGTAGAATCAGCCGAACTAGGCGAGGGCGGCAAGGGATCGGAGGGCGGCAAGGGGTGCGGGTGGCAAGGGATCACGCGGAAACCGGCCGCCGTGGTCCGGGGCGCCGCGCTGGGATGGCGAGTTTCGTCCTGACCCCGTCCAGCCCACCGCCCCGGATCCGCCCACGACGGGTTCGGCCGCGGGGGCTACTGCGACGGAACAGCTCCGAAACGTACAGGACAGCCATCGGACACGTGGAAGCGTGGGCCGACGCGGAAGGCAAATTCCCACCCCTAGGTACGAAGCGGGCGGCAGCACTCGGCGGGGGCGGGACAACATCGGGGGAGCAACGGGTTTCGATTCAGACCAGTGAAGGGCGCCCACGCAGCTGGCAATGGATGCGTTCGATTCGACGGGCTGGACGGGGTCAGATTGTAAACTGCAACCCCAGCGCGGCCTCCCGGAACACGGTTGCAGGTTTCCGCCTGAGCCCTGCCGCCCTGATCTCGTCCACCCCAGCCGCGGAGCCTGTTCCCGGTCCCTGGCGGCGTGCGGACCCCTGCGATGGGCGCAAGAAGAGCGTGCCCCTGGACAAGCGCCGCGGAGTCGGAATGGGGATTTGGGGCATCTTGGGGGCATGAGGAATTCAACTTCCAGGGGCTTCGGTCCGGGCGGGCTGGCGGCCGCGGCCGCGCTGGGCGTCGCCGGATGCGTCTCGGCGCCGGAACACCGGGCCGCGGTCCGCGACGAGTCGGCCGGACGTCTCTCGGTGGGCACGGTGCAGCGGGAAATCCGGGTCGGGATGAGCGGGGCCGAGGTAATCGCGGCGCTGGGGCCGCCCAACATCGTCACCACCGACCCTGAACGCCGCGAGGTCTGGACCTACGACCGGATCGCGACGGAAACGGTCCATTCCTCCAGCATCGGCGGCGTCTCGGCCCTGGTGCTGGGGCTCGGCAGCTCGCTGCTCGGGGGCGTGGCCCCCGGAGTCACCCAGTCCGCGGGCGCCGAGGTCCGCACGCAGCGGACGCTCACGGTGATCCTGCGGTTCGATGCGGAGCGCAGGGTGCGGGATTTCAGCTACCACGCCTCGCAATTCTGAAATGAAACCCCTCGGTCAGTCATTCCGGGCGGAAGTGGGGGGCACGATGGTCGCCGTGGTCCTGCTGCTGGCGGGTTGCGGGGGCATCCCGGCCGCGGCGTTGCAATTGCCGCCCGAGTCCAGCGCCAACCGCCAGCGGCAGACGCGGGCATTTGATGGAATCGCGGAGCCGGCCCTGCTCGCGGCTTCCGCGGCCGTCCTGCAGGATCTCGGCTTTGTCCTCGAGGAAAGTGAGACGCGGCTCGGGGTGATCGTGGCGTCGAAGCGGCGGAGCGCGCGCAATGCCGGGGAGATCGCGCTGAAGGTGCTGCTCGGAATCCTGGCACCGCCCGGGCCCCCGCCTTGGGCCGAGGCTCAGAACATCCGTGTGTCCATCGTCACGCGTCCGGCGGAGGCCGGGCCGGCGGGGCGCGTGTTCCTCCGGGCGACCTTCCAGCGGGTCGTCTACGATGCCGCGCAGCGGATCATCCGCCGGGAGCAGTTGAACGACGAGGAGCTGTACACCGCCTTCTTCGCGCAGCTGGCGCAAGGGCTGTTCCTGGAGGCCAAACCCTCGTGAGCCGCGGGGCGATCATCGCGGTGGGGTTGGGTGTGGCGGCATTGCCGGGCTGCCTTTCCAGTCCCAACGAACGCATCTTCGACGCCCGCAGCGGGCTGGCGGAGCTGCGCAGCGTCCAGTCCCGGACCCTGGCCGCGCCGGACCCCGAGAGGGTCCTGCGCGCGACGATCGCGACGCTGCAGGATTTGGGTTTCGTGATCGACAAGGCGGACGCGGTGCTGGGGACGGTGAGCGGCACGAAGCTGGCGGGTTACGAGGTGCGGATGACCGTGAGCGTGCTGGCGCGCGGGCCGGGCCAGGTGATGGTGCGGGCGAATGCCCAATTCAACGGGCTCAAGGCGATCGAGGACCCCAAGCCCTATCAGGACTTCTTTTCGGCCCTCGAGAAGTCGCTCTTCCTGGCGGTTCAGGCGGCGCCCTGAACCGGGAACAGTCGGGCGGGTACGGTCCGCCGGACCCCTCCGGACCAAGGCCTGGCCCCCACCTCCCGCTCAGCGCCCTGCGACCGTCAGGGTCAGATTGCCGTCCCGC
>JACCDO011171443.1_pt1 | contig 14858 bp, 19 predicted proteins | sample 7446101 | NCBI WGS metagenome assembly JACCDO01 (sample SAMN15323440, study PRJNA562643) | freshwater metagenome | isolation source: river surface water | place: USA:Blue River Watershed | collected 2017-08-16
CTTACTCACTCACTTACTCACTTACTCACTCTCTCAGGTGACTTAGTACTCTTTTCACATCGCTGGTATCGCCACCATGTGCCAAAGGCGCTGTATGTACAGCTGTATCAGTTCCTGTACGACTCTGCATACGACCACGCAGGTGTAATCGTTGAAGATAAGTATGGAGAACCTTATCTATTTGAAAGGAATTTATTTTTTGGTTACAATATGGTTCGCTACGAAACAAAAATGAACGAGTGTAATGCTTACCAGATTATGGTGATCCCATTAGTTGTCAGCGGGAAATCAGACAGTTTGGCTACAGAAAACACTCATAAACTAATGACCTACACATCAACTGCAAGTAATAGCAGCGCTTTCCGCGACGCCGAAGCCTATTTATTTAGCAGAAGCCTATTCCGTAGAGCGTTCTCATCCGCCAGCGCATACTGCCCCAACATCACACTTCTCATGTCGTTCTTTCACGAGTGCGATATCAGAGTCAGTTGCAGTGACGATCCCGCTGCGTATGGCATCAACTCCGTCCTGGAAAAGGCCGTCCAGCTGCGACCCGCACAGAGCGGTGCAACGTACAAATTAGGACCAAATATCATGATTAAAACGGAGTGAGCTGACGATACCGCCGGTCCTTGGCTCCGTCCCGCGGCGCGGGTCTCGGTGGGTGTTGATCCTCTGAATACTAGCCTCTTATGTCACCTTGTTCACAGAAACGCCGACCTTGCACCCATCCGTACCGACAGGAATGGGCTCGCCAGTAGACTCTTACTCTGCGTTGAGAGCGAGGTAAGTTGTGGATCTGGAGGGGATCAGAAGAGGTCCGAGCTAACCACCCTGTGGACGAGTATATCAAGCTGTGTGCCTCCATACCGGCGCGATGAGAGCGAGAAGGGTGTGGACCCCAGTAACTTGTTGAGTGAGTATATAAACAGATTTAATTACATAATTTTTTACTTTTTCCGACTGAGTGACGCGGCGAACATGGTGTCGAAGAGGCCGGCGAAGTCGTAGTCGTCGTCGCAGTGGTCGTAGCCGAAGCCGTCGTAGATGTACTCAAGCTTGTACGTACTTGATCTTGGATCTGCGCTCTCTAGCATATAGCCGTTGGTAGGTCCCATCTTGTCGTCCTTGCTACCGGTAACCGCGTCAAGCAATTGATCACTCTCATAGTGACCGTAACAGCAGTTCTCGTGGTACTCTTTCACACCGTTTTCGTAGCAGGAAGCCTTGGCGCACACGTAGTCGTCCTGGGAGTCGCTGGCCCACGACTCATCCGAGAACCCGCCGGCCATCAGCTTGGCTTGCAACAACCTTTCTAGTGTTGGGTGGATGACCCAGAAAGAGGGATCAGCGGGGGAGGCGGACTCTAAGTGATCCCCGGCAAATATCTTGGACCCATCACCGTTGCAGATGAAATCGGTCCACACTCCCATGTCCTCCTCATCTAAATCACTAGGGATGTGCGATGATAGCTTGGTCTTCAAGTCCTCTGCAAGTACTTGAGTTGTCTCTTCATTGCAGATGTAGCTGCAAGACGAGGTCTGCAGGGAGGACTCGTCTACCTCGCAGTCGGTGCTTGGAGTCAGGTAGTTGGACCGGTAGAACTCCTTCATGTAGAACACCCACTTACTGCAGATATTTTTCATAGCTAACTCATCAGTGATCAATCCTTGGTCGAGTAACGGCTCCAACAGATCGCAACCGTAAATCCCGCCCGTGAGTGAGTGAGTAGTTGCATGTGGCGCGTCTTCCATATCCACAAAAAAGTCCATCATATTATCGTATTGCAAGATATTATAGTGGCTTTCGCAGGTTGGTAAGTAGATCCCGATCCCGTAGTCTGCGGCGAACCTACTGATGTACGGCGAGGGATTCATGTTCCACGGCGCACGCATGTACCCGTAGCCGCCACTCAACTCCTCGTAGTCAATATTCTTCTCTGCCTTCAATAACTTCCATCTTCCGTTCATGATCGCACCGGATACTATCTCGTCGCTGCTGTAGGTGTAGCCTTCATGCAGCTGCGAAGGCCGGTTCATGGAGCCGAACACTTCCTCGCTCATGACGTAGCTGTCGTACGCAGACTTGCCGTTGGCGTGATCAATGGTGAAGTCCCAGTATGGCAGCGTGACGGAGGGATTCACGGCTTGCATGGATTTCTCCAGGATGTTCGTCAGCTTCAAGTGCTGCATCATGAAGCCGTTACCCTCGTGGATGTGGTCCGAGTCCTGCCAAGCCGCGTTGAAGTGGTGGATCTTGAGCAAATACGTGTAGTCGTGATAGTTCTCACCATATAGCGAGATGCCATCCGCCTCCTTCACGCTCCATAAGGTGTACATGGTGTCCATGGTAGTGGCCAAGTCGTCAGTGGTCAACTGCCTGATCTCCCTTCTAACGTACATGCACAGCGCAGTGCCAGTTGATGTGCTGAGCACAACATCAGTAGCCAAGTCCTTCTCGATTACTGTTATAGAGTAAGATTGCAATGGTTCGCAATCAAAATTAATAGAATTTGCTGTATTTTCTTCGCTTTTTGTCCCCGTTTGGCATGGAATGTCCATGTCGTCGCTTGGACAAACAGTATATTCATAGTATGCTTCTTCATTCAACCCATCAATAATTTCTAGATACATGTTCACACTTGGTTCAATGATGGCATCATGATTCAATAAATGCTCATAACGAAGTATCTCATTCTTATCGTTTGTAAAATAATCTAATACACCATACCCCTTTCGTCCCAAGGTGAACGACAGTGTGGATGAAGCAGTCTCCTCGGTGTCAAATGTAACCTGAGTTGAATGAAAGAGTGAGTGAATGAATGATCAAGTCAAGGACATAAAGGAGTAAGCAGTTATAAGTCATACTAAGGAAGAGTGAGTGAATGATACCGTCTTAGAAGTTAATGTGTTTGTAACGTTGGTATTGGTACCCACGATTACCAGAGTAATTACTAATGCCATGACAAGTGATACACCCGAGATAACTGTTGGGTTATGTAGATTGAACCAACTTGCTCCTTCGCCTCCACGCTTGCGGGTCTCTCCGCCACCCAGGAGCCCCAGACTCTCCTTCTCTGTGTGCATTCCCGTCTCTCTTCACTTACTTTTTTCCTGAATTTTTTTTTGCCCAAAATTTTGATAGCTAGGGTTGGGTTGGGTTGTTATGCATATTATAGAGCGCATATCCACACGTGACTCAATTTAATAACAGTTTCCCGTTGAGAATCGTATTATTTCTACCGTGTGCGCAAACCGTCACAACGTCGCTGAGGCCATTGAGTACAACTGCGTTCAACAGCGAGCTACTTGTTTCAGCAGTTATCTAACATCGCTGCTGCTTCTCCCAATTTCACTAATTTTCTTTATTTAATAACTGCTTTGAGGAGGTGGATTTAGGCGTATCGCGAGCCCAACTTGTAACGTCAAAAAAAAATTATATGAAAAATAGACTAAAAAAGGTTAATAGAAGCCATGTCTAAGAGCAAGAAATCGCGAAAGATAACGCTGGATTTGCTGCTATCGGCTACATCGTTGACCCGCAGTAGTACGGAGAGCTCTGATGCGTATCTACAACGTGTGACACATTTGCATTTACAAGGAAAAAAGATCAAAGTTATTGAAGGATTGGACTTATGCACGAATATTAAGGTGTTATATCTATACGACAACCTCATTGAGGTTATACAGAACCTAGAGAATCAATCAATCATACAGTACTTGCATCTACAGAATAACATGATCACGGAAATGCCTGATTTACCAATGTCTTCATTGACTAAATTATACTTGGATGCCAATGAAATAAGCGAAGTAAGAGGTCTTCATAATTGCACTAAACTAGAAGAGTTACACCTCGCACGTCAACGTCTCTCTCCTTCGATGTCATTGAATTTTGATCCCATCTCATTAAATGCAATAAGCAAATCATTACAAGTGCTTGAAATATCAGGTAATGGTATCTCAATTCTCAAACCATTTGGCGTTTTATACAATTTACGCAAATTGTTTTGCTCCAATAATGACGTTACTGATGTAGAGGAAATCGAGTATATTGTTGGATTATCGCAGTTGCAAGAGGCAGTATTTATTGATAATCCTTGCTGCAAAGTTAAAAATTATCGTGACTATGCAATCGGTGCAGCATCTGATTCGTTGCTTATACTAGATTCAATACCTGTATTGCGTCACCAGCAGGTAGCAATACGAGGCATTATGGCTCATAGAAAAAAATTAATGGCTAAAAAATTAAAACAAAATGACATAATGTAACAGAATGAATGAGCGAATACCCCTCGCCTTCTGGATACGCATAATATCGACATACTGTGTTTACTGTAACTAAACTAACCCAACTATCTTAGATGTTTCACTGTCGTCGCTCATCTCAGCACATCAGTAGGCCCTGCCTAGCCCTATAGGTTAGTGAAGTCTTCTCCAATATACAAAGAGTAGGTGAAACGGATTGAATAAGCAGAGCATACATATTGTTACTTACCACTTAGGCGGCGATCTTCTTGCTAGAATAAACAAACTGCCGCGTTGACGCTGGAGAAAACTCCTCCATCACCCGGCCCTTCATCTTTGGCGATAAAAACATCAGAACCAGCAATACATATAATTGGCGAAGGATGAGTAGTTTTATGTCGGGTGACGACGAGATGGTGTTGGAAGACGAGGAGACTGGCATGGAGGAGGAGGGCGAGGATGACGGCATGACTGATGGTGTGAGGCGTCCATTATTCGCTCCATTAGCTGCTGGAGCTGATAATTTAGAAAATAAAACACAATATCGTCGTATACGCTGTCCACCACATCGTCTGACGCCTTTGAGAGAGAAGTGGGACTTACTCATGGGTCCTATTGTTGAATACTTGAAGCTAAACATAAGATTTAATACTAAAAATAAATCAGTGGAACTTAAAACATGTGAATTGACTGAAGATCCTGGTGCTATCCAGAAAGGACAGGACTTCATTGAGGCATTCATGATGGGGTTCGACATACAAGATGCAGTGGCTATTCTGAGACTAGATGACTTATATATCGATACATTTATGGTAACAGATGTAAAAATGCTTGCTGGTGATCACTTATCACGCGCAATTGGTCGTGTCGCAGGTCAAGATGGTAAGACTAAATACGCCATTGAGAACGCTACAAGAACTAGAATCGTCATGGCAGACCAGAAAATACACATTATGGGATCCTTTTCGAATATTAAACTAGCCAGAGATGCTATATGTAATCTCATTATCGGTGCACCACCCGGTAAAGTATACAATCAAATGAGGAACGTGTCAAAGCGATTGAATGAGCGCTTTTAAGGGAGATGCAGGAGGGCGTGCACGAGTGAGTAGATATTGTATTTAATAAGCTTCTTTATTTACACAATTACATTACTAACAGATTACTATTTTCGGTGGCAGCCGTGTTCTGCACCAAATCTAACTCGTCATCTATAATATCCACATCGCACACTACTTTCAATGATTCTATATACTTTTGACTGACTAGTTTATAACAAATTTCGATGTCCACACCGCGTGTCTCCGGTACAAACAAGTACAGGATAATCAGTGATATCACCGAAACGGCAGTGAAAATAGAAAATATTCCAATGAAGCCGATGGAGTCTTCCAAGTAAGGCAGCGAGTAGGTGACGATAGTCGACAAGAGGAACATGACTGCAATCGAGATGGAAATCGCACTACTTCGAACAAAATTTGGAAATATTTCGCTGATTAAAATCCAAAGCATGATCCCGAAGGAGACCTCGTAGCCCACAACTGACGTGTAAATGCCGAATAACGCCACGCCGCTGTCGCTGCCGAGTGAAACGCACACCAGAAACAACCCGAAGAGCATGATACCACCACCAACGAGAAGGTATATCCTGCGCCCTAATGAGTCCGCGATGAAAAACATGGCATAAGCCGGTAATATCTTGACTAAGCCCAAGCCAAAGATGCAGGAGTAGGGCGTATTGGGACAGAGGTCATCGAAGATGTCACCGGCGAAGTACAGGATCGCCGACTGACCAACTGCGTTTTGAATAATCACTAGTGTAATGGTCAGTGTCAAGCATCGCAAGAGGTTGTTGTCACTCAATAATAACTTAATTTCTGGTGGTAAAAGTAAAAATGTGCGTTGAAAGAAGTCTTCCGACACGTCGTTCTTCCACACGTTGTCCCATTTCTCTCTATTCCGCATTTCTGCTTCATATTTTTGTTCGATCTTCGCCACGTCCGCTGGCGTTGCATGAGGATATATGAATTGAAGCTCCTTGAGCACCTCATCAGCAGGTATATTGTTCCTGATCATCCATGTGAGTGATTGTGGCAAGAATAATGAGAGTGTCCCCATAAACACCGCAAGTACATAAGACGCGCGAAAGGGCACTTGCCATCCATTACTCTCATTGTGAGTTAGATAACCTACCGTATAACTTAAGAATACACCAGTGACAACCATCCCTTCAGTCGTGCTTCCTAAGTATATAGATGAGTGAGTAAGCGAGTAAAGCGGTGTAAGGGCAAAAGTGAGTACCTAATATTCCTCTATATTTCGGTGGACTATATTCACTTACATAAGACAGCACAGAATGAAAAGATAATGCTATTCCCGCCCCGTATATCAATCGACCGAATAAAAACAACGTCAATCCAGAATCATAGTGCCAGCTGAGAGAGCCCGACTCGGACTCAAACAGACCACCAATGAAGTATAGAAATGCAGCGATTTGTATCTCATCCTTTTTAGGCATATTATTGCCATAAAAAAGTAAAAATATATACGTAAAAGTTGCACCAATCGCCGATCCAGCAGCCACTAGACCATACAAACCATTATTACTTTCTATTTTGCGATAGTAGGTATACGCAACAGAATTGTCATCGGAATCAGCGTATGTATTAACCGCCGACAAGAACCACGAGACAGAACCAAAGTCAAATCCGAACAGAAATGTACCTGTTGAAGAGAGAAAGTGTGAGTAAGATCATTAACAATGAATGAATAAATAGATGAATGAATGACCTATATTTGCTACAACTCCCAAATATAAAAGGTGTAACCAGCTCACCGCGCCAGTGCTTGGCTCTTCCGACGCTTGCATAGATGGCGTCAGAAGTGATTCATCCAACACTTTACGGCTTTCAGGTGATGGCGGCGACTCAGGCTGCGACTCCGACATTGTCAACTTTGCCTTTTTGTAACTTTACCTTGCAGCAACAAAGAGTTATAAAAACTTAGCCTTTTTGTAATTTTTACCTTGCAGCAACAAGAGCTTGAACTGCGGCCCGGCAACGTTTCATTAGTCTGTTTACACCAAGAAAAGAAGTGAAAAGGACAACCGATGAGTTAAGTTAGCGAGCACGGCTAGCTCGCAGCTCACTTAGAAGTACTCAAGTTGAACGCTGTGGAAATTCAAACAGGGGCCGGATCATTGATGGGTCCAAGCACACAACACAACAAAAGAATGAGTTGCACTTGGATGTGTCACCTGATGGTGATGGTGATGCTGCTGTCAGTTATGTGGCAGCCAACACTATGCTACCCTTTGAGGTCGGCTGCAGTCCGACAAGTGGCGTCACATGTACCTAGAAGAGGCGAGTTTACATTGAATGAAAGTAGTCGAAGAAAACGCAGAAAAAGCATTAAAAATACTGATTCTGCAACTGAAAGCGATAATGTTGTTGAGAAAAGATCATTTCTGAACGCAGACAATGAGCCAAAAGAGACCCCTAAGATGACAGTTGACAGTAAAATCACAGGTGCTGACTCGGTGATGTCATCTAATAGTTATAGTAATAACAAGATTCGCGGGGTGCAAAATACCAACAATGTCAATGAAGATGGTAGCAATAATCTAGAGGACTTATTTGGTTTAGGTAATGATCAATTACGCGAATTAAACGAGCAAATATTACCAGTACCACGTGAAGATTTAGTAACGCGTAAGGAGGTTAAAGATACTGATGTTAAGGATGAGAATAAAGTCTTCAAGTTGCCTGATTTAACAGAGTTTATGCAGCAAACTGGAGGCAAAAGAGACGCCGACAAAGAAGTTATTATCAAAACAAGTGATAAAATAGATCGTAAAAATCAAGAGGAATACATTAGAGTATTACAGTTGAATCCATTTGCAGATGCCGACGAATCCATGTTTCTCGACGAGTACGACATAATCCCGTCGATTGTTGGCAGCGGCAAGCTACTCAACATCCCTGTGCCATACTTGCAAACTGGACATGGCATCCTACTCATTATCACCTTGCTAGCTAGCTTTATATACGCTCCGGGTAACCCACTCACTGAGTTCCCATTGGAAATCAGACAGTTTCTGCGCACTGGCTTGTTCGTTACGTACAGCATCAACGCGGTGTTGGCAGCGCAAGCTTTCTTCATCGCCAAGAGTAAGAATCTACCGGCAGTTTTCTGGGCATTGAAGGTGCTGTTAGTGGGAGGAATTAGCTTTTATGAGATCAATCAAGCGAAAGATCCAAGCAAATTAAACGACGACGGTGTGGATCCGTCTATCCGCAAGTCCAGGCGGTAGATGTGACGCACCTCTGCTTTCGACGGTGAGTTAGTAGCGCTTACCCATGTATTTATCTGTAACATAGTTGTTATACTTCTTTTCTTTCGCTTAAAAGAATACCTTCGGCTGGCAAATCCAGTTGCCCTGCGTCTGCCGCGATAACTGCTTCGTGTCCACCGCCTTGCAAGATATGCCGTACTTGAAAGCCTGCGTGGACAAGGAGTAGACAGCAGCAAACCGGGAGAATGCGCTGACTGGACCCTCCTCTTTATACGACCCCTTCGGATCGTGAAAGGCGCCAATGGTTGTATCAGGGATGAGCGCTTGCATGACGATCGTGTCGGATAGCGACAGCATCAGCCACTGGGCGAATGTGCTTAAAGCACACAAGGAATTGGCTGATAAATCCACGTGGCAGATGTCACCAGGTACGATGGTGTGTGGCCACTGCAGCGTCTCATTGATTTGCGCAGAAGACCGTTTGTTGTCGCTTGCAACATACGCCAAGACGTGACTTTGCTCGTCTTTTATACTTTCAAGAACTTTCTTACCACATAATGCGTGATCCACAGGGGATTCCATGGTAAAATCGTCCATGAAATGAGTGCCGTTCCACTGCTGGCCTTGTTGCAGGACGCAGGACGAGTCCACTACATCCTTGTTGTTATTTGCGAATGAGGCATCGCCGCAGCGGAAATGAAAGCCTATTTGATGTCGGTACGAGGCAGTGGTGCCACTCGTTAAACTGCTAAAACTTCTACTTACTAACTCATCGACTGTTGACCACAGCTTCGCGGTTGGCCATAATGCTAGTCTGAGAAGACATCCACTAGCGAACGAATGAGTGAGTGAGTGAGTAATAGTGAGTAAGTAAGTAAGTAAGTGAGTGAGTGAGTATTAGTGAGTGAGTGATTGAGAAGTACCTAACTTCAAACAAGTCTACGCTATCTACGTCTGTTATACCCAAACTATGGAATAATTTCAGAGGTTTGATTTTAGGGTTGACCGCCCAGCGGCATAAATACGCACGATTTCCTTTGTACTTCACCACTCGGGTGTTGAAATCGGCTTCTAGTGCGCATATGGTGTTGGATGGTCTTGGATTAACGCAGTAATGTAAATATGTCATGTTGTATTTTTCATAGTCGTTACTCCATCCGCTCCTATATGAGAGAGTAAGTGAGACGGGAGTGAGTGAGTGAGTGAGTAAGTTACTGACCATTCCTCCCAATTTGCCCAAGTCCTATTTCTACTAATTTTGTTGTCATTATCATGTAAATATGAAGGATGATACGGAGTAAAGCTTTCCTTTAATGCTCGATCTCCCTGTATCACTAGTATCCTGCTAGTTCGTATCGAATATGCAATAGCCGTCAATAGTCCCTGAGGGAGTAAATGAATAAGTGTGTAATAATGTAATAATTGAGAGAGAGAGAGAGTACCCCTAATCGATCACCCAATCCACCCAAATGTCCCTTTCCACCATCGCTATACACGAACAGCATATATCTATTAAGCTCTTGCTGCTCGCTTCTGTGCTGTAAATCGAGATACTTTTGAACGAAAGAATATTTTGAACATTTATCGACGAAAGAATCTTCAAACTTCTTGCGACCATAAGAGCGACTATACGAGCCTTCTCCACTGGGACTAAGTACCAGCCACAGCAATGATAGCCACCAAAGCATCCTATGGAAGAATTCAGGTTTAAATTTGCAATTTTCCACTGTGGATCCACACCCACCCTCGGAGAATTTGAGAAGAAAGCAGCCTATTGACAGTTTCATCTTAAGTAGAGCAAGACGAAGTAGTTCGCAGATATGCAATATCTGCAGCAATTATTTCGAAAAAATATATATTATAATATACAACATCATGCAGACATACGCCGCTGAGTATAATCTATTGAAATGTACAAGATAAGCTGGGACATATATTCACTTATTCACTCATTTATTCACTCATATATTCACTCATTTATTCATTTATTCATTCACTCACTCACTCACTCACTCATTCACTCACTCATTCACTCACTCATTCATTTACTATTAAAACGTTCCAAATTTATTCTTTTCACCGATTAAAGTGGCTTGAGCTGGTGGAAATGTAGACGATGTGCTAGTAGGCACGTAAGGTGTACTCGTGCGATTTCTTTCAATATCACTTTCCGAGCCAGTGCCAGCATTATCACGTGCATCAGAATGCTTATTAATTGCTGCAAAAATCAATAATAATGCTGCCAATACTAACATAACGCCAGCGGCAATGCACAGCGTTTTACGCATGAACATGAAGATAGATAAACCTAGTAAGGCGAGTCAGTAAGTATACGAGAGTCAGTAAGTATTACGAAGAAAGTATGATGATTCAGTTGATAGATACCTATGTAGAATACAGAACGAACTAAATCATTCTTGATGTATAAATTCTCTAAAAAAAATGTTTTGCAATCTTCTGCTTGTTTCATTCCACAGAAAAAGATAGGCATTTCCCATAAAGCGATCAACAAACCCATAATCAGAGTGTAAATTCCTACTCCAACATCATACTTCATAATCATTGAGACAATGCTGATGACTATCGTGGCCACACATGCCACTTTGCCAGTGAGTACAGAATACCTTTCCCAGTCAATTGCGGTGAATTGATCATAATACGAGATCGCACTCATGCTTTTAAAATGGTTCTACCTATCTCTACATGATGATCCAAATTTTGGAAGCTGGTGCCGGGTTCCGTGAAATTTGATATAAACCGTTACTTCTTGTGTGGCACTGCAGTTTTAACCCGCATTGGACAACCAGCCTTTAGCACTTCTTTCGCACCTACTTATGACAGGAGTAAACCGTTCTTATATTTGCTTTATCCCCGAATGAGAGCACCGGTACCTAGGGTTGGATGTGTGTAACTTTGGCCCAAAAGATCCACGAATCTAGAAGGAAAGTTGGCGAAATGAGTCTTCCTCCAGGATGGTTCGAGTACAAAACCGACGATGGACAGGTTAGTGCAGTCGCTTATATTATTGCACAATTTCATTGACAGTATTTAATTATATTTATTGATAGGTTTACTATTATAATCAAAACACAAACACAACACAATGGGAAAGACCCGCTGCGGCTGCAGCTGCTCCTAAGCCACAGCCAGCAGCGTCTACTCCTGCATCCTCAGGTGGAGGCGGTGGTGGCGGCGGCGGTGGCGGATTAGGCGGTGGATTATTAAGTGCAATTCAAGCAGGAACAAAGCTGAAAAAAGCACAGACTGTAGATAAATCTGCTCCAGTTGTCGCAGCGTCTAAACCAGGTGGTGGTGGCGGTGGTGGCGGCGGAGGCGGCGGTGGTGGTGGCGGCGGAATGATGGCCGAAATGGCAGCAAAAGCCGCAGCTAGAAATGCTGCAGCAACTTCCGCTCCAAGTGGAGGAGGTGGTGGTGGCGGCGGAGGATTCGCAGATATTATGAGACAAAATAGAGAAGCAGCTGCAAAAAAAGCCGCTGCTGGTGGTACCTCTGGACCAGCTGCATCGACACCAGTATCCAGTGCTTCAAGTGTAAAAAGCACTGTTACTCCTACTACAAATAGAGCATCTGTAGGTGCTGATTCGGTAGCCTCAGGATCCGTAGAAGAAAGATTAGCGCGCATCGAAGCTAAACTAGACAAAATAATGAAGCATCTAAGCATCAATTAGTATAACACATTACGGATACAATAACTACCATATATACTCTTGTAAAATAAATAATTTATTCACCAAGTTTTGCCGTCAATAGGTGCGCCGTCGATGTCGTCAATAGGTGCGCCGTCGATGTCGTCAATAGGTGCGCCGTCAATGTCGTCGATAGGTACGCCGTCGATGTCGTCAATAGGTGCGCCGTCGATGTCGTCGATAGGTACGCCGTCGATGTCGTCAATAGGTGCGCCGTCGATGTCGTCGATAGGTGCGCCGTCGATGTCGTCCACAGCCTTCTCGTCACACTTACTCGCTCCTGCAGCACTACTGTAAACACTCGGCGCATATATCAGTTTATCTTTAATGTAAGCTTCAACAGCTAGTATTTTGGAGGATATAACAGCTGCATTCTCATCCTCCGGGATGGCGATCCCGTGTAACCGCCCCTTCTTGGTCAGGGACTCGATGTCGAGCGAGAGCAGCACACCGCCGTCGTTCACTTTATTGATAAAATCGTCACTAAATTTGTCGTAAAATTCCATTTCTAGACCCGCCAAGTACTGGGCAGGAAAGAGCGACCATTCTCCCCACACCTAGTGCCGAGTAAGTAAGTGAGTGAGTGAGTGAGTGAGTGAGTGAGTGAGTGAGTGAGTAAGCCTACCTTCAACACGGTCAATATCCTCTCCTCGATTTGCCTTGATGTCATTCGACCCGTTGCAAGCTTTAATTCTTGCCCTAAGTTCGCAAATATCCCGGGTAATATGTTGGAGATCAACACCCTATATCTGCTGGCGCCACTCATCCCTACACAGACCCCGCTGTTGTGTAGTATGTCCGACAGCAAGTACAGCTTCGCTACCTTATTGGGCACAGCAACGTAACCCTTTTTACTCTTCTCAAACGACTCTTTGATGGTGTCAACGATATCACTGCTAGCATCGACGTGGTCGAAGGCAAAGCCCATTCCTTCTGCAACGGACGACCGACTCACGGACAACATCCGCAAGATAACTTCAAACTCTTGCTTCTCCTGCGCACTTAGTCCTTGCTTTGCACGCTTATTCTTACTTTTTGCTCTTTCTAACGACGCCCCTGTCAAATAGCTGTGACCCACACCCAAAGGAGTGTTCTGAACACTGTCATCCGAGTCCGACGCATCCGAATCATCGCTGAAATCCGCGGCATCACGCGGCATGTTGTACCCGAACCGCTTCATAATTGACGAGTACAGCTTCCACCGGTAGTACTCACCATCGGAGCACTGTGGATTGTGTAGAAATTGAAATAATTCATTTTGGGCCTCGTTTTCTTTGATTGCCTAGTTACGAGGGTGAGTAAGTGCTGGTCTAGCAGAGAGATAGGGATGCGCAACGAGGGAGAAAGGAAGTGGAGAGGGAGAGAGGCAACAATTTCTTCAGGATAGCGACGTCGAATAATTCCACAGTATTAAATATGTATAACGGGGCTTTAATCCGTACACATCATCGGCATTGCGTACTCATCACAAGAGATTGAGCGAGCGAGCGAGTGAGTGAGTGAGTGAGTGTTGTATTACCCTTTCAAATGCTTCACCATTTTTAGCTACATATTTTGCTAATAAATCAATAACTTTTTTCTGTTGCAAGTCCTCCGGTCGCTTGACTGAAGGTGGCTGGTTGCCATTACTCCCATCCACTCCGACCCCAGGAGCGGGAAGTTTCTTGCCCCATTGCACCGTCAACTTCGTCCTGTTGTGCAGGAGGCCACCAGTTGACTGAGCCAGATTCATGGCACTTAATGCATCCTTTTTTTCTTGAAATGACACAAATCCAAAGTTTCTTGATTTCTTTCTTTCTTCGTCATTTCTTGGCCACATAATTTTCACGCTGAATAAGTGAGCAAGTAAGTAAGTGAAGTAATATGAAGTAAGCATGCACATACCTGGTCACCTTCCCAAACCTGTCAAATATACTTTTCAGTGTATCCTCATTCATCGAAGGGTCTATGTTACTCACGAAAAGGTTTGTTGTAACATCCGGATGATCAATGTCAAATGTATTTGCAAGTACATTCTGTTTCATTTCTTGTAACATTTTATCAATTTCACGAACTTTAGTAGGTTGTTGCTCAGTTGGAACGCGACGAACAAACCCTGGGATAGCACCATCCTGCAATTTACATAGTGATGGGGTAAGTGCATAAGACAACGAGCTAGTGAGAGTTAAACCTGTTGTTCTAACACGCGTTTCTTCTCTGCCTCAACTTCTGCTATTTTCTTTGCTTCTTCTTCATCCTCACGGGCTTTTACAAACCGACTTTTCTTAGCGATAGTGAAATTTACTGGCGCACTCATATTACCTCCTCATCTTTATCATATCTATTTACACAAATACCTTGCCAGAGGCAGTCAAATCTCTCTTCTCCTCTCCTCTCCTTGGCTTGGATTAGTTACGGTATTATTAGAACAAGTTTTGCTTCAATCAAAGAATCAAAGGCCGGAATAATTGAATGAATCCATTAAAAATAATTTATTTTAATAAAATATTTTATTATTTATCATTATATAATAAGTATTTTAGGTATTAATAATACTATATACATTATAATAATCTATATTCAAAATGTATTATTATATTATTGTTTTGAAATATGTATACTTGTTATATA
>JACCDO010731985.1_pt1 | contig 14854 bp, 8 predicted proteins | sample 7446101 | NCBI WGS metagenome assembly JACCDO01 (sample SAMN15323440, study PRJNA562643) | freshwater metagenome | isolation source: river surface water | place: USA:Blue River Watershed | collected 2017-08-16
AAAAAAGAAAAATAATATGGACAAATAAATATAAAAAAATATTATATTTATTTATGAATAATTATCGTATTCTCGCTATTTTTGCCAATCATACGTGTAATATTAATAAGTATAATATTTCATTAAACAATTTATCCTTTATAAGAGACCATGTGGAAAGTATAATAATTGTGGACACTATAAATGCAGAATATTCCCATAGACTTAAAAATGATTTATCATATGATAGTAAAGTTATACAACATTTTTTTGTGGAGAATGATATTTATTTAGACTTTGGAAGGTGGATATTTGCATTACAGCATATAAATTATAACAATTCAAATTATGATTATATTCTCTTTATCAATGATTCGATAATTATTACAAGTTATATTGGAAACTTTTTCCTATATCTAAATAATACAAATAATATTAATATTTATGGATTTAATGATTCTACACAGAAAAGATATCATTATCAATCTTATTTATTCTTTTTAAAGAAAACTTTTATAGATACATTTATATCATTTTATGAATCACGAAAACCAAATATTCATGATACAGAATCTCTGATTGATAATTTAGAGATTACCTATCACGAGATTGATCCGGCTTCAGATTGTTTTCTAAAATTAGCACATGAATATAATACCGGACTTAATATATATTGGGAAAATGATACTCTTTATGAATATTTATTAAAAAAAAATATATTAATGCTAATAAAAGTGAAAAGATTATCTGATTATAAACGTGATTTTAATTATCATATTTATCATAGCATACCTGATAATTTTAGTCATATTTTTTATAGAAATAATTATAGTGATTTGCAAAAGCTAAATGACCGTGAGTTAGAAGACCATTATAAAGGGAATGGTCAATACGAAGGACGAAGATACGATATTTATAGTATTCCCAAAATTCTGCCACAATTTTATAGAAATAAATTAAAAGAAATTTTTATGCTACAATTCTTCGATATACCAGATGATTTTGATATATATGACTACAAAATAAAAAATAAAAAGATATCATCTTTATCGCCGCAACAAATTATTGATCATTATTTGTCAAATTCTAATTATAAAGATTCTTATCAAGATGTAAATGCATTTTATTTAAATATTTTGAAAAAATTCGGTTATATAAACCACGATGTTGATTATTATAATTATTTTAATATAGAAGAATATTTAATGCAAAATATGTATTTATCAAATTATGGAAATTTAGGAATCATTTATCATTATTTGAAAAATTTAAATAAAAGTGATAACATAAATAAATCAAATAAATCTGAAAATATTACAATAAGTTATGATATAAATTCATATATTAATATAAGAAATGGATTAATTGAATATGATAATAATTATTATTTAAAATTCTTTTTCAACTTCTGTTTAAATAAAAATTTATTTGTTCTTCCAAATGATTTTGATAAATTTATTTATAAAAGATTATATAAAGATTTAAATGTATTAAATGATGACCAATTGGAAAACCATTTTATACATTTTGGATTTAAAGAGGGTCGTTTATATCGACTTCCATGTGATTTTAATCCTGATGTTTATAAATCGTTATATAATGATTTGGTTGAAGCAAATTTATCAAGAGAAGATTTAATAAATCATTTTATCGAATATGGATTCAGAGAGGGGCGAATATACAAATTACCTAATGATTTTAATATTCAATTATATAGAGAACTTCACAGTGAATATAAACATTTAAATGATGCTGAAATTATAAAAAAATTTTCATATACGAAAGGGAACAGAGCTTATAAAATTCCAATATATTTTAATTACCAACAATATAAGAGCTTCTATGATTTTTTAGATTGTAAATCTGAAGATGAAATTAAAAAATATTATATAGAGGAAGGATTTAATTTAGAGCATAATTATGTATTATCCGGATATTTTGATGCAGATTTTTACAAATCTAAAAATAGTGATATACAAAATTTTGATATAGGGTCATTAATCAAACATTTTTGCATATATGGATATAATGAAAGACGATTGCAGAAGTTACCAGATGATTTTTCTCAGGAAAAATATCCATTATTATATTCATATTTATATGGATAAGTTTTTTTTTCAATTATATTTTTAATTTTATATTATATGGAAGATTTAAATATAATAAATCATAATATAAAATTTACTATCAATGTGAATTATTTGGAAAATACATTTCAATGTAATGAGGATAATGAAATCGGTAAATTCAATATAGTTGATAAATCTTTAATCCTAATTTGGGAGAATAAAGATATTGAGTATTATGAATTATCTGATTTAGATGATAAAACTTATATTCAGAATAATACTGATATTAACGATAAAAATAATAATATTAACGATAAAAATGATAATATTAACGATAAAAATAAAAAAATAAATATTATTCACAATGAGTGGGAAGATATTATTTATTTAATTGATAATAATAGACTATATCGTCATTATAATAATGAAGAGACAGCAACATATGAGTTAACAGATGATTCAGAGAGATTAACTATTTATTGGGATAAATGGGGTGTAGAATATTTTTATAAAGATTGGGAATCAAACTCATATAAATTATCTCAAAAAAATAAAGATGAATTGAAAAATATAATGAAAAATGAAATGGAAGATAAAGATGAAAATATAAATATTTTTCATATTAATTGGACAGATAATTGTTGTATAAAAGGAGATATCATAACACGCTCTTCTCTTTCCGATGAATCTGGATCAATACTAATAAAAGATGATATGCTCATAATTCATTGGGATAAATGGGACAGTGAAAAATTTATTTTATTTAATGATAATAAAGACGCATATTATGAAACAATGATTAAAACATATGAGTATTTAAACATGAAAATATTTTTAAATTTATTCAATTATAAAATATATAATACTTTTAGAAGTCAAATAATTGGATATTTTTGCATAGATAAGAATATTATTCATGCAATCTTTATAAATGATAATATTTATCAAGAATTTATTTATGAGAATAATAATGTTTCTATACTAAATAAAAAATACACTTTTATAACAGATGATAGAATATATTATTTATACAATAATACTTTAAAAAAATATTTTGTCGATGATAATGACCAAATCTATTATTATTTAGAAGATATTGATAACCAAAATAAACATAAATTTTATCTATTGCTAAACTCACAAATGAATGAATTCCATATTTTTGATGAAGATAAGATGATATATATCAATAAAAGAGTTGAAAAAAATATTTTTAATCCATATCTATATTCTAGATTTAATAGTGAGCTTAATGATTTAAATCATAATGAATTAATATTGCACTGGTTAAAAAATTCCGATAATAAAAAAAATATATATTCAATTGAAACATTTTTAAAGAACAATGATTTTTTTCATTTAAATAATTTTAAGACACTAAATAATCTATTCTTCACGGATGAAGATGTTATTATTTACTGGTTTAAAAAATATAAATATAAAAATTACTTTTACACATCTATAAAAATAGATATCATATATAAATCATTGGCTATAAATAATTGTGATATTTTATATACAATCATAAATAATATTGATGATGTTCATACTATTCAAAACCTTCTATATAAAAAACCAATAATTATTGTATTTTTCATAAGTGTTGATAATAAAGATTTAACAAATATATATACTAATGCTGAAAAAAATAATGATAATACTATTATCATAAAATATCAGGACAAAAATGAATATCTATTTTCAAATAAAATTTCAGAAATTATTGAAACATATTCATTGAATATAAATAAAGTATTTTATGTAAGAGATATTGATAAATTATGCGAAGAGGCTTTACTAAATTCTATATATACAAATAAATCTGATATAATTATCAAGGATGATATTGAATATGAAATCAAAATAAAAAGAATGAGTAATATTTTACTCGAAATGTTGTATTTTAGTGATAATTATTATGATTCTATTAAAATACTCATCATATATACAATATATATAAGAAAAATATTTTCAAAATTTGAAGATATGTTTATTATGAAAATAGAATTATTTAATGAAATGATTGATTTTTTTAACAATGAAATATTATCTATTCAAATTTAACTTTCATAAAAATATTCTTTGCATTATATAATGGCTAACAAAATATTTATTATTAATAACAAATATTTTGATGAATTTATTTTAGATTTTACAAAAAATTTAATATTAAATACTTATTATTTTGATTTAATTGATAAAAATCATATAAAAATTATATGGGATAATGAAGAGGAAGAGATTTTATATACAGAGGATAGTTATTTATACTTTCTAGATAAATCCCGAATACAGTATATTAAAAAAATATTTTTATTTCATAATGAATGGAATGACCAAGCAATTATAAATTTAGAAACAGAAGAGATTCTGAGAATTGGGTCTAAAGATGAAAGGGGAGTGTTTAAGATAGATAATAATGAATGTATAATGAGTATAAAATGGGAAAAATGGGAGGAAGAAAAATTTTATAAAAGAGATGAATACTGTTATTATAAAGATGAGTATTTAAATGAATTAAATGAAAAAAAATCTTTAAATCATAAGAAAAATTATATATTTATCCATATATGTTGTGTTGAAAATTGGAAAGAGATTTATGAAGATATTATTAATAATATTAAACAATCTGGATTATATAATCATTGTGAAAAAATATATTTATGTATAGTTGGAAAAATAAATGATTTTTTCTATATTGATAAAAAAATAAATATTTTATACAATGATAATAATCCCGAACATTATGAGATTAAAACAATTAATATGATAAAAAAAATATGTTCTCTGAGTCATAATGATATGAATATATTATATTTACACACCAAAGGTGTAAGAAAAGCCGGAAATAATGATTGTACAGTGTCTTGGAGGAGAATGATGGAGTATTTTTTAGTAAATAAATGGAAAGATTGCTTACAATATTTAAATTATTATGATACACTCGGCTCAAATTGTATTAATACATTTGATAGAGATGATATTATGGTATCTGTAAATGGAAAACATAATTATCATTATTCAGGAAATTTTTGGTGGTCTAAAAAATCACATATTGATAAATTACCCTATTTATCAGAAGACTTATCTGATAAATCAATTTATACGAGATGCAGGGCGGAAAATTGGATACTATCAAAATATCCAAATATGAATGCTGGTTTATTATTCCAGGATATTACAAATACACACCCTTATCATAGATATGTATTTGATTATTATAAAAAAATGGATTTTATAGTTAAAAAAATTATTTTTTAATATATTTTTATAATAATGAATGAAATACAAATTATCACAGAACAGTGGATAGATATTTTAATATTAGATAAAAATAAATCTATAGCTAAAAGGAAGATAGTTGATACTGAATATGGGCAATATTATTTTAAAAATGATAGTTTAATCGTTAATTGGAAAAATTGGGGAAATGAATTATTTTATTTAATAAACAATACATATGTTAATTTATCATCAAAATATTTTAAAACATATTTACAAAGTAGTGATTGGAATTCTGAAGGAATTTTTAATATAGAAAATAGTGTTGTTGAATGCCCATCATCTGGTAAAAGAGGAACTTATCATATTAAAAAGAATATCATATCAATATTATGGGAAAATAATGGAGAGTATGAAATATTTTTATTATATGATTATGGGAAGAAGTTCATTTCTAAAAAGGTGAATAATCCGATAAAGACAAATATCAGACCGATTGCTATCTTTTTCCCACAATATCATGAAGTTGAAGAGAATAATAAATTCTGGGGGCAAGGATTTACTGAATGGACATTACTTTCAAAAACAGAAGATGTTGTAAAGGGGGAGAATATTCGAAAGCCGCATAATGATATAGGATATTATAATCTATTGGATATAGAATATCGAAAATATATTACTACATTATGTAATAAATTTAATATTCATGGACTCTGTTATTATCATTATTGGTTTAAAAACAAAAAGGTTATGTATGAAGGATTAGAAGCAATTTTAAAAGACGGAGAGCCTAATATTCCCTTCTTTTTCTGTTGGGCAAATGAACAGTGGACGAAGAGATGGGACGGTGGAAATAATGAGATTCTATTAGAGCAGGAGTATAGTGATTATAATGGGAATATTGAACATTTTTATTATTTATTACAATTCTTTAGACATTATAATTATATTAAAATCAATCACAAACCGGTCTTTATATTTTATAGAATCGAGGAGAAAGATGTTGAATATATTAAAAGTATCATAAATTTATGGAATGAATTAGCAATCCAGAACGGATTTGCAGGAATTCACTTTATGAGATATCTGGGTCCCTTTGATAATAGAAATAATATTGACTCTATAAATGGCTATGTTGAGTTTGAACCCGGATACTGTGCGCAAGAGAATTATAAAGATATATGTATCCCAGATGATGAAAAAATTTTTGGAGAATTTAATGAAGAGCTATATCTCAAAAAAAATATTGATGTTGCGAATTCTGTTAGGGACGGTTATAAAAAATCTGGATATGAACATTATATGTCGATTGATGATAAAGAGAGAGATTTTAGAACCTCGAAATTTTATTTATACGATGGCGATAATTTGTATAAACATATTTTAAATTTACCTAAAAAATTTAATGAACAACATAGAGGAATAACGGTTAATTGGAATAATACACCACGGCGAATATATAGTGGAGAAGAGTATGATAAATATCCACATATTTGGAAAAATATAGATTGTGAAAACTTTTCAAACTGTTATAGAAAATTATTAAATAAAATAGAAGACACAAAAAACACTGGTGAATCAAATGAGAATTTCCTTTTTATAACAGCGTGGAATGAATGGAATGAACAGGCTATTTTAGAACCGAATAATATTGATGGATATTCATATCTTAGTAAAATAAACGATAGTTATTTGGCTTTTTATAATTACCCTATAAAGAAGCATGTATTATCTATATCACATAGAGGTGGTGGAACAGAGAAATATACATACGATTTGGAAAAGATTTTCCCCGAATATAATTTTGTAAGATTCCATGAATATGTTGAAAATGTGAATTATAAATATATTTATCAATTTATTGATATTATTCATATAAATTCAGTTATTTATGGAAATATTTTTTGGAATATTCATGCGTTTCTCAATATTTTTGATTTTACTAAAAAAATATATTTGACAATACATGATTATCAATGGCTTTATCCGGATAATCCAAATATATTATACGATGATTTTTCTTCATCTGTCCCTGACAGTAATAATATTGAGAATTTTAGAAAATTATTGGAAAGATGCAATAAAATTATATTCCCCGACCCATCAGTTTATATTAATTATAATAAATATATAACCTTAAATAAATTTTTTGATAAAATATTTATTGTCCCTCATAGTGATAAGATAATTAATTATAATCGGTTATATATTCCTGAAATACATAATAGTGAAATTCATATTGCATATATTGGCAACTTTGTAAAATATAAGGGAAAAGATTTATTTATATATATGTCTGAAAAATATACAACATATAAGAATTTTATTATTAAGTATCATGTTTTTGGAAATATGGAAGATTATTCCGATAATTGGCCAACTATACAGTTCCATGGAAAATATAGTGATGAAGATATTATCTCATTATTACATAAAAATAATATTCACGGAATTATTCATTTATCTCAATTTGAAGAGTCTTACTGCTATGCTTTAACGAATTCTATAAATTCGGGGTTGCCGATATTGCATAATAATTTGGGTACGTTTAGAAATCGTTTGGAGAAGTCTCATCCTCGTTTTTTTATATTACGAGATGAATGTGATATTTTCCCATATTTTGATTATATTATAAATAATTATGGTAAAAATGAATGGGATATAAATTTTAGTTGTAATTTACAGCCAAATAAATGGTATTTACAAAATTATTAAAAAAAAAATATTTGAATATATTAGTATGGGAGCTGGTGAAAGTAAAATAAAAAATAAGAGTACTGGGGAGAATATTAGTAATAAATTTAATAAAAATAAATTATCGAGTATTAAGGTGGGAAATAAAATAACTAATAAGAATGATAAAGAATATACAATCATAGAATGTAATAAAAAATCTAATGAAAAATCTAATGGAAATTCTAAAAATTACGCAAAAATATTTAATCAAAATAAAAGTTTAAATAATAAAAATGGAAATCCATTATACAAACAAGCCGTTATTTTATATAATTTTAATTTATTATTTGAATATAATCCAAAATTAAAAGAATTATTTGATAGTATTAATATAAACGTTGATGATTATAAAATTCCAAAAAAAATTAAAAAACTATCAAAAAAAAATAGTGAAGGAAAATATTCAGGTAATTTGGAAAAAATGTATATTCTTTTATTAGAATTATATAATTCAAAAGAAGCGGTTAATGGAATTAAAGATTCAGAACAAAAGAAAATTGTAAAAGAATTCTTGGCATTATTAAATGATGAATATGAAGTGGGACAATTCGATAATATTTATAAATCATATTACCCGTTAAGTAAAAAACAACAAGAAGAACTTAAAGCTTATGTACAAAAATATAAAAAGGGAAAAGAGGTTAATAAAAATAATAAAGGCAATAAATATCTTGGAAAAACAAGTTCAGGAGAAGCATTTTTAAAAAATCCTGATGTATCTGATGAAGAGAAAAAGAATGCAACCGAAATGATTAATATATTAACAGAGCCTCTAAATATAAATGGTATGAAATTACCAATGGGAGGAGCACGGAAATTTATAGAAAATAAATTATATTTATTCGTTTTAGACACAAATGTAATTAATCTTTTTAATCCATTTTATGGAATTGGTACAGGTGAAAATAAATCTTTAAATCTTGGAAGAGAAAAACCTATGTATAAAAGTTATTATGGAAAAATTAGAAATAATACTACAATTGGATATCAGAGAAAATGTATAATAAATTTATTATTAAGCTATGATTTTACAACATTAAAAAATAATATTGATACAAATAATTTAACAACAAATCAAAAATTAATTGTAATATTATTATCTATGATGTATGAATTTAATAATATTATACCAGATAAAGCAGAAAAAGTAAAAAATAATAAAAATAATACTCCTGCCAATGGAGCTTAAGTAATATATTGACTCATCAGAATAAGTCTCTCTTTTTCCACAAAATTGACGAAATGATAAAATTCGTCTATTTTTATTGTTATAATACTCTCGTCACTAAAAGCCTCATAACATCCGTGAACACCCATTACGTTCACATTCTTTATCTTAACAATATTCTTCTCCCTACCACTATCCCAATAATTTCCAAAGATTATTTTCTCAGAATCATATTTGTTATAAAAATCCCCAAAAGATATTAATTCGTCCCCCATTTTGCAAAATCTATTTTTAAAAACATAAATATCGATATAATCATTCTTTTCAATCATACTTAAAATCGTTTCGTACTTCTCCATTACAAAATATTCATCCAAATCGTTGTACATAATATAAGACCCATAATTCTTCAAAATATGAAGGGCATCATTTATGGCCATCATCTGCGCATGATGATGCCGCTTTCCATCATCCCATTTCCACCAATATTCATATTTCCATTCAACCAAAAACATGTTAACATTTATAGGTATTAATTCATTTATCTCTTTTAGAAGACTATCGGTTATAATATCATTGTAATAAAAGAAATATGTATTAACCCCCATTTTCGAATAATAATCAATATATTTCCGCATCAACTTATAATCATCCTTAAATAATGTCATTCCACATATTAAAAATGTTTCACTTAAATCCATTATCTGTTCCAAATAAATCTGATAAAAATAATTATTACCATTATGTTCATACTCAATCTCCAATAAGATAGAATCATATATCTCCCCCAATTCTAAAATAATTGATAAAGACGTTTCATAATGATGACTATTCTCATAAACTCTTTTATGAACAATACTTTTATTCTTGATTTTAAAATGAAAATTATTTATTTTCCATGGATCCTGAATATAATACGCAGATGTTAAAACAATCTTCTCTTTACATAAGGATATATTACTAAACAAAACTCTTTCTCCCAGAAAAATATTATTCGGATATAACACATAAATATTCTCATATCTCTTGTTAAAATTCTTCTTTTTCAAATTATTAATATAATAAACTTCATCCCCTTTATCTGTGTAATATAGTATTAATTTATTAAATTCTATCATATAATTTCCCAATAATGTATATGATACTTTATCGTAAAAATATTTACTCTTCTTATTAAATAAAAGCAATACATCATTTACACATATTTCAAAAAAATATTTTTCATATTCACTCTTTAAAAAATAGTTCTCACTGTTTATTTGTAAAAATACTTTCTCTGTAATAATACCATGATTGTCAATCATAAGTGTTAGCTCTTTATTATTTTTACTTTTCACATATTTTCCAGATAATTTCATATTTTTCTCCAAGGAATAATATTCCCCTGTTGATATATCAAAAATTAAATATTTTTTTAAAAATCCACCATCATATATATGTGCATTAAAATAATATTCACCAAAAATTTTTATATCCATATACTCTTTATCTTTAATTTTATAAAAATCCTCTTTCCCCCAATTATCCCATGTTATAGATAACTTAAAATTTTCAAAATTATATTTTCCCAATTCATTCTCTGCGCCTTTTCTACAAATTTTTTTGGTAATCTCATCTAATAGACAAATCCCTTCCCAATCTTTATGAATAATAAAAATCTCAAGTTTATTCATAAAGAGTATAAATAAAAAAAATAATAAATTCTAACTTTTTAAGGCATCAAAACTTTGCCCTTCCATTTTTTAACAAAATAATTCCAATGTTTTTCAAATAAATCGGAAAATTCACTACCACTTCCTCCCCAATTATGTTTCATTCTATCCTTCTGTGGAATTCTATAATTTCTCTTGCCCAATTTCAAAAATTGCATCGAAAAATCTGTATCCTCTACCCAAAATTTATCATAATAACTATCCAAATCAACACCCAATAAAAACATATCTCTCCTAAACGCCTGACAACATCCGGCAATATGGTCGCAATAATATTCTCCTTCATCTTCATCTTTAATATCCTCCTGTGTACCAAATTCCCAACTCTTTAAAAAGGCACCTGATATACCCACAATTCCTATATTCTCGTTATACAGTTTTTGCTTTACAACATCAAAGAATATCTGGTTTTCGAGAAATGCATCAGAATCCAAGCTGATAATAATATCTCCAACCGCCTCTTTAAATAATATCTTTCTACCAATACATACTCCCAGATTTTTATTCGAAAAGATTATCTTTATCTTTTTATTCATCTTTTCAAACCGCTTCAAATAATCTTTCAACTCCGCATTACTATTATTATCTAAAATTATTATCTCCTTAATATCATCTCTATCAAGCGCTGGCAAATAACTATTTAAACATTTTATTGTCATATCATTTCTATTATAGGTTAAGAATACCAAACTAATTTTATTTCTCAAAAACTTACGTGCAAAAATATTATAAATACTTGCCTTCTCGAATATTGATTTCTCTGTATATTTTTTCAAAATATTATGGGTATAAGTGTCCCATAAATGAATGCAATAATTATTTCTAACTATCTTTTCATATTCTCCATTATCAATTTTACTATTAAATAATATTGTCTCGATATCATCCCACATAGGATAAAAGAATGAATTATAATTAATAACTGTAATTTCATTCGGATATTTTTCATATAATCGCAAGGGCATTAAAACACTATGCTCATCCCAATTTTCATCCCTTCCTGTGGAGCGAAATGTTTTATAACTATTATACCATTTTAATGCAAATTTTGATTGCGGTACTGATAACATAACAGCATTGCATAATCCATATACTTTATCTAAATCATTATAACTACCTTGAGCGCCCATTACAAAATGATTTGTATCCAATAAATCTGAAAAACTCTTAATACATATTGTATCTATATCTAAATATATACCACCTCTCTCTATTATTTTCTCCAATCGAATAACATCACATTTATGAGCATAATGATTAAGTTGATTACCAAAAATTTTATCTGGTAGTTCTACCCTCTCTAATTTAACAATCTCCTTTGTTTTTTCCCACCACTCTCCATAAGGCTCATAGTGATAATAAAAATAAATTATATCCGGTTTATTAACTTCATATGCAGATTTAACAGATAAATATCTGTATAAATGGAACTCCTCCTCTTGCGGTATTAATCCAAAGATAAAATGAATAATATTTGGAATCTTTGAAGCGGGACTGCTCTCTACAATATTATTGTATTGATTGGCTTGACTGTCTTGATTGTCTTGTATAACAGATATCTCATCATTATCCCATTTTATATTATCTTTATCAATAAATATTCCAAATAAATTATCAGGTAATCTATATACTAATTTATTTATATAATCTACATAACAAATAAAGTCTCCAACTTCAATTCTTTCACATGAATAAAAAACATTATTATCATTTCTCGAATAAAAATATTCTTTTCCCCATATTTCCCAATCTATTTCCAAAACTTTATTATTTAAATTAAAATAGCCATAATCATTATTGAACTTTCTTATAATTTTTTTATCATCTATTCTTAATGTATCAGTCCATTCATAATGATATATTTTAATATCCATATTTTTAAAGATATATTTTTATATATATTTTATCTAATTATTCAAAAAATATATATTTTTTTTTTTCATCTTCACTTAACAATTCTCTTATTACAACTTCATATAATGTTTTCCAATCATATTGTAATGTTCTAAAAAATAAATCATCATTATATACTATACCTTCTGTAATATAATTTGCAAAATTAAAATAGAAATAATTTTCAAAATCTATATTATCATATACAGCCCGGCTATTATTATTATCATCTGAATAATCTAAATGAATAAAATATATAGTAAGATATGGATTTAAGTATCTAACATATTTATAAAAATTATTAATCGATTGAGAGTTTTCATTCCCATATCTTAAAAAAAATATTTTATTTTCGCTTTCAATATAGTTTATTAATCTAGTATATCTTCTTATATATTTATTCTTTAACTCTAATATATCATCTTCGTTAAAATTTTTTATTAGATCATGATGACTAATAACTTTATTGAAATATTTAAATTTTATACTTGTTTTATCTTGAGTGTTATGATAAGAATTTTCAATATCAAAATCTAGATGATATATCTCATTCTCTTCAAGTAATAAAAATTGATTAATTGATTCTAAACTTATCTCCAAATAATCAAAAATATTTGTTATATAATCGTTATTATAAAAGTGTTTCTTTATTGCAGTTGCAATTGCACATGCTGGTCCAGCAATAGAAGATGATAATGATATAATTTTCATTTTTATTTCTATTATTATATGTTATTTTTTTATTTCGTATCTTCCATGATAATAATAATATTCTATTATTTCCTCATTTGATGAATTTTTTAAAAATGGTTTTTTATCTTTATACTCTTCAATATTAAATTGATTATAAGAATATAATCTATTTTCAAATATTCCATAATCATAATAATGTTTAATTGCATCTTCATCTGATAATTTTTCTATATCGTGATTAAGACTCTTATATTCTATTATATTAAAATTTTTAATTTTGTTATCTCTTATATAACAATGTAAATAGTAATTTTTCATTGGATGATAAATATATTCTGAAATATTATGTATATCATGTATATCATGTATTGTTCTATATTCAATCTTCTCTAACTCTTTTGGATTATGAATAATTAAATTATTTTTTACAGCCAATGTATTAAATAATGTTTCATGATATTCTAAATGTTCGTATTTATTTGCATATTCAGTAATTAATCTTAATAGTCTTTTTGATATTCTACATGCACATACCATACTAAAATATAATGGATACTCTAAATCCTTAATAAAATAATTATGTACATAATTCTCTTTAGAATGTGCAACAAAATTATCTCTTGTTAATAAATCACTACTTAAAAATTGTGTATCAATATTTATTAAAATATCTTCTGACATAAAAAATACATCATCCTCTATAAACCATATATGTTCATAACTATTATTAATCTTACAAAAATAATAAAACGCTTTATCCCATGACATAACTTTCTTATCTGGAACAGTATCAAGCGGTAATAATAAATTGTAAAAATTATTTTTTTCGCATTCTTCTTCACTATACTGTATAAAATTTATATTCATATATTCATTCTTATTATGATATAATTCAGAATAATTCTGACTATTGTCATCTATTGCTACATATATGTCATAATTATTAAAACTTTTTAAAAAATTAAGCCACATATGATGTGGAAATCTTGTTAGCAGTACAACTGCATTTTTTTTTTCCATAATATTTAATTATATTTTCTATTTTTTATTTTTACTATAAACATAATATTTTATTAATTTTTTCCGGAATTTCATAATTATATTGTCTATTTTCACGTCTACCGTAGATATAATAATGTTTTATTGCATCTTCGTCTGAAAAGTCTTTTAAATCATCATTTAATTCTTTGTATACTTTTACATTAAATTTTTCCGGAATTTCATAATTATATTTTCTATTTTCACGTCTACCGTGAAGATAATAATGTTTTATTGCTTCTTCGTCTGAAAAGTCTTTTAAATCATCATTTAATTCTTTGTATACTTTTACATTAAATTTTTCCGGAATTTCATAATTATATTTTCTATTTTCACGTCTGCCA
>JACCDO011991277.1_pt1 | contig 14847 bp, 12 predicted proteins | sample 7446101 | NCBI WGS metagenome assembly JACCDO01 (sample SAMN15323440, study PRJNA562643) | freshwater metagenome | isolation source: river surface water | place: USA:Blue River Watershed | collected 2017-08-16
GCTGCTTTAGTTGCATTTATAGCATCTTCCAATCTTAACTTTTTATCTTTGGTTGAGTCGACTTCTTCATTGGTGAAGAAAGCCTCTCATATGAACCGTACGTGCTGGTTTCCCCGCATACGGCTCTCAGTTCACTAGCTGTATTCCGCTTGCAGGCGCTTTTCCCAATGGATAGGTTAGTATTAATGACAAGTTTTTTATAAAGCTTTTAAATTATTTAGTTTCCAGCTCTTGTTCTCACCGTAGATATAATGCAGTTCAATTTTATACGTTTTTAGGAATCTACGATTTTATTATTCTCATTTAAAACCTTGATTTTTTCGAATAGAGGATCAGTACATGTTTTAGAATTTCTTTTAGACAAGGAAAATAAGCCAATATAGTAACAAGACTTCACTTTCTTAATTGAAAGACATTTAGTTACACTACATAAATATTAAAGATAGAATCAATAAGATCGGCAGCTTGATTACTAGTTGTATTACTTTTTGATTTAATTCGTTTGTATGCCCATTGTCTCAGAGACCAAAGAGAGCTCTTGACCTGTTTCATGTAGCAGAATTGATGATAATCCCGCCAACCACGGTAACTGGTTTTGACCATCTGTATTCTATCCTTTAGCTTATATCTAGTATCTTTGAGAAGGGCTTTTATCTTACGTTTCATATCCTGTAAGTTATCTTTTGATGGATAGCAAACATATCTACTATTTTTAGATTTCATTTCTATGTGCCACCCAAGAAAGTCGAAGCCCTCAGTACCAGTCACTAATCTTGTTTTTGCCTCGTTGGCTTTTAATCCTCTAGCTTCAAGAAATTGTTTTATTTTTTGACTTAGATCATCCCCATTTTCGCCTTCATTCAAAATAAACAACATATAATCGTAAGAACGAAATGCTTTTTGATACCATCTAGATCGATCCACCCCTTCGTCATTTAAGTCTTCAACGCCGTGAGAAACTAAATTGTATAGTAAGGAAGAAAGTATTCCTCCCTCTGGCGTACCGACAAGAGTCGTGTCACGTTCTCTAAGAACACCTTTCCGTAAAGCTGTCCAGAGAAACTTTTTGGCTGTACCTGGTAAAGTCACCATAGACATGAGTTTTGCGTGATCTATATTGTCGAAGCATCCTTCGATATCAAGCTCTAAAATAGATTTTGTGTAGCCTTTCACATCTGAGTTTAGATTTCGAAAGAGCTTAAGCTGAATATCGCGAGCTGAATATCCAGGTCTGAAGACATATGACCTATCATTTAGTTGCGATTCGTAAACTGGTTCAAGAGCATACTTTATGAGACATTGCATAGCTCTGTCTCTTATAGTTGCGATACCTAATGGTATTTTCTTACCATTGGACTTGGGAATGAAGACACGACGTAGTTTTTGATGCTTCCAGAAAACCATAGAGCCCAGATCATCTGCTAGTTGAAAACGTTGTCTGGAGTTTAAAGAACTAAATCCGTCTATCCCAGCTGTTCTCTTACCAATGTTGAGTTGAGTGACTTCTCTTACAGATAGATATTTCGAGCATTTTGATCCAACTAATAAGTTTTGCAACTTCTTTACTAAACTAACATCATTTCTTTTCGCCGCTTTATATATCCTATGCTGAAGTCTGTAGAGATTACCTTGGAATAACTTCCAGGGAAGAGCTCTCCATTCATCAGGTGAAACCTTTTGAGTTTTGACTGTCATTGAAGTGACTCCCTCATTTAATATATTTCTGTGAACCGTTAGGGAGTTACCCCCAGTCCTACCCATCCTTTACCATAAAAGAAGATTGAATATTTCTTCCTACTCTTGCGAGAGATATCGGACGTTTCTTTTCGTTCCAAATATTGATTATTTGTAGTTTTAGGTCTCCACAATTCGCCTCTATTCGACTCAAGAGTGCATATGATGAAATGATTTCTATGCGAGTTTAATGAATAGTATGCAATTACTAAGAACAGGCAACGCATTACACGAAACTAAGACGCTTTTACCGCGGATTCAATAATTTAACCATTACTACTTGTCAAGGGGTAGTGTTACCTGTTGCCTAGATATCTAATTCCCCTGTGTCTCCCAGCTTCATTTTGATATTCAATCTTCATGTGGGCACATTTGACGTCACCTTCTCTCTAAGGGATTGGACTTTCACCAATATCAATATTTAGTTGTATAAGGCAACACATTTCCATTACAGATTTGTGTTAGGATACCCTTATTACTCTAGTTTGTTTTATGCGTAAGCATATATTGGACTAAAAACGAATCGCACCATTTCTGTTTCTGTCGCTGCACCGACTTTTACTACAGCAACTCCTCCGGCTAATTTAGCTAGTCTCTCTTGTAACTTTTCTCTCTCATAAGAAGATTCGCTTGCTTCAATTTGTCGACGTATTTGTTCACATCTAGCTTTAACTTCTCTTTCATGACCTTCAGCTATAATTGTAGTTCCTTCTTTCGTTACTGTAATTCTTCTTGCTTGTCCCAGCATATCCAGTTGAACTGTTTCTAAGCTAAAACCTGCATCTTCTGAAATAACTTGGCCACCAGTTAAAATAGCAATATCTTCGAGCATTGTTTTCCGTCTATCTCCAAACCCAGGAGCCCTTACAGCAACTACATTAACAATTCCTCTCAATTTATTAACTACTAAAGTAGCTAAAGCTTCTTTCTCTACATCTTCAGCAATAATTAATAATGGACGAGATGTTTTTGCAACAAGCTCTAAAATAGGAACTAATTCTTGCTGCACTAAAGTGATTTTTTTGTCTGTTAACAAAATATATGGATTTTCCTGAGCAGCTTCCATTCGATCTGTGTCTGTGACAAAGTAAGGAGAAATAAATCCTTTTTCAAAGCACATACCTTCAGTTAATTCTAGTTCAGTTGTTGTAGATTTACCTTCTTCAAGAGAAATTACTCCTTCTCTTCCTACTTTTTCAATTGCATCAGCAATCATTTGCCCCACTTCCATGTCATTACCAGCTGATATGGCAGCAACTTGGATAATTGATTTTGTGTCTTCTACAGGTCTAGAATATTCAGCTATTTGGCTGATTACAAATTGTGTTGCTTTTTCTATACCTCTTTTAATGGCTATTGGATTTGCTCCAGCTGCTACGTTTTTCATTCCTTGTTTTACCATGGCATGAGCTAACACAGTAGCTGTTGTAGTTCCATCTCCAGCGACATCATTAGTTTTTGAAGCGGCTTGTCTAATCAGAGCTACGCCTGTATTTTCTATATGATCTTCTAATTCTATTTCTTTGGCAATTGTTACTCCATCGTTTACTATTTGAGGAGGCCCGTATTTTCTTTCTAAAACAACATTACGTCCTTTAGGTCCTAATGTAACAGAAACAGCTTCTGCTAATATATCCATTCCACGTTCAAGGGCTCTTCTTGCATCTTCTTGATATAAAATAATTTTACTCATGTTTTAACTTTATATTTGATACACTTTTTTTTCAAACCTTTTAAGGCTAAAATTTACTCTAAAAATAGATTTTATACTATGATCTGTTAGTATAAGATATATTTTAAAATCGTGTCTCTTTTGAAGTGTCACGATTTTATTTTATTTTGTTAGTTTATTGAGTTAAGAATTAATAATAAAATTTTTATGGATAAACAATACATTCCACTACATTTAAAGTACAGGCCTCATACTTTTAAGCACATAATAGGACAATTTAACGCGACTAATTATTTAGAACAAGCTATTCGAAAAAAGAAAGTCACATTTGCTTACTTATTTGCAGGTCAACAAGGCACAGGAAAAACTACATTAGCTCGCGTTATGGCAAAAGCTCTCAACTGTAATAGCCTCGAAATTATTCCTTGTAACAACTGCGACAGCTGTATTAACATCGATCTGGGACGTTCTTTGGATTTTTATGAAATAGAAGCTGCTAAAAATACAGGAATAGAAAATACATGTGGAATCCTAGAAACCATACAATCTGCTCCCATACTAAGTAAATATAAAGTATGCCTAATTGATGAAATAGACATGTTAAGCAATAAGGCTTTCAACAAACTATTGCAAATTTTAAAATGTCCTCCTACTAATACAGTCTTTATTTTATTAACAACCTCTATACATAAAATTCCGGACACTCTTAGTTCCCGATGTCAAACAATCTATTTTCAACCTATAAAAAAGCAAGATTTAAGTATAGCTATAAGTAAAATTATTCATAATGAAAAATTAAGAGTAACTAATAAAGCTATAAAAAATTTATTAAACATAAGCAATGGAAACTTCAGAAATGCTTTGAATAAAATTGAACTATTTTCTATAGAAAAATATAATATTACGGAACAATCTTTAAATGATACATATTTGCTTACTCCTTTACTCATATTAGACATACTAATTGAAACGATCCTTCATCTAAACTTGTTAAAAGCATTAATTATTGTGGATTATATTCAAATCAACAATTGGAATAAAGAATATATTATTAGTTCTATGTATAATATGCTAATTAACAAATATATTGAAAAAACAGCTACAAGTTATAAAAGTAAACATATCTTTTTTAATATAAAATGTTTAATCAATTTATTAGAAGTTTTGATAGATTCTAAGATGAATAACAATTCTAATTTAGGCTCGGATCTGATTTACTTTCTCTTACAAAATGATCATAAAAAAAGAAGTCAAGTAACTTTTATAAAGAGAAAGAAAATTCTTCTTTTTATTCCGAAACACAAAATATATTCAAATTAGTAATAATAAAATCTTAGACTTTGTTGATAATTAAGAAAAATTTATGTTATACTCGCTCAGAGTAAAAAGATAAAGTGCTTGTAGCTCAGTGGACTAGAGCACGTGGCTACGAACCACGGTGTCGGGGGTTCGAATCCCTCCTTGCACAATTTAAATAACTAAAAATCAGTTTCTATTTTATTGATAAAATTAAGGAGAAATGGTTACTAAAAAAATAGAAACTCATCACTAAACGGATTAAGAATAATAGTTGACACAGAGTTACATGGTGCTATTATATCAATGGTGTTAAATCTAGTTAATTATTAATGGGGCGTCGCCAAGTGGTAAGGCAGCGGACTTTGACTCCGCTATTCGTAGGTTCGAATCCTGCCGCCCCAGGTCATTTAAGAAATTGCTTTTTCATTACTTTTTGGATAGTATAATTGTATTAAAAAAATAAACCAAGATATAAAGATATATATGGCTGTAATACAATTTATTCAAGGGGTCAACGAAGATGTTATACCTGATGTACGTTTAACAAGGTCACGAGATGGTAGTACTGGGACAGCAACTTTTAGATTTGCAAACCCACAAGTTTTAGATGCTCAAACTACTAATAAAGGTACTATTACTGGTATGTATCTGATTGATGAAGAGGGACAAATTGTGACGAGAGATGTAAATGCTCGTTTCGTAAATGGTAAACCGCAGGGTATCGAAGCTGTACATATAATGCAAAGTAAAGAAGATTGGGATCGTTTTATGCGATTTATGGAGAGATACTCAGAAGATAATGGTTTGACTTTCACAAAATCTAACGCAGTGTAAACTAATTAGATAAAAGTCTAGCTTAATTTCGCAAGATTACTTTCAAATAATTCTTATTAAAAGTAATCTTTATACTTTTTTTTGTTGTTTAGATCTTTTTTTTATTATATAATAAAAAGCATGGTTTAAAACCATAGTAGGCGAGCGTGGCCAAGTGGTTAAGGCGACGGGTTGTGGTTCCGTTATTCGCGAGTTCGATTCTCGTCGTTCGCCTTTAAAGACTGATAAAACTTATAAGCAAACCTTACTAAGTCAGTTCGATTTTTAGTATTTGTTTTGTTAAATAATCGACTAATATACTTTTCAACATTTCTAGTGCCAGTTTTCATTTTTTTACTAATTCTTTCATTAGTTTCTCCTTCTGTAATTTCGAATAAAATAATTTTTTCTCTTGGTGTAAATTTAATATAAGTATTATTTTTATTTTCAAGTGTTAGACGTATTTTTTTTATTTCACGACTTATACGTTTTATGTTATAAATGTCTTTTGTCTCGATAATAATGTTATTTATAACTGTAAGAACTTCTTCTGGATCGAACGGCTTCGTTATATATGAACGGCAACCTAAGCGATATCCTTTTATTCTATCTTTTGTCATACCTTTAGCACTAAGAAAAATGAATGGTATTGCTGTAAAACGCTTATCTTTTTTTATATCTATTATAAAATCATATCCAGTTTGATAAGGCATCATGACGTCTATAATAAGTAAGTCTGGTATGTTAGTTTGCAATATTCTTAAAGCTTCTTCAGTTGATTGAGCCATTAAGACTCGAATCTTTTTAGATTCTAAATATTTAGATAAAGCTTCTAAAAGTTGTTCTTCATCATCTATCAACAAAACTGTTTTTGTGACATTTGTCATTAAAGATTCTAATTGTCGCATAAGAACTTGAAGTTTTATTTTTTTTTATTTTATAATAATTACTGGTAACTTTAAAAAGATAGTTTCTTAATATTTAAATTTGGTTTTTATTCTATTTAATCTTTTTACTTAATTCTGTATTTATGGGAAAGGTATACGACTGGTTTGAAGAAAGGCTTGAAATTCAATCTATAGCAGATGATATTACTAGTAAATATGTTCCACCTCATGTAAATATATTTTATTGTCTTGGTGGGATAACATTCACATGCTTTATTATTCAAGCAGCTACAGGTTTTGCTATGACTTTTTATTATAGACCTACTGTGGCAGAAGCATTTGCTTCTGTTGAGTACTTAATGTATGAGGTTAACTATGGTTGGTTATTCCGTTCAATGCATAGATGGTCTGCTAGTATGATGGTTTTAATGATGATATTGCATATTTTCCGTGTTTATCTTACAGGTGGATTTAAAAAACCTAGAGAATTAACATGGGTTACTGGTGTAACTCTAGCAGTGGTTACTGTATCTTTTGGTGTAACTGGTTATTCTTTACCATGGGACCAAGTTGGCTACTGGGCTTGTAAAATTGTAACAGGAGTACCTGAAGCGATTCCTGTAGTTGGTAGTCTTTTAGTTGAATTATTAAGAGGAAGTGTAAGTGTAGGTCAAACAACGCTAACAAGATTCTACAGTGCACACACTTTTGTTTTACCAGTTGCGGCTGCAGTTTTAATGCTTACTCATTTCTTAATGATTCGTAAGCAAGGTATTTCAGGTCCTTTATAAGGATCGTTTAACATAATAACTTTAAGTTACCCAATTTATAAAAACTAAGGAGTTATTTAATATGTCTGTTTTAAAGAAACCGGATCTAAGTGATCCTAAATTACGTGCGAAATTAGCTAAAGGTATGGGACACAATTACTACGGTGAACCTGCATGGCCTAACGATTTATTATACATTTTCCCTGTATGTATTCTTGGTACTTTAGGTTGTGTTATTGGTATGTCTGTATTGTCACCTTCACCTATGGGTGAGAAGGCAGATCCTTTTGCGACTCCGTTAGAAATCCTTCCAGAGTGGTATTTCTTCCCAACATTTAACTTGTTAAGAGTAATTCCTAATAAATTATTAGGTGTTTTATCAATGGCTGCTGTACCTGCTGGTTTAATTACAGTACCTTTCATCGAAAGTATTAACAAATTCCAAAACCCATTCAGACGTCCAATTGCAATGGTTATATTTTTATTCAGCGTTGTTGTTGCGATTTGGTTAGGTATTGGAGCTTGTATGCCAATTAATAAAGCTTTAACTTTAGGTCTATTCTAACTTATTGTTAGATGAGAATACCTAATAAAAAGAACTCTAGAAAGAAAAACAAAACTTGTTTTTCTTTCTAGAGTTCTTTTTATTGTGTGTTACTTAAGACTTACTTTGGCACCAGCTTCTTCTAGTTGTTTCTTAGCGGCTTCTGCATCATTTTTAGATGCTCCTTCTTTAATATTTTTCGGAGCCGACTCTACTAAATCCTTTGCTTCCTTAAGACCTAACCCTGTTATACTTCTAACTACTTTTAGAACAGCGATTTTCTTATCTGCAGGAACTTGCTCTAATACTAAATCAAATTCAGTTTTTTCTTCCTCTGCTTGCTCAGCCACAGCTGCTACAGGTCCCATAACCATTGGTGCTGCTGCTGCTGTAGCACTAACGTCGAATGTTTTTTCTATTTGTTTTACTAATTCGGATGCTTCTAATAACGTTAATGTTTTTAGTTGCTCAATAATTTCGTCTACTTTGCTCATAATGAATATAGATTTTTTACTTAGGAATCGAGTGAGTGATCCAATAATATTTATGAAAAAACTTTGTCTCTGAATTCTGATATATCTAATTGTATTGATGGTCCCATCGTACTACAGATATAGAAAGTTTTCCAGTATCTTCCCTTTACTCCAGATGGTCGATTCTTATCTATAGACTCTTGAACAGCTTCTAAGTTTGCCAGTAGATCCTCCACAGAGAATTCGGCTTTTCCAAAAGGAATATGAACTATACCGCTTTTATCAGCTCTGTATTCTAATTTACCTTTTTTAAACTCGTTTATAGCTGCTTTGATATCAGAAGTAACAGTCCCTGATTTAGGAGAAGGCATTAATCCTCTAGGACCTAATATTTTTCCTAGTTTCGCTATTGCTGGCATCATATCTGGAGTTGCAATTAAACGATCGAAATTTAAATCTCCTTTCATAATATTTTGTATTAAATCCTCAGCACCAGCTATATCGGCGCCAGCACTCAAGGCATCATTAATTTTTTCTCCTTGAGCAATTACTGCAATCTTTATTTTTTTACCAGTTCCTTTCGGCAACACCAAGGTAGTACGTAACTGCTGATCCGCATATTTTGTATCTAATTTTAGACTGATATGAGCTTCTGCTGTTTCATTGAATTTAGCTGTAGCAAGTTCTTTTAGGAGATTTAAAGCCTCAAGACCTTTATAAGCTCTTAGTTCAACTTTTGTTTGGATTTTCTTGACTCTTTGCGATATTTTTACCATAGTTTTTTCTATTTTCTTTATTTCTTTACTTTATTACGCAACTTTAATTCCCATATTTTTCGCTGTACCTTCTATAATTCTCATGGCCGCCTCTTTACTCGAAGTGTTTAAATCCGGAAGTTTAGTTTCTGCTATTTGTAAAAGTTGTTCTTTGCTAATGCTACCAACAATTTCTTTTTTAGGGTTCCCTGACCCCTTAGCAACACCGGCTGCTTTAGCTACTAAAACGGAAGCAGGAGGAGTTTTTAGAACAAATGTATAACTTTTGTCCTCATAAACGGTAATTTCTACTGGTATAACAAAACCTATTTTATCAGAAGTTCTTGCATTGTATTCTTTGCAGAACATAACGATATTTACTCCACGCTGACCTAGTGCGGGACCAACAGGTGGTGCAGGAGTAGCTTTTCCTGCGTCTAAAGCTAATTTTATTAGAGCTACTACTTTTTTAGCCATATGTTTTTTTTCTTTTTTTTATTATTATAAGAATGAATAAATAATACAATAGTTATCAACTTTTAAACATTATATATTATGTTATATATCTAAATATAATATATAACTAGATTTTTATATATTTTGATTTAATTTCTAACACGCCCTGTAGGACTTGAACCTACGACATCAGGTTTTGGAGACCTGCGTTCTACCAACTGAACTAAAGGCGCCTAACAGATATTAACTTGAAATATTATTGTAAGTCAAGTTTTAACAGATAAAGTTTGGAAGCATTTTTATTTATCTTATTAAAAAAATTAATTTTTAGGAGAGAGAGGGATTCGAACCCTCGTTAAAGTTACCTCTAAACAGCATTTCCAGTGCTGCGCCTTAAACCACTCGACCACCTCTCCTATTTAAATATAATATTATGATAACAAAAAAAATTTCTTTATGATATACAATTATGACATAAATCCTTTGCATATATAACTATATAACCTATACACAGTAAATTGTGAATCCTGATTATACCTTTTTAAATAAAAATGAAATTGTACCTTATAATTTAATCATAGAACAAACAATTATTGCTGAAATATTATTAAATAAAGAAAGTTTATCAACAATCTTTTATAAAGTTAAAACAGATTTTTTTTATTCACAAAATTATCAGTATATTTTCAAAGCTAGTAAAGAACTTTATGAAGAACAAAGTGAAATAAATATAGACACTCTTTCAGATCGTTTAAAGTTATCTGGTTATCTAAATATAATTGGTGGAGTTGAAGGATTAATAAAATTGTTGAATACAACTATAGGCACAAATGATATAGAAACCTATATTGTTTTATTAATCGATAAATATATCAGAAGACAAATAGTTTATGGAGCTAAAAAAATCCAGCAATTAGCTTATCAACAATTTGACTCTACAGAAAGATTATTTGATGAAGCTGAAAAAATTTTATTTTCCATTACACAAGAAAAACCAACTACTAATTTATTGCTGACTTCAGAAGTCTTATTAGAAACATTTATTGATTTAGAAAAAAGATCACTAGAAAATCAATACTCTGGTATCAAAACAGGTTTTTTTGATTTAGATCAAATTACTCAAGGATTTCAAAAGTCAGATTTAATAATTATTGCTGGCAGACCTTCAATGGGAAAAACAGCATTCGCGTTAAATTTAGCTAGAAATGTATCTGAACTACAAGATTCTCCTGTAATTGTTTTTAGTTTAGAAATGTCTAGGCAACAATTGATTTACAGGTTTTTATCTAAAGAATCTCAAGTAATTCATTCTAAGTTGCGTACAGGAGATATTAATAAGAAAGAATGGTACTCAATTAGTAAGGCTATCAACATTCTTGCTAGTTTAAAAATTTATCTAGATGATACTCCTAATTTATCTTTAAATTCTATGCGGAATAAGATAAATAGTTTGCAAACTATACATGGTGACATTGGAATGATAGTCTTGGATTACTTACAATTACTTAATGATCCGAAAAATAAAGATAGTCGAGTACAAGAATTATCTAGATTAACACGAGGACTTAAAATATTAGCTAAAGAATTTGATACTCCAATCATAGTTTTATCACAGTTAAGTCGCAATGTTGAATCAAGAGTAAATAAAAGACCACTACTTTCTGATCTAAGAGAAAGTGGATGTATTGTTGGAAACATGAGTTTATATGTTCCTTGTAAAAACAGTTATTTAAAAATACAAAATATTATTAATAATAAAAATAATTACTCTGTATTATCCTGCATAAAAGAACAAAAACAAAAGACCATTTTCTGCCAGATAGTTACCTTGAAAAGAGCATATTATACGGGAGTTAAATTCATTTACAAAGTAGAGACATTTAATAAAAATGTGTTGCAAATTACGTCAAGACACAAAATATTTACCTTAAAAGGGTGGGTAAAGGTAAGTGACTTAGAGCCTACACATTTGTTATGCTTATTAGATTTCAAAAACTTTCCCAAAATGTTTTATTCTAAAATTAGTTTAGATAAGAATAGATATAAACCTACTTTCTCTTTTTTAGGTTTAACGAAAATTAATTTCTCTGGGAGGAATCAATGTTATGATCTATGGGTTCCCTTTACTAATAATTACATTGCTAATAATGTTATAATTCACAACTCAATTGAGCAAGATGCGGACTTGGTTTTAATGCTTTATAGAGATAGCTATTATGATAATGACTTAATGACTGAAGAGAATAACGTAGTTGAAGTAATAATAACAAAACATCGTAACGGTCCCATTGGAACTATTAATGTCCTTTTTGAGCCTAGAACTCTTACTTTTGATAACTTTCTATTTTAAATATTTCTGATGCCAGGAACCAGGGTTGAACTGGTGACACGTGGATTTTCAATCCACTGCTCTACCAACTGAGCTATCCCGGCTAATTTACTTTCACTAATAGAATTATACAAGCAGCTATATATTTTGACAAGCTTATATAAAATTCCCTCTTCAGAGTAATTTATTTCCGAAGAGGGATTAATCTAACTTTTAGCTAATTCTAATTTTTCACCTAACAATACTTGTACTTTTCCATCATCATCAACATCAACCACTGCTGTGTCTCCTTCTTTAATTTTCTCTGATAAGAATTCTTCAGATAAGGTATCTTCAAGTAATCTCATCACAGCTCTTCTTAAAGGACGAGCTCCATATATTGGATTATAACCTTCATCGATTAAATGTGTCTTAAATCTAGCAGTAACTTCTAATTGGATGCCTTTTTCAGATATTCTTGTAAAAACTTCTTTTAACATAATCTCTGCTATTTCTCCAACTTCATCTTTAGTTAACTGTCTAAATACAATTATTTCATCTAATCTGTTTAGGAATTCAGGCCTAAAATATTGTTTTAATTCTTCATTAACAAGAGCTTTAATTCTACTGTATTGTGAATCTGCTTGATTTTCAGAGAATTCAAATCCTAGTCCTCCACCACCTTTTTCGATAACTTTAGATCCTACGTTAGATGTTAAAATTAATAACGTATTTTTAAAGTCAACAGTTCTACCTTTAGAGTCGGTTAATCTACCATCTTCTAAAATTTGTAATAAAAGGTTGAATACATCTGGGTGCCCTTTTTCTATTTCATCAAATAAAACTACTGTATAGGGTCTACGTCTTACTGATTCCGTTAATTGCCCGCCTTCATTGTAACCAACATAACCGGGAGGAGAACCTATTAATTTAGATACAGTATGTCTCTCCATGTATTCAGACATATCTAGTCTAACCATTGCTTCTTCTGAACCGAAGAAATAAGAAGCTAAAGCTTTAGTTAATTCTGTTTTTCCAACGCCAGTTGGACCAGAAAATATAAAACTCGCTATTGGTCTATTTGGATTTTTCAATCCAACTCTAGCTCTTCGAATTGCTTTAGAAACAGCTACTACAGCTTCATCTTGACCTATTATTCTACCATGTAAAGTTTCTTCCATGTGAAGTAATTTTTCGGATTCACTTCGAGTCATCTTGTTTACAGGTATACCCGTCCAAGCAGCAACAATTTGTGCAATATCTTCTTCTGTTACTACTGAAACTTCTTTTGAGGTATCTTCTTCTCCTTTTTTACTCTGAGCAATAGCCGCTATTTGTGCCTTAATTTCCATTTCTCTGTCTCTGAGTTGACCGGCTACTTCGAAATCTTGACCACGTACAGCTTCGTCTTTCTGTTTTAGAACTTCTCTAAGTTCTTTGTCTAATTCTCGTGCGGCTGGAGGCAATTGAGAATGCATTAATCTAACTCTAGAACCTGCTTCATCGATTAAGTCAATGGCTTTATCTGGTAAGAAACGATCCGCTATATATTGATCTGCAAATTTAGCCGCTGCTGAAAGTGCCTCATCAGAGATCACTAATTTATGATGTTTTTCGTATCTATCTCTCAATCCATATAATATTTCGATCGTTTCCTCAACGCTCGGTTCTCCTACCATTACTGGCTGGAATCGACGTTCTAGAGCAGAATCTTTTTCAATATGTTTTCTATATTCTTCAAGAGTAGTAGCTCCTATACACTGCATTTCTCCTCTAGCTAATGCTGGTTTTAGAATATTTGCTGCATCAATAGCACCTTCTGCTGCTCCGGCTCCAATCAAAGTATGTACTTCGTCAATTACTAAAATCACATTATTTGCAACTCTAATTTCATCAATAATTTTCTTTAGTCGTTCCTCGAATTCTCCTCTATACTTTGTCCCTGCTACTAAAAGACCAATATCTAGAGTAACAACTCTTTTATCTTCCAATATGTCTGGAACATCTCTGTTTGTAATTCTTTGTGCTAAACCTTCCGCTATAGCGGTTTTCCCAACGCCAGGTTCCCCAATTAATATCGGATTGTTTTTTGTTCTACGACCTAAAATCTGTATAACCCTTTCGATTTCTTTTTGACGTCCAATAACTGGGTCTAATTTACCTTCAGCAGCCTTTTGTGTTAAGTTTGTTCCAAACTCTTCTAAAGTCGGTGTTTTACCTTTGTTCTGGCCACCACCCGCAGTGACTTCAGCAGTGTCACCAAGTAATCTTATAACTTGAGTTCTAACTTTCGATAAATCTAAAGCTAAGTTTTCTAGTACACGAGCTGCTACTCCCTCTCCTTCACGAATTAAACCAAGTAATAAATGTTCTGTCCCAATGTAATTATGACCTAACTGCCTAGCTTCTTCTAAAGACAATTCTAAAACTCTCTTAGCTCTAGGAGTGAAAGGTATTTCCACTGCTACAAATCCAGATCCTCTACCAATTATTTTTTCAACTTCAACTCTCGCATCTTTTAAATTTACTCCCATGGATTTTAGCACTTTGGCTGCAATACCAGTTCCCTCTCCTATAAGTCCTAATAGAATTTGTTCAGTCCCAACAAAATTGTGACCAAGTCTTCTAGCTTCTTCTTGAGCTAGCATTATTACCTTAATAGCTTTTTCAGTAAAGCGTTCAAACATAGAATTTATGGCTCTACTATACGACTACCTTTGATAAACAATAATATTAGATCTATTAAAGCATATTTTTAATTATATTAAATGTTACAAATGCTATTTTCTAATTTATTCTTAGTATTAAAGTATATTTTTAAAATAGAAATAAGGTATTTTAAAGAAAATTATTTTAAAATAAAAATATAAAACAAAACAAAGATAAATTAAATTATGGAATTAAAAGTTTCTTTGAACCCTATTCATATTAAGGAGTTGGAACAAAATTACGTTAATAACAACTTGCCTCAAGTTCGAGTTGGTGACACTGTTAAAATTGGAGTTTTGATTACTGAAGGTAATAAGGAAAGAGTACAATTTTCAGAAGGAGTTGTAATTAGTAGAAATAACAATGGTTTAAACACTACAGTGACCGTAAGAAGAGTCTTACAAGGTGTTGGAGTTGAAAGAATTTA
>JACCDO010395475.1_pt1 | contig 14843 bp, 9 predicted proteins | sample 7446101 | NCBI WGS metagenome assembly JACCDO01 (sample SAMN15323440, study PRJNA562643) | freshwater metagenome | isolation source: river surface water | place: USA:Blue River Watershed | collected 2017-08-16
ATTATTGCGCGAACAAATTCTGTCGAAATACAGGAGCTGATTTTGCACTGTGTGGAACGAATGATCTTAGTTTGTGCAGGCAATATGAGATCTGGGTGGCGAACAGTGTTTGCAATATTCGAATCGTGTGCCAATAATGCATCACTGGAAATAGCAACAATGGCCTTGAGCATTATCGAAAAACTTATGCTAACGCGATTTGACATTCTCTATCACGACTTTGTTGAAGTTATTAACTGCTTTGTTGTATTCAGTGCATGCGCTCACGTAAAGTTGTCGCTGCGAGTTTTGGAGCACCTCAATGCTTGTGCCGGTAAACTGGCTGCGGACGATCGCGGCAAAAATAACCTCTTAAGTGGTCACAATGTGGTCGCTGTGGGTGAAGACACCACCATCTTTCGCCTTTGGTGGCCTCTACTTTTAGGACTTTCAACTCGCGTTAGTGACACGCGCTTGGAGGTCAGATTGCAAGCCTTTCATATCCTAAGTGACATTTTGAAGAATTATGGCAAGCATTTTTCTCCGCAATCGTGGAAAATGCTTTTCAAAGGCATCCTTTTTCCTATGATGGACTCTGCGAAGACCGACCAGTCGAGAGGAACTTTTTCGCAATATCCGACGGAGAACCCATTCCTTGTCACAGACAGCAACAGTTGGATTGACACAGTTGGTCTAAAGGTGCTCAATCTTTCCGTAGAACTCTTTCTGGCAGTGGACCCCGTTGTTGATAGGCTCTCAATTTTGCCCGATTTGTTGGGAATGCTGGATGGTTGTATTTGCCAGGAAACAGAAACCTTGTCTCGGATGGGCGTAGGTACTTTTGCTGACCTCGTGCTCGCATTGGGAAAAATGAATCGCTCTACTGCAGATCTCGTCTGCACTTTTATTTGCAATATTGTATTGAAGAATCTGTGTTTTAACTTTGGACCAGCAGGAAGGCTGCAACTTTCCCCTGACTGTCCTCTTTCTGCGTCGAGCATGTATTCGCTTATGTGCCCCGTACAAGCGCGCCGCTCTTCAACGTGCGAAGAAAAGATTTCCACCGTGTTTGGAGATGGTGTGGTAGTGAATATGCAAGAGGCTACATCCACATTGCCAGCGAGAAGTGTCGTGCGCTTACCATGGGGTATATTGTATGGCCAATTAGAGCACTTTAAGAATTCTGGGCAAGGCACAAAATTTGTGAGCACTCAAGCTTGGGAAGAGATCTCCAAGTCGGCTATGACCTCAATGATCGTCTCGCTGGATATCATACACGTGATTCGCGCGCTATTTGAAAATCGCGATTGGGGTGCATCTGCTGAAAACTTAGAAGCGCTGCTTTGTGCGCTGGAAGCAAGTCATTGGCATGCGAGAAGCTTCAATGAGGACGCCAGGCTCTCTGTTGAATTGCAATCCATGTCTTTCATGCGTTTCAAAAGCAATCCCGCTCGGCCTCCAAATCTTCTAGAACAGGAAATTCGGACGGCTTCTACGAACCTCTTTCTTTCAAATAAGCTAAGCACATTTGTGGGGGGTCATGCCAAACAGGCAGAGAAGTGGGCTAAGAGGTACACTGAGATCGTGTTTCTGAGGTACATGGAGCTGGATTCCAGTCTGCAAAGCGGTAGTCCCATTGAAGACGACATAATTGACGCTTATAAACCTACTGTTGTGGACACCCTTCAAAGCCTATTAGATCTTAATGCAGATAAATTGAGAGTGTATGAGAAATGGCTGGTTCCAGTGATCACGAAGCTGATCTTATGCACGGACTATGAAATCAGAGCACAGGTCGCGAATCTTTTAGCCAGAATCGCCCAACGAAACAGTGTCAGTGATAGCCCTACCAGATAGAAATGTGATATTGTAAAATATTTTTGGCGTTGATTACTTCAAGAAAAATAACATTAAAAATTTCCACAAAAACACGTGGATTATTATATCATATGTTTACCTGTGTGTGTTGGTGGACTAATCAATTCCACAAAATTTGTGGATTATATCACAACTGTGCTCCATTCTTGGTGGACTACTCAATGCTCCTTGGGGTCATGGATTTTATATCAATGGCAAAAATGAATTTAGAAACAGGCGAATTTTGAGAAAAACATGCTGATTTGGGCTCCTCGTTTCGTCCAAGTGGACGAAAAATAAGGCGACCAGTCATATCGCACTTAATAAAACAGCGGCGCGTTTCGGCTTCCACCTCCTGCTTTAAAAGTAGCGTACTAGCAATTTCTTCTTGCGAATCTTTGTCACCCGAAATTAGTTTGACATATTTATCGAATTTGGAGAGCATGTTTTTCGTGAATGGAGTTGCAAATTTTTGATATTCATCGCTTGGGCAACCGATGAATGTACCTTCCGTGCTCATTTTGAATGCTATGCAATTACCCGCGCGAAGTTTTATCCCTGTCACTGAGGCAGACAAATCAGGCATTGTTTCGAGCATAGCAGCAAAAAGCTTTTTCATTTCTGATGCTCCATTCCATTGAACAGCTTCCTGTGAACCCTGGATCAAGCTCCCTAAGCAGTCATGCGTAATAAATGTATCAATGGTGGCATTAATTGAGCTTTGATCACCAGCATTTATGGCATTGCTCACTCTAATTGGAAATTGACATACATGCAATAAGCATGGTTCGCCTTGCGTCCTTTGCACTTTGGTGCATCTAGCGCTCTGATTCGAAGATTGAGTATTGGGTCTTTTTCTATTTTCCGATATTTGATGTTCTGATTTCGACTCATGAAGCGGAACTTCCTCGTCGATGACTTCAATTTGCTCCCAGCCATCAGCCAAGATGTCGTTCATAAACTCTAGATCATAGCTTGCGTCATCGGTAAAAAACTCCATTCTAATATTATCTAAGTCGTTAAATTACGTTTACTTTAACTACGGATAATTATTTTAGAGAGACTATCTTACAAGAAATTTAGAATAACATTTTTTAGAGTTTTCAATTCTTGAATTAATCCAATTTGGCGTAACCCAGTTTTCGCTGCGAACTAGCGAGCTACAGCGTGGAGTGCCCTCTCTGTCGCTATCGACCAAGTCGAGTTCATTGTCAGTAGTATACATATGCCTATAGATATATAATCTTAATTTGTTTTAACTTTACTCAACAATCGAAATGTGCTGAAATTACTATATACCAAAAGCATAGATTTTGCAAGTCTCTCGACAAAGGGATCACAAAAAAATGCACTAACCCACAACAATTAAAGCAGCTCCTGAGCAATAGCAAACTCGTGCTCCTCATCATCAAGCTCCTCACCAGCCTTAATCTTGGCACGAAGTCTCTTAATCTCTTTCTTTTCTTCTACCTTGGTCAAAACCTTCTTAGCCTGCTTCACTTCAGACTCGTTACCGAGAGCATCAGTCATGGTAGTGATAGCAACTTGATCAGAGATCTTGTCGTCTTGACGATTCATCCATCCTACGTCACCACGAGTGGTCAAGTGACCAGCATCCATGACCCACTCCTCAGGGCAGAGGGTGGACACGAACTCGTTGTTGTGGGAAATAATGACCACACCTCCTTCGAATCCCTCAATAGCATGGGCCAAAGCACCTAATGACTCGCGGTCAAGGTAGTTGGTAGGCTCATCAAGAATTAAAATGTGAGGCTGGCTCCACATGGCAGCAGCCATGACGACCTTGACCTTCTGACCACCGGAAAGAGCAGACATACGGTAGTGAGTACCGAACTCAGCCTCCAAACCAATATCAGCAAGATGCTGTTCGACGTTGGCAGAGGAGAGCGTTCTGATAAACATACCAGAAAGCTGAGCAATACGGGCATCAATAGCTCTGCATGCCTTGCCCCAACCACGCTTCTCAAGGATCTTAAGTGGAAGAGGAGGGAACTCAGAACCATCACGGTACTTGACGTCGTACTCGTACTCCTTACCACGGGCCTCACGACGGTTTCCAGTGAGCTCAACCACAACTTTGTTGGCCTTGCATTGTTTGCCTTCATCGTCCTTCCAAAGTACTTCAAAAGGTGTGCGCTGGAGTTGCAACTCTTCCTCTGTGGCAACCATGCTGACCTTGACTAAAGACTCCTTGTCCTCACCATTGGCATAGCGCCAACGAATGTATTCGTTAGGAGTCTTGTTCAAATGCTGCTCAATATGATGGAAAGCGTGTTGAGCGACATAGGCTACACGGGCGTTGGGGTGACGCCAGACTTCACCAGTTTGAGGCACGACTTCACCGGTAAGCACTTTGATCATGGTAGATTTACCAGCACCGTTCTCACCGACGCAACCCACACGAGAAGCCATGGACACCTGAATAGAGATATCGAAAAGGGTGGGGGTCTTGTTACCAGGGTATGTGAAGTCGCAATGAGACATCTTCATCAATGCCTTGGAACGAGACTTGACACCTTCGATAGGTCCAGGCTGGGGGAACTTGAACTTTAGTTTTGACTCCTTAATGGAAAAGAAAGCAGCAGCAACCTCAGGATTTTGTTGCTTGAACACATCTAAGTTACCCTTAACGTGCTTTAACTTCAAGCGCTCAATGTGCAAGATGTCCGTGCAGCATTCGTTCAAGAACTTGGAGTCGTGAGACACCATGATGCAAGTGACAGTCTTCAAGGAATTGATATAGTTCTTGACCCAAGCAACGTTAATAACGTCCAAGTGATTAGTAGGCTCGTCCATCAACAAGATGTCGGCCTTCTGAAGCATAGCTCTGGCCAAGGCCAATTTCATGCGCCATCCACCGGACAGAGTTGACACACCGTTGAAAGGCTTGGCCTTGCCATCCTCTCTGAAGCCCACGGTAGCCATGACAGCCAAAACCTCGTTTTTATCCAAGCCCTTAAGGCGCTCGTCCTGCATGATGTAGTCTACACAAGACAAGTGAGACAACTCGCCCATGATATCAGCTTCGACGAACACAGTGCGCACGCTGGCGGGGTCGGGGAAACCCTGATCCGTAAGAGATCCGTTGGCAATAGATCTCATGAGAGTAGTCTTTCCAGAATCGTTTCCACCAAGCAGACCGTATTTGTGTCCTCTCTTCAATTTCATAGCGGTGTTGTGAAGAAGAATCTTGGTACCGTAGGCAAGAGTGAACTGGCAGTTGCAAAGCTCCTCACCATCCTCAGCCTCCTCCTCCACAACGGTGAACTTGACCATTTCCTTACACTCAGGGCGAAGAGTCTCAATGGCAGTGGCAGCAACTTTGTCTCCAGCGAGTGCAGCCAAGTAGGCTTGGACACCCTTCCACTCCTCCTCATCGAACTTCTTGCGCTCCATGAGGGAGCAAGCGAGGTTGGCAATGTGCTCAATCTTTACCTCGTCGAAGGTACCCTTTCCAAGCTTTGCTTTAATGGCAGCGACGACCTTTTCAACACTGGCGAAATGAGCACCCTTCAAGGCGAGGTGGCACTCCTTCTCTAGACGTTGAAGCTGCTTGACAGCATTCTCAGATACCTTTCTAGCCTCAGGGTCAGACATAGCATCTGCTGAGCGGACCAAGTCAGGCAAAAGAATAGGCAAGAAAGGTGCAGCGTCGATCGGGTCGTCTACAAGCTTGGACATATTGTCAATGATGACAGCAGACTGACGACGAGTAGCAGTCAAGTTAGAACGTAATCCACGCAGAAGCAGAGGCACGACCATGGCAAGTGCAGGGGACTGCACGGACTGGACGAAAGTCACACCAGCGAGAGCGTGCATGATTTCAGGAACATCTGCAGGAGCGATAATGCTGCGCACAATCTTAGCCGTCATGTGTTCAATATCACGGTTACCAATAACATCGCAGCTCGCAACAAGTGCATCATGAGCAGCCTTGGCAACATCTTTCTTGGGATCGCTCATAGAGCCAGTGACCTCAGGAACAACCTTAGGAAGAGAAAATCCAAGCTGCTCAGGGGCGTTCTCGCTGAAACTCTGGATAGCGTTCAAAGCAAGCACGCGGGCATTGAATGCAGTACCACCCTGCAGACCGAAGCCTCCCTTCGATGCCTCGAAGAGCACAGGCAAAGCCATGCGAACGTTATCGGGGCTCATGTTAGAGCTGAATGCCAAGACGCATGAAGTTGCAGCATCACGAACAGCCTTATCCTTGTGAGCACCAGCGCAAAGGATCTTGGCGAGGTAAAAGTTCACGTGAGCCTCAACGTGCTTGATCTCCTTCGTAATCAAAGCCTCGATGGCGTTAAGGGCGTTCTTAACAGTGTTGTTATCATCCTTACCAGTCAAAGTTGTAAGATTGGCAAGAGACTCAATCACGGAACCCGAATTCTTCGGGTCCGCTTTCACGGCATTTACGAAGGCATCTGAGTTCGAATCAGCGACCTTCAGGCCCTCCATAAGAGCAACTAAGGCAGACATCGTTGCAAGCACTATAAAATGAAAAAGACATAAATAAGATCGGTTAGAATGTCTGAAAAACATCAGCCACGGTCGTATCATCGCCAGTGCAGTTTTAAAGTAAACTTGTACGACATTTCATGCATCAAATCTTTATTACATTGAATATATCGAACATATGTTTACAAAATATGGTTATTGCTAACCGTTTACTTACCGTAGATTACAGTGTAGCAGCGATAACGCAATGGATCTTCGACTTTGGCTATGCTTGTCACCCACTGGGAGACTTTCGACCGCCGTATGTTTCATTCTAACAAGACCCATTTTATACAACACCATCATCAAAGCTGTTGTTGGCTGTGTTATAGGAGAGCTTAATTCTATTAGCTTGCAGTCTCTTTAAATTGGGCAAATAAACCAGTGTCAGAATAGTGTGATGGCAAGCGTAATCTTTTTTGTTAATCAGAAAGGTGAAGAGGTTGTAGCCCGGCACTTTCGGCATGACGTAACTAAAGTGGCTCTTGACGCTTTCAGAGATAAGGTAAGAAATATTTTGCCATTGCTGAAAATTGAATGTTATAATTATGCCGTTCGCCTCTGCGAATTAAATTCATTTGCGTTATATTCTGTGAATTACAAATCACGTACAATTCTCCCTCGTTAAAACAGCAATAATATTGAAATATTTACTTGATCCGTCCTGCGCATCTTTACATATATCAAATATATTAGTTGTGAATAGTTTATTAATACTTTTTTTCTTTTAAATTTTTGATGCATTTTCTTTTTACGATTCATTTATTCTCCCGGTTCGTTGAGAATAGATTATCGTCCAAAAAGCTACCGGACAGAATGCACCTGTAGTCGTTGTAGAGGGCACGACATTTCTGTATACAAGGCATGCAAATATGTTTATTGTGGCAGCAACTAAATCTAATCCTAATATTGCAATGATGTTTGAGTATTTATATCAAAAACTTCGTATTTTGAAAAGTTATTTAGGAGATAAATTTGACGATGCAAGCGTGCGCTCAAATTTCACTTTGCTGTTTGAGCTATTTGACGAAACTATGGATTATGGAAATCCGCAAAATTGTGCCATCGACGTTTTAAGGCTATATATTCGACAAGGCAATCAAAGAGAAATTGCTGCCAGTGGCGAGTCGGGAGCTGCATTAACAAGTCAAATTACTGGAGCTATTGATTGGCGACGTGATGGCCTCCGATATCGAAAGAATGAAGTGTATATTGACGTGAATGAGACGGTATCATTGCTCACCACAGGAGATGGTAATGTTCTGCGCTCAGATATTCATGGTAAAGTTATTTTAAAAACACAACTGAGCGGTATGCCGGAATGTAAATTCGGTTTAAATGACAAGCTTATTATGGAAAAGGAAGGCGGAGGAGCTGCTCAGGCTGCGCAGCAAAAAGGCACGGGCGTCGAGATTGACGATTGCACATTTCACCGATGTGTGCGCCTGGGTAAATTTGATTCCGAAAGAACTATCACATTTATTCCTCCTGACGGAGAATTTGAGCTGATGAGATATCGTGTGAAGTCTCCTTCGCAGCCTTTCCGCATCATATCGAATATGCAGGAAGAAGGCAAAACGAAGTTAATGGTTAATGTTAAGGTGAACGCGGGCTTTAACTATGATACGAAAGCCGAAAATGTAGTTGTTAAGATACCCATGCCCCCGACCGCAGCATCGGCTCTCATCACAGCAGGAAGGGGTAGAGCGAAATATGTGCCTGGAGAAAGAGCGCTAGTGTGGAATATTGCCTCGTTTCCGGGCCAAACAGAGGCTTCTCTTATTGCCATAGTGGACTTACTGCCTGCAACTAGAGAAAAACCATGGGTAAAGCCTCCTATTAGCATGGATTTCAAAATCCCTATGTTTTCGGCTTCAGGGGTCTTTGTTCGGTTTTTGAAAGTGTATGAGAAGAGCTCCTATAAGACCACTCGATGGGTGCAGTATTTGACCAAAGCAGGTGAATACGAGGTCAGGCTATGATTTGCATTCAATTTCGGTTTTAGCAAAAGTGTTCTATTTAATATCAAACAAGAATTTCCTATCCACTCGTGTCTTTCGGGTATCCCACAAATGTTTGACCTATTTTCAGGACCTGCAATAGATCTTGTGCCAGAATCGAAAGTAGAAAATGCCTACAAGCTCGATGAAGCACTATCATCTGATCAGTAAATTCGCTGCATGTTCCACATTATTATTGCTCTGTTCAAGAGCATGTATGGCTTTGGCTCTATCAAATCCAAGATCTGTAATTATTTTTATCTGTTCTTCTGTTGGCGGCTGAATCGCATCCCCAAGTCCACCGTAGTCATGTAGCCTGGATTGCGTGGCTTCAGACCAAGAAGGCTGGCGTTGTCTTCCTTCCCGGGGATTGCTCTGCTCAGCTGAAGCTGCCGCAGCTGCTGAAGAGCGAGTCACTCTACCACTTGATGCTGATGGAGCCAAAGTGCCTCCGTTAGTTGAGGTTGCGATAGGAGTTCCAGAACCACTAGGTAGGAAAAAGAAAATCAGTTGGAAGACTTTCTCAACAAAGACAGGCAGCCGCCAGCTCTGTATGTTCAAATGATTGGACTGGTAGATAAAACCAACTAAAAGTCCTACAAGAGATGGGATCAAGCTACGCACTCCTGCGTTAAGCATGAGCTGAGCGCCAAGCAGGTAGGTCCAAGTCTTTTCCGATATTCCTAAACCAAGAAATGTGTATTGACTCGGTGTAAGCTTGGGAATGCTCTTATGGAATAAATACAATAAAGAGTACACCAAAAAGTAAGGCCCGGATGCGAATACGTATACTCCTAAGATGCCTGTACTCTCTATAGTAACTGCGATAGCAACAGATAGCACAATTGCCAGAACCCATGAAAAGAATATAAACGCACCAAATTTTCGACTTCCAAAATGCCGTTCAAATACTCTGCACATATATATCAAAATTATGCTAACAACTAACTGCGTGTAATTCTCGAAAGCTGTTGAAGATGTAATTAAACGATTGACCTCTCCATTGAGAACGTGTGACAAAGAGAAGTTTGCTGCATTTCCATTTCTTATAGCTAATACGGTCTGAACAATCACCACCAGTGATAAACCTAGACCTACGGGCGCATTGTCGAAACCTAACACCATTCTCTAAACGAACAGGTTGTTTCTCTTGAGTTCGTTCTTTTCTTTTTCATCATTGTTTTAATCGACCGATTCGTGTCGAGAGATTCTTCCAGAATCCTTTTCACTTTATGCTTATGTTCTATAACTAAAACAGCAAGCGCTGAAGCGAATTGTGTTTACTTTAGAACTGCGAGTCCATTTTCTGGTGATTCATAATCTTATTTTTTAATAGTTCGCTAAACTACTAAGTGCAGCGATATGAATGCATTCGATGTCCATCGTCTCCGGTTCGGAGATTGGATGCCTTCACCCATTAAATCTATTGCGTCGGATCCATTTTCAAATATGGTGGCGATTGGGCGAGAGGATGGAGATATAGAGATCACAGATTCTACAGGCAAGTGGTTAACCACTGCTAGAATTCCAGGGCGAAGTCATTTCACTTTAAAATCCATTGTTTGGTCTATGATACCAACTGAAAAGGGCCGCTTGTTTGGTATATCTCTCCGCGGATTTCTATTTGAAATTGATTTAGCCACATTATCATTTAAGAATGTACAAGAATCTTACGGAGGCGCTATTTGGTGTATCGCAGCTCATTACATGAAACCCATTCTTGCTGTTGGATGTGAAGATGGGACCATACGAATCTTTTCGTATGCTGATGGGAATTTAGAATATGTTAAAGCTCTTTCTAGTACCAAAGGGAGTAGAGTATTATGCTTGGCCTATCATCCAGCAAAAGAACAATTGTTTGCTGGATTTGCTGATGGAACTATCAGCTGTTTGAACTCCGAAAGTGGTCGCTCGATTCACATAATGACGGGAGACGTAATGAGAGGTGCAAACACTCTTATCTGGAGTCTCATGGTCCTATCTGACTCAACTGTAATCACCGGTGACAATCGTGGTCACGTACAATTTTGGGACGGGACGACTGGCGTCTTGATGGTGTCTTTTCATCAGCATACTGCTGAAATTCTTGCATTGGCTGCAAGTCCAGATGAAACGCAAGTGTATGCGTCCGGTGTAGACTGTCGTGTTACATGCATGAGGCGAATTAAGCATAGATCTGCCAGCTTCGTTGATCAAATTGAAGAGAGTGAGAAGTTTCAACAGGTCGTAGATAACCAATGGGTATATACGGCTTCTCATCGCCCTCACTCGCATGATGTTTTTGCACTTGCTGTGTGTCGCAATGTTAATGTATTTGGAAAGCAACGGAGCAAGAGCGTTGACGCCAGCACATCTAACGAGAACGTCGATCTGAAAGCCAGCTCTCAACATGCGATATTGCTGTCAGGCGGGCAAGATTGTAAACTTTGTGCATATAGCATTGAGGATTTTGTTGCATCTAGACCAGTGTGGGTTCTGCCGATTCCCGCAAAAGGATTGGTAAGCAAATCAGCAGATTTTAGCGTAGTGGCTGTGAAGCACAGACATCATGTTGACTTGTGGTCTGTGGTGCTGGATCAGACAGACAAGCACATCAAATTAAGCAGTTCGAAGAAGAGGAAAATGCATGCAGAGCAAGTGGATGCGCAGCAAGTGGAAACTTGCGCTCTTGCCTTGAGAGTTGAGCTGCAAGGCGCAGAGCACATCCACGCGTTCGCCATCTCACCTTGTGGACGCTTTCTTGCCTTGTCGGGACACTTCGGGTTCCGCATGTGGTGCATAATTCGTAGTAGCAGCAAGCATGCAAAGCAGCCATTGACGTGCGCTAAGATCGACACTACGGCCTTCCAAGATACCTTCGCACAGGCCATGTGTTTCAGCACTGACGGAGCTCGGCTCGCGCTTTGTACTGACAAAGGTTCCATTTTGCTTCTAAATATTAGCGAAGATAAATCCCGTAAGCAGCAATTCAATGTGTCTGTGTGGCATACCTTTGATCACAGTCAAACCCTAAACGAAAAGCGAAATGTGGAGAACGATGACAATAATGGCACAATGAAATTTCTGAAGTTTGCTGTAAAAGAAGTAGTCTTAAGCTCTGATGGATTGTACCTCGCTGTCAGTGATTGCGCTCATGCAGTCTATGTTTACGAACTTGACAGACTTCGCCTATACTGGAAATTGCCTGCTTCCCCGCAGATTGTCACCTGCATCTCATTTCTTCCCAGTGAGCCGTCGAATTTGGTCGTGCTGATGACTTCGGGTTTATTTGTTTACAATTTGAATTTGATGGCATTGACATCTTGGAGTGAAAAAAATGGAGAAAAGATTTCTCACATACTGAACAAGTGCTCGTCACCGTTAAATGGCATCGTTTTCGATCCGGTTGTTTCCAGTCGATTCTTCATACACGGTCAAAGTATTTGTGTGCAGGTAGATATGTCGCAACCAACGCCCAAGCGAGCCAGCTTGGTGACACCATTCCTGCAATCTGCAAATATTGATACTACCCTTAATGAAGACACTGACAGTAAAAGCGTCAATCGCCCTCATCATAAGAAGTCTAAAGATGAGTCTTCGTCGACGAATTTTTCTATGATTCATGCTTATCGAAGCTTAATCGATTTGGGGTGCTTAGAAAATCAATTGGTAAGTATGCTTATATATTAATGTCTTATATCTGTCTTCGGACCCATTAGGAAGCATATCACACTCAGATTTGCTTCCCAAGTTAGTCCGATATAGTAATTGAATGGCTAAGCCTAGGAAGAGTCGGAAGTAGTTCAACTGCATCGCCGAATTGCTTTCGGTACTCGGACTTCTAGCAACCGTTCTACAAGTAGCCAAAGGCAAATGTTTCATTTATATCGCTGTTTGTTTTTCCGCGCAACTAACTATTTCTTTTGTATTTCTCATTTTCATATGGCAGGTCGTCATAGAAAATCCATGGGTGAGGGTTTTGGATAAACTGCCTGAAACGCTTGCTCGCAAGCGATATGGAACATAAATATGCTACTTTGCGCAGCGCGAGGTTTCACATATAATGATCTAGTAAGCGGGCATTACCTCAGTAGAACTAGACCTATGCCCGACATTGAGATTAAACACATCCGAAAATATACATTTTTTGTTTGTTTATGTAAATTTTGAAGCTAATACATCTAAACCACTTTTGATATCTAGCAGATAGCATACTTTAAACTTAGTTTGGTTATGTGGAAGAGCCAAATGCTTCAGAATTATTTGCGGAATTTCGCTGTTCGTAGTCACGCTTGTTGTAAGGCCCTCTGCCTCCTCGCCCTCCCCCTCTACCTCTGCCGCCACCCTCGTAATATCCATTATTATAATATCCACCGCCCTGTCCTTGAAAGCCATATCCTTGCGGAGGACCCTGCATCATGAATTGCTGATCGGCATACGGGTACATAGGCATCATGCCCCCCTGCATGACGACCATGGGCATGTTGTCTCCCGCAGGCATTTGCATGAATGGTGGCACCATACCTGGCATAGCTGCTTGAGGGTAATTCCCTTCATAACCTGGCATTAACATAATCGGCGCTTGGGGAAACCCCGCAGGCATGGCAGGAACAGGTTGCGCACTCACAGCCGGTGGTGCTGCACCAATGTTTCCTGTAATAGCTCGAGTGACTGCAGTCACCGAGGGAGTGTACTCTTTTGCTGTAGCTCGCGGAACGAAGACATATTCCTTTGCAGTTGCCTTAAGTCCCGTGGCTTTAGCAGCCGCAGATGATGTATCTGAGGAGGGAATCACTTGTTCGGCAGGCTTGGTTGCGATGTCAGGCGATGAAGTGAGCGATTGTGATATATTTGTTGAACTAGGCACTGGGACCGTTTGCTCTGTAGATTCTGCAGTTGGTACAGATGATACGGCTGCTGGCATAGGTAGAGATGTGGCTGATGATTTCGGAACATCAGCGGTTTTATCTTTTACACTGTTGGCGGCCCTTGCAGCCCAAGTCGCTGGCGGGCTATTGTTAGGTTTATCGTCCTTTTTGGGTTTTTCTGTCTTAGTAATATTTGTACTTCCCCCTTTAACTTGAGCTGAAGGTGCTGCTTTTAATGCACTATTAGTTGACGGTGCAGTTAAATTAGCACCACGTTTCCAGGCACTCTCCAGGTGGACAGAACTTTTCGCTAGACCTCCTGTGCCGATGACTCCAGACCAAAGAGCCTCCTCATCGCCATCGCCACCACCCTCTTCTAAAGCCTGGCCTCGCTCTTGCCTTATATGTATATTATCTGATGTTTGACTTTCAATAAGGTGAGCCAGACGTTCGGCTTCTTCTTGCTTCGATCTGCTGATCGTGGATTTATCAAGACGAGTGGTATAAATGTTTTCATCAAATTTGCTACCATTGTAACCCGCCAACTTTGCGTTTGCTGCAAACTGGTCCCAATTACCAGCTCCGCTGTTACCTTCAAGAGTGCTGTGCGTAGCAGGATCTAGCCACGACTTCTCCACACCCTTTAGGTCTCGGTCTATCAAATGCGTTAAATCTCTACCTCGGATCGATCCGTCTGTCATTAGTTCAGCGGCATCAGATTTCAGATTAACTTTTTTTACTTTTACGGAATTCCAGTCACGACCACCGAGAATAAGAGTTGAACCTGTTTCAATACTAGGGTCAGCAACGACACGACCCTCTTCGTTCTAATATATTGTATTAATAAACAGGTGACGAGAATATGGGGTGAAATGAGTTAGAGCTCGTTGGAATAAAATATCTTAGAATAATGGATAGTAACACGACAATTAAAGGCCTAAGTAACAAAACCGATCACAAGTCCATGCTGTATGAAGCTCTTGGTCAGATACAAGCCATAATCAACCTTACCTTAGCCCGAGCTGCTTTCAGACAAACCCTAAAATCTTTGCCTGCAAATGGGGTTGCGGTGTGGAAAACTGCATCAAAAGTGCGTCCATCTCGGCACTTTGTAGACACAGTCTCGCTGCCTGCTCCCAATTGCTTAACAAAGTGAAGAAAGGTCTCGCGATGGATTTTACGCTCCTCATCTGTAAGACCGTTGTTATACTTGGTTAGGATTTGCTCGGCAGACATTGTTCTTTAAGCTTGTAAGACTGGGAAACTTCCCGAAAAACTCTTCTTCCCCTCTTGGATTTTTTTCGAGTTTAGTTGCGCCGCCAATTGGGGAAGGAAGAACTTTCTTTCTCTCTAGGATACTAGACACTGAATTTGCTGATTTGTATAGCATCCCTCCTCTTTACAAACAATTCTGTTTAGTACAAACTCCTACTGTTCAGACAATGACGGGAAGATATCATTTTTACAATATATCCAATATTTAAACACTTTTTAATTGGAGAAAAAGCCAAGCATTTACTTGTAATGGAAAGACTTCGTCGTGTCTCTGACGAGAATGGCCATCGTTCACCAGATTCATTAAATATTCAAACAAATAAGCGCAGAGAAATACTTATTCGTATTTGTCGCGAAAAGGCTAAAT
>JACCDO010653258.1_pt1 | contig 14843 bp, 11 predicted proteins | sample 7446101 | NCBI WGS metagenome assembly JACCDO01 (sample SAMN15323440, study PRJNA562643) | freshwater metagenome | isolation source: river surface water | place: USA:Blue River Watershed | collected 2017-08-16
ATCGAATTGTTCCAAGTTGTTGACAGCCAAATTTGTCGACAAAAAAGACAAATCCACTGATCCTTTGGCGCCACCGCATCCAATAACAAGCAGAGGCAAACTCATGACTCCTAGCAAATTTCTAAACATTTAAAACTCCTTTTTGATATTAAAAACGGGTTGAGTCTTAAATTTTAGTTAATTAATTTTTCTTAACAATTATTCAGAGTCATCATTTTCGTCAGAAATTCAACCTAAGTTCTTTGTAAATGCTTTTTTCATAAACCGGACATCCTCGCCACATCACAATTTCTCCAGTCGAAAAATCGGTAGCTGCGCCTCCGCAGGTGTGAGAAGGATCTTGTGCGCCACTTTGGTAGTGGGAACAAATGGATTTCGGATAGTTGTCATGGCTTTGAAACAATTCGAGCAAATCTTGAAAAGTGTTTACTGAATCAGATTTTTCGCCAATGAGTCGGTATCTCTCATGAGTTGTCGACGCCTGTGAGTGGGCCGCTTCTAGTTTTTTGGTTTCTGAATTCAAACAATGATTCGTATGAAAAAGCGTCTTACTTTGACCCGTGTTCACGGAATCCTGAATGACTTTTTGGCTTGGAAAAATTTCCCAAATATTGGCACCTTCATTTTTATTGGCCAACATAAAACATCGTGCCGAGGTTAATGGCACATTCTCTATGAGATGACGTTTTGCGCTTAAACCTTTACGACATAGCAGAGCTCTCACAAAGGCAGGCCAAATAACTGCGCTCTTTGCGTTGTTCGCATTTAAATTATTCACTGCAAGCATCTCACCCGCAGCCGTAAATCCCATGAGAGCCACTGTACCCACTAAAGAATAAATAAATTGTTTAGGAACAAGTCCCTGAATCTGAGAATCAAAATGCTCGGGTACTTCGATCACACAAAGATAGTTTTTTGCAGATGCGTGCATGTCCCAAGTTTGTCCTGCTATCATTTTTTTAGATGTTGATTTTAAAAACGTGGAACAGCCCTGATCGTCTAGATTTTGAATATCTCGAATATCAGTATAGGCATTTATAATGACAACTTCTTCTACCGTGAGCCCTGCTCCCAAGCGAATTCCTTCGAGTTCCTCAAACTGACTTGGAAGCGCAACTTTTGTAGCTTCCCACTGTTTTTCACATTCCTGAGTTAGAATTTTTCCCACAAGTTTGGGATTACGCTCTACCAGCAACTCACGTCGAATTTTAACGAGTTCTTTTATTCCCTGTCGATAAGTCTCTCCATGATACAGTCCCCATTCTCGAAATGTTTTCCCAGATTCATATCGAATAACTGGAAAACCCAAATCAGTCATAACTCACCTGATTTACAAAGCGCGACATTTCACCTGGGCTTGGAATAACGGCCCACTTGTTTCTGTAGCATTCTCCCAATGGCATAAAATATTTTTGAAGTTTGAGATTTAAGCCCCCTTCAACTACGCCCACTCCACGATTCAAGAATGCGACTCTAGCTCCGTTTTCGGTCACAAAATCTACAAGTTTTTTCTCGAACTTTGCGCGCAAATCGAAATACGACTTTTTATCAGCTTCGACAAACTTGAGTGCTTCGGAAAACTGAGCCAAGGAGTATTCATCTCCATCCCAGGTCGAAATAATTTCAAGCGGCTTAGAGACAAACAATTCTTTGCGCGAAAAGGTCACACCCATTTGCCCACCCAGGTAACAGTACCCCGCATCCGGAACCAAATCCGAACTTGCCATAAAGTGCTTTTCACTCCACCGATAAAACATTGAAGCTGTATCATTAAACACAACAGGCACGCCGTGAGTGCGGCAAGCCTCTAATACTTTTTTCAGTAACTCGGGCCCCCAAGCTTTCATTGTCTTCTGCCCCACTGGCTCGATCCAAACAGAGTGATAGGAATTAGCTTTCAGAGCTTTCTCGAGATTTTGAAGTGTTTCATTCTCCGAAACATCAAAGGGAGATTTCAAACGGTCTACAGGGAAAACCGAAGCAGAGTATCCCGAAAGAGATCTTGCCATGTTCGAACCCGCTCCAAAATATTGACCTTCGAATGTTAATAGCCTCTCATGTTTTCGAACTGTCCACAGACTTTTAATCAGTTTATCAACACACTCTGATTGACCGCTAGTTGTATAGGAGTGCCTTAAAGATTCGGGCAGCAAATCAGAAAATGTTTTAAGATTATTCAGGTAATCCGTACTCACAAAATTCGACAAACATATTTTTGTAAGCAAAGGCCCTTTGTATTTATCGACAAATTCTTTACTCAATTGCAACGCCGACAGAGGTGCCGTCACTCCCGAGGATAGCCTAATTCTAGGTTTTTCCCACCGCACTCGAGTTGTGTAATAAAAACAATCTCTATATTTTTCGTTGTCGGGATAGTCTTCAATCAAATGATTTAACTCGTAAGCTCCCATCGACAAATTGATAGAGAGCATGGGGCCCGCCAAGGAATCTCTATTTCGACCTTGGATTCGCTCTCCACCGAGAGATTTTATGGCTTTAAAAGACGCCATTTTAAGCGCTTTACCCAAATCCTGCCCTTGGTATCCCTTCTTCACTGTTAAATCTAAAGCATAATAGGCTTTTGAAGATCCAAAAAAGGGATCTCTTCTAACACCTCGAACAGTCGAAAAGGAATTCAGATTTCCATTAAAACAAATCGCTACAAGTTCCTGCCCTTTAAATAATGCCAAACCAAACCCGCCTTCAGAACTCACAGCTTGGTTAAATTCCTGCGACGAAGTTTGCCTTGCCGGTTCATATGTGGATTTTTCCAGATCCAATATTGCGGATTCGAATTTTTTAAAATTCGCAGAGTCAATCCACTCCGCGCGCAATCCTGCTTTTCGAACAGAGGAATGTGACTCAAGAAACTGAAGCGTTGTCTGAATTGCAGAGTCTTTTGATGGGGCCTTAAAATCAAGCATTGAAACCACTTCATCAGTATGAAAACTCCACAATTCCTCCAGATTTTTTTCAAACGATGGAGCTTCTTTTATATATTCGGCGGGGCTACCTTTGGCCTGACTCAGAGTTTGAGACATTTCCTTAAACAATAAAGTTATATCCCCTGGCCTAAATCCCAAATTCAATCGAAATCGCGCCGTAGAATTTCCTGCGGGATAAAAAAGTATTCCATTCTCAAATCTCTTTGCAATGAACTTGTCACATAGCTCTTTAGACTTAAAGTCTATGCTATAGGAAAGTCCCTGCATTCGGGGATTTTCAATATCTTCTGAAAACTCTTTTACGAAATTTCTCAAGAGTGGTCTTACATAATTCTCAATTTCGTAAACTCTTTCTCGGCTTTGGTCCATGACCATCGCCTGGATATAACCTCTTATAAGAGAGTGCGTAGCAAATTCTTGTGGAAAAGGAATCTTGTTTCGCGAAACAACAACACCCAATTGAGCTTTTTTTGCACAAGTCACAAACTGCGGCCCCACACACTCGCCTCGACTATTTGAGTTCTCAAACAATCTATGCCAGAAAAACTCACCACTCAGACCATAACCACACTGAACCTCATCATAAATGTAGGGAACTCCATAGAGATGACACAAAATTCCCACAGCATTATGAAAGCGCCTAGAACCATATCTATCACCACCTTCGCACTGCCGAGGCTCCAAAATAACTGCGTAATGCTCGCCAGTTTTCAGTTTTTCTCTAAGCATTTTTAAGCAGCGAACTTCTTCCTTTAGAACTTCGCTCTCAGATTCAAAATGCTTGGCATGAACCTCAAAACTTGGACTTTCTGCATTCTCCCAAAGCTCTTTCCATCTTTCTGGCACTGGACCTTCACTCTTGTGATCAAAAGCCAAACGGGGCCAGTCCGTATAATCCGATTTAAAACTCGGCCACTCATAGGGTTCTCGTTTAGAGGGATTGTATGTTGCCGAAAGAGTCACCATCATCCGCCCATGAAACGACCCCTCAAATGCTAACACTTTTTTCTGACTCGGCGAAAACCGAGACGCATAACAAGTACCGAGGGCAATTTCATTAGCCTCTGCTCCTGAGTGACAAAAATGAACAAAACCTTTTTCCCACCCCGCTTTACGAACCAAAAACTGCTCATAGCTTTTTCTTAGATTTTGAAAATCCACAGAACTTGGATCATTCAACCAAGCTTCATAAAAATGACTGACTCCAAAAAACGAAGTGGGGTTAAAACCCAAGCCCATTGTCGCGATCTGAGATGAGCCATCGAGAATATATCTGTCTTTTTGTGTGGGCAAAAAAGGGCCAATGCCGTTCTTTAAATCAGTGAGATAGGGCTTTTTTTCGGCCGGAATGCGCTCGCCCAAATAATATTTTTCTATTTCTAATTTCTGGGCCTCATCAGGTTTTGAATAAATTAACGAGATATTTTTAGCCATTTTCAGTAACACTCCTCCAGTTCATTCCCGGAACATTCGGTTTTACAAACTCTGACTTGGGATTCTGAACAAATGAAACAGGATATCCACAGTATCGCGAAGCAAACAAAGCAGAAGGAAAATAATTTCCGCTTTTTTTAATTCCCCCAAAGGGCAATTTTGAACTCGCCCCCACTGTTCCCTTATTCCAATTTATTAGACCACAATCGACTTTATTAAAGTAATCCTCGAAGCTTTTTTCTGAATTTGAAAACAGACTCGACACCAGTCCGTAGGGCGTAGAATTAACTCCCGCAATGGCATCTTCCATTTTTTTAAACGGAATCAGCGTCACATGAGGGGCAAAGATTTCTTCTTTAAAAAACTCCTCAGATGTCAGCTCCAACAAATCACTCCAATGAAATTCCGAAACGGTCGGTCTTACATAAGCTCCCTCAAACAAAAAGTTTGATTTGGGATTCAGCGAATTTAACAATCGAAATCTGGGCTTGGTTTTTAACGACTCAATAGCGCCAACGTAGCTTTCCTTGGATTTTTCGTGAATCAAGGGTCCCATAAAGGGATTTTTAAAAGGGTGATCCACAACTAAATCATTTGTGAGCTCAACAAAACGTGTTTTAAAAACCTCAAACAATTTTTCATGCACAAATATGCGACTTGTGGCGCTACATCTTTGTCCACTCGTCAAAAAGCTACTTTGTATTGTTTCTGACAAAGCCAAATCCAAATTCGCATCTTCAGCTACAACAGTTGAATTTTTTCCACCCATTTCTAGAGCTAAAAGTTTCTGTGGTTGATTCAACGTTGCAGCCTTTATAGATCGCCCGGCATTATAAGACCCTGTAAAAAAAACTCCCATAACTTTAGGATGAACAACCAGAGATTCTCCAACCTCTCTAGCTCCGTGAACCATGTTAAAAACGCCCTCAGGGAATCCTGCCTCCGAAAAACATTCCGCAATCACTTGCGCAGTGGCCGGTGCAAATTCAGAGGGCTTAAAAATGACCGTGTTTCCCATGGCCAACGCAGGAATCCAGTGTCCATTTGGTAAGTGAGCCGGAAAATTAAAGGGCCCCAAAACAGCCACCACTCCCAACGGTTTGTATTTGTAACCTCCACGAGTTCCAGTGCCTACAAGATTTTCAAATGTTTTTCCGGCCGTGTCCTGAACACCTTCCTGAAGAGTGATATCAATTTTAGCACTCAACGCATCGACCTCAGAAAGACTTTCCCAGAGCGACTTTCCTACATCACGCGAAAGCGTTTCTGCGAGATACTGTCTTTTCGACTTAAATGTCTCCTGAAGTTTTCTTAAGTATTTTGTTCGTCCGTCCAAACCAAGAGTATTCCAAAGTGGTAAAGATTTCTGGGCAGCTTCGACAGCTAACTCAACGTCTTTTCTCGACCACTCATATAGACCTAAATGATCTCCGTAATTTGCTGGTGACTTTTTTTCAAAATTTCCCTCGGGCTGATAAGGGCGTCTAAACTGACCCGAAATGAAATTTCCTTTTGCGGTTATGGGTTCAAATTTGAGTTCCACAGATTCCACAAGATAGCTCGCAAATGAGGCCTGAGTCGAGATCTTGGCCCGTGGCGTTATCAAGTCGCACCACATCCCAACTCGTAGATTCATTTTCATTTAAGGTTTATAAAACCTAAATGAACAAAATTTGTTCCCTAAAAGAGGCCATACAGGAATCGGTAAAGCCCGGAAACGAAATTGTCATCGAGGGATTTACGCACCTCATTTGTTTTGCCGCAGGACATGAAATCATTCGGCAAGGAATTAAAAACTTAACTGCCATCAGACTCACTCCCGACCTGGTCTACGACCAACTCATTGAAGCGGGTTGTGTTTCAAAAATGGTTTTTAGCTGGGCCGGAAATCCAGGAGTAGGAAGTTTGCACGCCCTTCGGCGCAGAAGCGAAGCAAAAAGCGCAACTCGAATTGAGCTCGAAGAATATTCGCATTTTGGAATGGTAGCGCGATTTCTCGCTGGATCCGCTGGTTTACCTTTTTGGACTCTTTCAAACTACAAGGGTACCGATATTCCCCAATCAAACCCCAAAATCAAAGAGATCATCTGTCCCTACACCCATAGTGTTTTTGCGACAGTTCCCGCCATACATCCCGATGTAGCTATCATTCATTGTCAAAGAGCCGACAAAGAAGGAAACGCTCAAGTATGGGGCCTCATGGGCACACAAAAAGAAGCCGCGTTTGCAGCAAAAAAAGTGATCATTGTTGCCGAAGAAATTATCGAGACCTCTGAAATCAGAAGAGATCCAAACAGAACATTAATTCCTGGTTTCAGGGTTAATCATGTTGTTCACGAACCCTTTGGATGCCACCCCAGCTACGCTCAAGGATTTTACGATAGAGACAACGACTTTTATGTTCAGTGGGAAGAAATCTCGAGAGATCCCCAAAGTTACAAAAACTATCTCGACGCCTTTGTTTACAACTGCAAAGACCGAGCCGAATACAACAAGAAAGTCGGATCTCAACTCATGCAAAAACTCAAAGCCAAGCCTCGAAAGTGCGAAGGAGTTGACTATGGTTTCTAACAATTCCACCACACCCTACTCGCCCTCTGAAATGATGGCCTATCGCGCCTCACAAGAGCTTCACAACGGTGATGTCGTTTTTGTAGGTATTGGTTTACCCAATTTAGCTTGTAATTTAGCTCGAGAAACTCACGCCAGAGATTTGTGCCTGATCTACGAATCAGGTGCCGTAGGAGCTGTTCCAGAACGGCTTCCAGTTTCGATTGGAGATCCCGCACTCGTTACGGACTCTTTGTCGATTGTTGGTATGGGTGATATTTTCCAAAACTTTCTTCAAAGAGGCTTTATTGAAGTTGGATTTTTGGGTGGCGCTCAGGTCGACAAATACGGAAACATCAACACAACTGTTATCGGAGATTATTCCAATCCCAAAGTCAGATTACCCGGAAGTGGTGGCGCCTGCGAAATCGCAGTGCACTCCAAAAAACTTTTTATCATTATGCGAATGTCGCCTAAGTCGTTTGTAGAAAAATGTGATTTCATCACCAGTCCCGGACATTTTTCTCGTGGCAAAACACGCAAGGAGCTTGGCTTACCTGGTGGCGGCCCCATTAGAACTATTACAGATCTTGGTGTTTGCGATTTTGATGAAACAGGCGAAATGATACTCACGGAAATCTATCCGGGAGTGACAACGGATCAAGTTCGAAGTGCCTGTGGATGGCCTCTAAAAATCGCAGGCCAACTCAAACAGACTACGCCCCCAAACGAAAAAATTCTTAAATTACTTCGAGATAAACTAGATCCTCAAAAACTTTATCTTTAGATTTTAGTTGGCATCGGCTACGCAACGCACACTTTGCAAATTGTAAATTGAGTCGGCCCCCATCCTACCACCAGATGGTGATTGGGGATCACCGTTGCCGCCTTTAATGGCATAGCTTTTACCAGAACCCGCAGGTGTCGATGTCCAAAAGTATTTTGGATTTGCGTAATCATGACTGTCATCCATGGCTCGAAAGAAGTTCACATTTGTGTCGACTTCGTAGTTCCCCATAGCTTCTAGAAAAGTTTTTTTGGTTGGCAGGGTCCACGTTTTTCCAAAGTCTTTCTTTGAACTACAAAAGATTAAAGCTTCTCTTGGGGTCATTTTTTTTTCTGCGATCGGAGACCACAACAGGCTTTTTCCCTGACTCGATGGAACCTTCCAGTATTCACTAAAAGTTCCGTCTTGATTTTTTACACGACTCACGAGTTCTGTTTTTAATCTTTTATCAATACGCCTATAAATTTCGCAGGGCCTTTGCTTATTATTGGATGAGGCCTCTTTATCTAAACCTTCCCCGCACTCTTTTCCTCTGAATCCGTCTGGATCTACCAATTCCGCAAATAAATTGTTATCGACTGATTTATTAATGTACTCATTAAAATCTGAAACGCAAATGTCAGCCTTGACCTGCTCTAATCCTTTATTGATTCGACTCACTGGAATCGTACTTTCTGAGGCTGGAGCTCTCGAAGAAGCTCCCGGGTTGAGACTCCTTTTTAAAAAAGCCAAATCGCTTGTGCGCGGATTATCTTTTCCGTAGTTAAGTTCCCTAACAAATTTTTCTATATTTTCCAGTTCGCCTTCCGTGGGTTCTGCCTCTTTGATTTTCAATGCCGTTAGCACTCCGGCATTAAATTCATTTATGTCATACTCTTTTACCAAGGGAAGGCCGCCGACTGCATTCTGGCAATCTTTAACGCTATTGATTTGGAGCTTGAACTCATTCTCACAAAGGCTCACCAAAACTTTTGTTCCCTCGCAAGAATAGTAATACTTTTGTCTTGGACTTGAGTCTTGGTTTACTTTCGATTCGGAAGGCGTTTTTCTGTGAACCTCTGCACCAAAGGCCCCCGAAACCAGACTCATTGAAAAGACAATTCCTACAAAATTACGCATAGGATCTATTCTACTTGGCTTACCTTGTCCTAGAGTGCCAAAAACGTGACTGTTTTTTTATGTTTTTCTGGGCGCAGGTACTGACTAGAACATTTGAAATTTGTAGATTGATTTACCTGTGACCGCAAAATATCTCATAACTGCAAATTCTTTGAATACTTTTCAACCCAAATTTGACTCCACTATCCGAATAGCGGCCGAGTTATTAAAAAGAAATATCCAGGTTTACTATTTCGACACAGACTCTATAAATCCCTCAAAACTTTCGGACTCCGAAATGAATAAATTGCCCGTGCGGGCTATTTTAAAATCTGACCCAAACGCCACTCCGTTTTTTGAACTTTCTCAGTTAGAGCAACTCCCAGCTAACTATTTTAATGTTTTTATCCACAGACGGGACCCACCGGTGGATAGTGTTTTTAAATTATGGTCCAAGTTTTTTAGTCTGGCTCCCAAAAATATTCTTCAAATAAACGATCCCATAGCTATTTCGAAATTCTCTGAACACGAACTTCCTCGGGAATTTCCTAAATTTTCGACACCCACATTTCCATGTCAGAGCTTTGAGGATCTAGAGTTGGCATTACCTAAACTTGGGCAAGAGTTTGTTCTTAAACCCCACAATCAGTCGTCTGGGGTCGGCATTGAGTTCTTCAAAAACACGACACCTCGCTCGGAGCTAAAATCATATTTCGACAAATGGAATCCTGTTGTCGCCCAGCCCTTTATTAAAGAAATCGAAACCCTGGGAGACTTAAGGATTGCGGTCGTAAACTGCAAAGTGATTGGCTCTGTCACGAGAATTCCCAAACCCGGCTCACGACTCGGAAACTTACATGCAGGTGCTTCGGCAAAAAGACTCGATCCTACAAAACATCAAATCGAAGTCTCCATGAGTGTAGCAAATGAACTCGCAAAAAAGGGACTTCATTTCTTAGGCTTAGATTTTATTGGCCCCTATCTAAACGAGATCAACATTACGAGCCCAAGCGCTATTGTTCAAATCAATGAAGTCATGGGTTTTGACCACTTTCCCATACTTATTGATGAGTTTGAAAATTTAAGAAAGGATTTTTCCAAATGCTAAAATTTTTTCCAGCGATCGAACCCTATAACACAGGCTATTTTCAGGCCGATGCCGAGCACTCAATCTATTACGAAGAAAGTGGAAATCCCAAAGGCCATCCAGTTTTATTTTTACATGGTGGTCCCGGAGCAGGAACCGACCCCTTTCATAGACAGTTTTTTGATCCGAACTTTTATAGAATAATTTTATTAGATCAACGTGGAGCAGGGAAAAGCAAGCCCCACGCATCACTTAACGACAACACAACTTGGCACCTTGTTGCGGACATCGAAAAACTTCGGGAAAAACTTAAAATTGATAAGTGGCTAGTCTTCGGCGGAAGTTGGGGCAGCACTTTGTCACTAGCTTATGGAATTAAACATCCAGAAAGATGCAAAGCTCTCATATTGAGAGGAATTTTTCTTTGTCGAAAAAAAGAAATCGATTGGTTTTATCAATTTGGTGCACACCACATTTTTCCAGACGAATTCGAAAAATACGTATCCGTTGTGGAGCCCTCACAACGACATGATCTTGTATCGGCATTTTATAAACTCCTAACCTCCGATGATAGTTCCGTTCGCCTTAAGGCTGCAAAAGCATGGTCAAGGTGGGAAGGCGCAACTCTAAAACTTATACCCAACGATCAGCAGATTGCTGATTTTACTGCAGACCATAAGGCCGTTTCTCTTGCGAGAATTGAGTGTCACTATTTTATGAACAATGCCTTTTTCGAAACCCCAAACTGGATTATCGAAAACGTGGGCCGCTTAAGGAACGCCAAAATACCTGCTTATATTATTCACGGGCGCTACGATGTTGTTTGCCCTTTTGAAAATGCGTGGGAACTTTCTAAAGCTTGGCCCGAAGCTAAACTTCAGATTATCCCTGATGCTGGCCATGCCGCAAGCGAACCCGGAATTGTAAACGCCCTGATTAATGCCACCGAAGAATGCAAATCACTGTTCTAGACCTGCGCAAACTTCGAGATTTATTTTGGAAGAAACATATTTCTTTAGGTGTGCCATTTTAGGATCGGTTTCAACGTAACAAAGGGATTTTGCAATTTCCTGGGTCTCTTTGGGATCGAGTTTTTCAAAAAATGACGATTCTAGAAAATCGATAGGACTATTTTCTTCGCCCTTTAGCCATGAAGCTGCCAAAAACACGAGATCCTCTCGTTTAACTCCTGTATTTGACTTATCGTTTACCCATCTTGAAAGCATATCCAAGACAACTCTTGCGCTTTCGTTGGTGAAGTTAACAAAGTGATTCTTGAGTTTTTGCACTGTCGCCTTCTGAAGTTGGCCTTTAAGTAGGTTCTGTACGGCCAATATTTGGGAATCACTTTCTTTTAATTCTATAATTCTAAAAACTAAATCTTCGTCCATTCCCTGAGTTGGCTCGTCAACTTCATTTTGCATCAGTTCTTTGAGTTTTAAATAGGGTTCTGTGGCCTTCTCGTTGTAATAGGCCAGATCATCTTCGGGTTGCGGAACGCAACTTTTCTTTTCGATACATTCAACCAACTCTAAGATGGAACTTGTAGGTCCAATCTGAGTTACCGTTTGGCTTGTGGGCGTCGAATTCATATCTGGTTTTGCCTGTTCATTATTTGTCGACACGATATTTTCACCAGGGCTTAGCGTTTTCTTATTTGTGAAATTCCAAAGAACAAGAATTGCTCCCAAGACAAGTAGCGCTACCAACAACATATATCGCTTTTTCATAGACTCACTCTCTTATGTATTTAGAGTTAAGCCAACCCACATCGGTTCCAGCCTTAACTCTAAACCAACCATTTTGTTCCGCCCCAGGAATAAGCAAGACTTCATCATTTAAATACAGAACTTTCTTAATTCGTGTTCTGTGCGAGGGCCCTTCTCGCAAGTTAAGCATTTCAACTGCGACATACATTTTTTTATACTCGGTCTCTTTTACTTCTTTATTATCATCTGCCTTATCTTCGGTTTTCTCTTTAATTTTCTCTTCTGTTTTTCCCTGGGTTATCTCTATTTTGCCCAGACCTACTGATTCAAAATCTTCGGCATTCACGGGGTACTGCAATTGTGGGGCAGCAAGCTTGAGCGGTTCGGAGTCTTCTAGCTCAACAAGGTCGACAAAGTATTTTTTCTGCTGCTCACTTAGGTGATCGAGAATTGGAGAATTCAGTGGATTCACAAAAGTCGTGTAATCATGATTAAAATTCAAATCGTTTTTTGCCCATTTGTTATCTAAATCTACGAACCGACAAATATCCTTAGAGCCTCTTCCATTGAACATGCCAGCCCACAATCCGCGAATAAACTTATGTTTATTAAGAATTCCGTTGGCATCGTATAAGCACTCGTATTTGCCTTGATTTTTTCGCAGGAAATTAAAACCCTTATAAATCAAATCAACTCCGTAATTTATTGAATCATCTAAGCTCAAATATTTTCTTGGTAAAAAATACTCGTCTACAAAACCAAACCTCATAGACATCTGGTAAATCCCAAACCCAATTCCGTCGCTTGTTCCAATGAGCTGAATTGCTGGTTTCAAGGGGTTAAAATCTTTACAGTCTACAACCGGCGCCAGGTTTTGCTTTTCATTGAGAGGTACAAGAAAGTGTTTTTCGAAATTTTCTTTGAATATTTTTGTATCGCGCTCGCCAAGAGATTTCACATTCTCAATATACGAACCATCGTTTCTTGCAACATGACATCTGTCACTTTCGGGCTCAAGCAATCTAAAATGAGACCAAAAACTTTCATGATAAGAAACCACGAGCGAAGATAAAATAAAAATCTTATAGCTCTCAAAATCTTTGGCTTTCTCCAAATGACTCACAAAGCGGTGAGCGTTGTGAACCGTCAAATCAAATATTTTAGAATAAAACTCGGTCGCCTTACCATTAGGATCGGTCTGACTTAATATTGGACCAATGACCTTTTGTTGAGTGTTTAGAGTCAAATAGTGTTTATCTGAAAATCTATTAAACCCAAAAACTTCAGAGGCGGGTGCTCTTAATACAAAAGTATCGGAATTGTTTGCCCAGAAATAGGCCAAGCCCGTAAGGCCTAGTAATGTCATCAAAAAAGAGCGTTTAGATAACTGCATTTTTATTTCTGCCCACAAACACCATCGAAAGCCAAATCAATGCTCCGATTCCCGAAAACACAGGCAGTATCATCATAGCCTTAGCTAAACTTCCCCAGCTGTCAGATAAATGACCCACGATTTCGGGCGACCACATGTCTCCAAACATATGAATACAAAAGATTGATATAGCCATTGCACTTGAGCGCAAATTTACCGGCACTGTTTCTAAAATCAGTGTGTTAATAGGACCTGTAGGCAAGAAGAACATCACAATAGCTAAAAATAAACAAATTTTGACAGTCAAAGGATCCGTAGACGTGAACGCCAAAAAAGAAAAAGGAACTGTGGCTAGAGTTGTTAACCCCATCACCAACTCGTAGGCTTTTGAGTAATGACGCAACAATCGTGTGGCTAAAAATCCTCCCACTAGCGTCCCCACCAATCCCGCGACCACAGTGATGCCACCAAAAAACAAAGAGGCTTCTGCTTTTGGCATATTATGAATTCGCTCTAAAAACGAGGGGCCCCAATAGGCGTAAGCCCCCAAAGAAAATGTGTAGGCGCAGTAACCACTCACAACCAAAAAATACTCGCGAATTTTAATTATACTTAAGACATCTTTGAGAGATGGAATTTTTGAATTCTTTGTTTTCGCGTCGTCGGTTGCCCCTCGCTCGGGTTCTTTAAAGATCAATAGCAAAAGCGCAAGAACTATGCCTGGCGCCCCAGCCACAAAAAACGCTTCACGCCATCCCCAGTGAGCCGAAATCAACCCGCCCACAAGATACCCCAACGCAGATCCCACCGGTATTGCGACATAAAAAATCGTTAATGCATTATTTCTTTTTTCTTTTGGATAAACGTCAGTAATCAACGATGGACTTATAGTTCCATAGCTTGCTTCGCCAAACCCCACCCAAAGCCGATAAATCAAAAGACTTATAAATCCCGCAGAAAAACCCGAAAGGACTGTGGCCAAACTCCAAACAAAAACACCTCCGGCCACCAACCATTTTCGACTCATTCTATCGCCTAGGTATCCAAACAAGGGTGAAATTAAAAAATAACCCAACATAAAAGCTGTCGAAATTCTTCCGGCTTGCCCGTCAGATATCGAAAATTCTTTTTGAATGTCTGTAATAATCGAAGAGAGTAAATATCTATCGAGGTAATTTAACAAATTAAACCCCGTAAGGATTGCCAACATTTGCCAAGGGAGCAATGGAATTTGCCCCCACTTATTCGAGCTTTGATTAAGATTTTTCCCCATGAATTACCAAGGTAATTCATTACGGCTGATTGTTCTAGAGCATCAATTTAGATTATTTATTCACAGGTCTCTGCCATATTGAACTGAGTTGGCAATTCAAAGTTCTCGGGACTTAAAATTTTCCAACCATTGTTTGTGAAATACGGATCCAGCTCGTTCCCCATGTGAGGAACAACTCTCAACACAGGACCTTGTTCGTTTTGTCTTTCGCAAAAATATTCGGGTGGGTAAAGATCTCGAGTGGCATTTTGTTTTCGCCACATCAAGGCATGAGCAATTTCATATCGAGGCCCCTGAAAATACTCCATTGTTACCGGTTTTTTATCAGACCGACTAAAATACTTTAGCTGGGGAGCACAGGTCATAAGTGGAGGATGAGTCCAATCCTCTACAATCCAATCATGAGAATCTTCAGCAAATTTCAATCTCACTCCATCGTCAGAAATATAAGCCAACTCGTAGTAACCTTCTTCATCGTCGGCTGAGAGTTTGATTTGAGACTCTAAGCGCATGGCAAAGTATTCGAGTATTGGCGAACCGTCGATTTCCGACCTAAGAACCTCGGGGTTCGGCCCCGAACCTGAAATC
>JACCDO011630950.1_pt1 | contig 14843 bp, 11 predicted proteins | sample 7446101 | NCBI WGS metagenome assembly JACCDO01 (sample SAMN15323440, study PRJNA562643) | freshwater metagenome | isolation source: river surface water | place: USA:Blue River Watershed | collected 2017-08-16
ACCGGGTCATGGCCGTAATGCTTACACCTCAGCTGTTCCGGTATGTCTTAGGTTTCCAATTTATTGGGGCAATGGGGGAAACACCCAAGACACTCAAACGCTGTTAAAAATTGGATTAGATGGTAGGGTCGGAACCTATCCTATGGACCGCTTAGCATGCCTTCGGCCCAAGAACCTATCACCAACCCTGGCCCAGATTAGTAACTACTTCCTTCACACTTCAAGGCAGTACCCCTGTTATCCGAAAGAAGCGAACGGCTCGCTTACCCTGGCTGGCACCTGCAGGGGGCTCCCGGAACATGGGGCTGCCCAAGGGATTGTGATTCCGCTGATGGCAAATTGGCTCACTATAGAAAAAGGACTACTTGATACCTTAACCGGCGAGAGTGTGTTGACTTACACGCTGTTTCATGAAACAGCGCACTACTTGTACGCTCATGGTACGAGTGACAAAGCAAAGTTACGTTACTTTTATAAGATACCAAGCACGATGGAGGCCGAGCCTCCTGTGCCGATATCAGATCAAAGACTGATTAACTTAGGACTAGAGTTGAGCCGTCTTTCTACATTTCGCACCCAGCCAGTCCTCGGCCAAACCTGGCATTCAGAGCTTTTTTCCTATACGGGTGCTCTCAACGAAAAAATAGTCAAGAGCGCATGCCTGTCCCCAACATCCCGTTGCTATGAACCTTGTCGTGAGTTTCGGGGATTTGCAGATTCTTCACGCCGTAAAGAGTTTGGTACCTTCCCACAGGGGCGATTAGACGAGAAGGCACTCCCCCTTTATCATCAGTGGGAATTAGCATTCACAACATGTACTGAAAGTATCCATCTTGGGCCCTATAGTGAAACCACCTTAGATATCGCGAGGAGCATCTTCTGGCGCGCAGAAAACCGAGAATTTGCCACGTTGATTGACGTGGCAGAGTCCATGAACCAGTGGCTCAACGAGAGGGATCAAAAAAGTGAGAGACTTTACCACATGGCTTTGGATGAAAGGCTTGGTATCTACACAACTGAGGATGATGCTGATCTAAAGGCAATTTTATGGCTTAAGTCATTCAACCTTCCCCTCGAAGCAGCAGTCAGTCATTGGTTACAATTTGGAGAGTTGAGGCGGGGGGGTGAGCTTACTGACCAATTTAACTTTGAGTGGGACTACTGCCGTAAACTATTTTTCAGCTCTCCCCGCTGGTATGACAATGGCAAGCAAGTTTTGATACCAGTGGGTTCCTTTAGCCAAACCCATAAAAGTAGCTGCTTTCGTCTATGGCAGACTGAAAGATGGTACCAAAGTATTTTAAAGGTACTTGGCAGAGGGTAAAGTTAAGGATATCCTGATCATACTACCCGTTAAAAAAGGCAGGTGATCCTTGACTGTAGGCGAACACATCCTTCAAGTTCAAAATCTTAGCACCTCATTTCTTGCTAAAGGTCAACGCGTTAAAGCAGTTGATGAGGTATCATTTGCCATTGAAAAGGGGCGCACTTTAGGCCTTGTTGGTGAGTCTGGTTCAGGGAAAAGTGTAACGTCGCTTTCTGTGATGAGACTTATAGAAAAACCCGGGCTCATCGATAAAGATAGTAAAATTATTTTAAATAGTCAGAACATACTAACTCTCCCGGAAGATAAGATGCGTACAGTGAGGGGAAATGAAATTAGTATGATCTTTCAGGAACCAATGACTAGTTTAAACCCTGTTTTTACGATCGGAGACCAAATTAGTGAGGTCTTTCGTATTCACAGAAGCATGTCAAAAGCGGAAGCAAAAGCAAAAACTATTGAAATGTTAGACCTCGTGCGAATTCCAGCAGCCACAGCTCGATTTGATGAATACCCTCACCAACTGTCCGGAGGGATGCGCCAACGTGTAATGATTGCTATGGCACTCGCCTGCCGGCCAAAACTATTGATTGCTGATGAGCCGACAACCGCACTCGATGTCACAATTCAGGCTCAAATTTTGGCGCTCATGGCAGACTTGCAAACTGAGTTAAATATGGCGATTTTGTTGATTACCCATGATCTTGGGGTCGTAGCAGAGGTTTGCCATGATGTCGCCGTCATGTATGCAGGACGTATCGTAGAAAAGGCACCTGTCGAAAGTTTATTTAGAAATCCAAAGCACCCGTATACAATTGGACTGATGAAAAGCATTCCTCGGCTTGGGCATAAACAGGCACGCCTTCCAAGTATTGAAGGTCAAGTACCAAGCTTAGGCAACCTCCCACGAGGGTGCGCGTTTCAAGACCGATGTCCGAAAAAATCATCTGAGTGCATGAAATCGGCCCCTACCCTTAAATCTTTTGGCAACTCCCATGAAGCTGCTTGCTGGCATGCGGAATAGACTTCAAGGATTAAAAATATATGCAGACTCCTCTCCTCGAGGTTAAAAACCTAAAAAAATTCTTCCCCATCAAAGGGGGAATCCTTGGACGAACTAAAGCGCATGTCCACGCTGTCGATGACATTAGCTTCACGCTCCGTCGGGGAGAGACGCTGGGGTTGGTGGGAGAGTCTGGGTGTGGCAAATCAACCTTAGGTAAATCCATCCTGCGGCTTATTGAGCCCACTAGCGGAAGCGTCGCCTTCGAAGGGGTTGATCTATTAAAACTGCCTGCGGCTTCCATGCGCGAAAAAAGACGGGATTTACAAATTATATTCCAAGACCCCTTTTCCTCGTTAAACCCACGCATGACTGTCGGTGATATTTTAGCAGAGCCCTTTATAGTTCATCGCATCGGCGGAAAATCTGAAATCGAGAAAAAGGTTGCAAACCTGCTCGACATTGTGGGGTTACCTCAAGATGCTCACTCACGCTACCCCCACGAGTTCTCAGGGGGGCAAAGACAGCGCATCGGTATTGCGCGTGCGATTGCCTTAAACCCCAAACTAGTCGTTGCGGATGAGCCTGTAAGTGCTCTTGATGTTTCAATCCAATCTCAAATTTTAAATTTGCTTTCTGACTTAAAAAAGAGTCATGACCTTTCCTACCTGTTCGTCGCCCATGACCTTGCTGTCATCGAACATATTAGCGATTCAGTTGCCGTAATGTATCTAGGCAAAATTGCAGAATATGCTAGCAGTGAGGATCTTTATCATAAACCCTCACACCCCTATACCAAAGCACTTATCGCAGCCATTCCTATACCGGAAGTAGGAAGAAAAAAAGAGCGGCATCTTTTAACGGGAGATGTACCAAGTCCGATTAACCCACCAAATGGATGTTACTTTCACCCTCGCTGCCCTTTCGCTACAGAAATCTGTAAGCAAAAATTTCCGGAGTTAAAAAATAGAGGCACAAAAGATAAACCCCATCTAGTCGCGTGTCACCATGCCCCCTAAATCAGTTACAATTTGCTTAACAGGTGGTGGTACTGCAGGCCATGTCACACCGCATTTTGCCTTACTTCCGGCATTTAAGAAGCTTAATTATAAAGTGATTTATATCGGGTCAAAGGGACTAGAAAAACCACTTGTTGAAGCTATGGGAATTCCGTTTTACGCTATACCAACGGGGAAATTGCGGCGGTATTTTTCCTGGCAGAATTTTCTCGATGTCTTCCGTATTGTTGCTGGACTTTTTGTTGCGCTTAAAATTTTGCTAGAAACGAAACCACAGTGTGTCTTTAGCAAGGGGGGATTTGTCGCGGTGCCAGTAGCCTGGGCTGCTTTTCTCCTAAAAATCCCTGTAATTTCACATGAATCTGATCTCACACCTGGACTAGCGAATCGACTGATAAAACCCATCGCAACTAAAATTCTTTACACCTTTCCCGAAACCAAACTCCACCTCCCAGAAAATAGTGTCCTCGTAGGTAGCCCCATTCGTGAAGAACTGCTCCTCGGTGATGCCCATGAAGGTTTAAAACTTTGTGGCTTTCCTAACATGGAGAGACCAACACTTCTCGTTATGGGAGGGAGCCAAGGAGCCCTTAAAATCAACCAAGCACTAGAACAGGCCTTAAGCGAGCTGATTAAAACTTATAATATCGTTCACCTAACGGGCAAAGGAAAAGGCCTTAACTTCGAAGACCGCCGGTACAAGGGGTTTGAATTTTTAAGCGATGAACTCCGGCACATCTATGCACTTTCAGATGGTGTCGTCAGCCGAGCCGGTGCTAATTCCATCTTTGAACTTCTTGCACTGCGAAAACCCATGCTTTTAATCCCTCTTGAAGCAGGTAGCCGTGGTGATCAAATTTTGAATGCTGAATCCTTCGCTAGAGAGGGGTGGGCCCAGACGTTAAGAGAAGGATCTCTTTCTAGTTCCGCTCTCATTCAAGCAATTGAAAAACTATTTAGAGAATCAAATACGATTAAGGCAGCGCAGCAGCGATACGATAGCAAGGCGGCGATTCAGAAGATCGTCGCACAAATTGAACTAGCTGTGTCCTGACTCTTAAATTGCAACTAAGTCCGCCTTGACACTAAATCAGTCTTTAATATCTTAACCGCTGACTAATTTGACAGGATGTATGTCGACGAGGTTCGGACTTGACTGGCAAAGTATCGCCCCTTTGCCAAATTCGATTACAAAATAGAAATTACGATTACCGTATACATTGTTCTTATCGGATACTTCGACCCGGCATTGACCTCCTAAGTTCTCAAAAAAGCTCCTTACTGCTGCCATGCCTGTGCCTCGTCCCGAAATGTCGGTGACTTGATCGCTGGTTGATACGCCGTCTACGAAAATTAAGTCAGCAATCTGGTTGTCGCTCAAATTGGTCACGTCATTACCCCGGTCTGCCGCAACAGAACGAATTTTTGCAAGGTTTAACCCAACCCCGTTATCACGGTAGATCATTGAGACTTTACCCCCTGGAAGTTTCTGTATCTCCAGGTGAATTTCAGGCATGATCTGACCATCTTTGAACCCATGATCTAGGGAATTTCTTACCATGTGCATCATGCCGTCACTTAACGCACGCTCTGCTTCCGAAGTTAAAATCATATCGATGTCACTCTTTAGCTGCACCACGGGTGCCTTACGATTTAATTCAACCGCTAATGATGATGCGAGTAACTCCCATTTTTTTACATAGTCTGATAAGGTTTCGTGAAGTAAGCTTAGAGCAAGAAATTTGAGCTCATAGGACTCCTTAATTTGAGCATCATTTTTTCCTGATTGCTGAAGTGTACGATCTACAAAATGCACCACCCTATGGACCACCTCGTCAAGCCTTAACGGATTATCTGCCTGCGCCTCTTTTGACAAGCCACTGCCATGGGCCTGTAACCTTGCCGAAGCACCCAGATAGAGCGCAAGCTCAGCATCGATGGCTTTAGTCTGCTCGGCAAGTACCTGTCGCAGTTCACCTAAACCGTCCGCTGAGGATATCGCCCCAGCTAACAGCAGAAATACTTTATCCTCAGCTTCATGCACGAGTTCAGTGAGGAAGCTAAAACCCATAGCCCGCGCATTACCCTTGAGTGTATGAAGACTTCTTCTAATTAATGAACGCTTCTCGTCAGTTAAGTCGCTCACAGCCTGAACCCCTGACATGGTTTCACGGATCGCCCCGAGGTAGTTACTTGCTGACTGAAAAAATTTGTCGACTGCAAGTGCAGGCTGACCAATGATTTGAACTAAACGCTCGACCTCTTCTCGACTCTTTTCTGTAGCTTCCTTAAGAGCTTTAAGTTCAGTAACATCCCTTAAAGTTAACATCACCCGCTCAACCGTGTCGTCCGGGGCGACAATAGGTAACCAGTCGGTTTCAAAATAACGACGCTGGACACCCGAATGGAAACCCACCTCTCGCGGGAGAATATCACGGTTCGCTTCAAAATTTAAAACATCCTCCCCAACTGAATTTCCCAAGAATGCATCAATTTGAGACCGCGCATCATTAGATAAATCTGTTCGACCGAATACAATATCATCGATTTTACGCCCGTCAGCCCGACTCACTCCCGTCATTTTACCGAAGGCAGTGGATGTCTCCCCCCTAACGACACCATCCTGATCTAGCATTAAGATACCCTGATTTATGTGGGTAAGAATGGTGGTCATCTGCCCAGTCTTTTCGGCGATTGTTCCTAACATGCCATTAATTTCACGGGATAACAACCGAAGCTCATCACTTCCAGACTCAGGAACCCGCGCTCCCAGGTCATGGCGGGCGCCAATGTCTGTGACGGCCCTGCTGAGGCCTATGATGCGACTGACCACACCCTTTTGAATTAATACTGTGAGCAACACAGTCAAAATCAGCCCACCAACGGCTAACATTACCGTGAAAGCTCTAACACTCTCACCACCACGAGCGAGAATATCCCGATTAAGCTTCGCTGTAATGACTGCTGCGGCATCTCCTTTCGTATCAAAGAAAACAGTAGTTGCAGTTAAAAGGGCGTCAGATTCTGGCGTCAAGCGGGTAGAGACTTGAGGCGTAAGTCCATACGCTTTTGACCCGTTGGGAATAGAAACCCCCGATGGATATGTTTCAAACTCCAAGTCGAGTTGAACTGTTTTTGCAAACTTCGATACGGTAAAATTATCGAGCCAGTTACCCATAAGGACTGTGCCAGGGGCTGCCTTAGCTTCGTCGCTCGTTCTGACTTGGACTGCTGCATAGATCAAAACCCCCTCCGACAACCTCAAAATACCGGTCTTCACTTCACTTGCAGTTTCAAAATGATGGAGATCTTTTCGTTTTAAAAAGTTTACAACCCCGTCCTGCAGCGGGACCGCCTTCTCATTTCTATAGTCGTACGCATTCGATCCAAGGACAACACCATCGTGATTTGCTATAGCAATCAAACCAACTTTTATGGTTGAGCTCGCTGTATCGGGGAAATTTGTTTCGATAAATCCAGGGGCATTTCCATTCACAAATTGATACGCATCATCCCATATCCCCCAGTCGCCGACCTTATTGGCTAAAAAGTCTTTTTCTGCTTCAACCACACTTTTCACGCGGTTCGCGTGGAAGCTGGCTTCACGCGTTTCAAGTTCACGAAACCCCTTCATGATCACTACCTGGCCAATTGTAGCCAGCACCCCCACTCCGGTACTTACAGCTAGCGCGACGATTAAAAAGGCTTTTGTTTTTAGATTCATAAAGTTGTCTCCCTTAAAATAGCCACCTTTTACAGTGCCTCCTCCGTGTCGGGTGGGCTGACCAAGTACTTTAGGAAATTATAGCTTTTTAAATATTTTCTATTTAATTACAACCCCTTACAATATCCCCCTTTCTTTTAATCTCCACGTTTTGGCAGACAACTTGCATGGGTCTTTTTAGGGCCTTTAGCTGTGGCAAATGACTCTCTTAGGTAGGAGATCGGAATATGGGACGCGTTATTATGGTGGTTTTACCTCTGTTTCTGTTGTGCCAATGCGGTGATGCTTTGGCGTCTGAGATATATGAGGGTGTAAGTGTTGTTAATGGCACCGAAACTGATCCTTGTTTCGTGCAAATTGAACGGGATGAGGACAACGCAATTCGTGATATTACTGTCACCGGTGAAGGTAGCGAAGGATCATACTTAAATTCGAAACCTGTCCACACAACTATCAATATCCGAGAGGAGCCGATGGTCGAAGGGTGGGAGGGCTATACAAGCTTTGCCCGCCTCCCGTCCTTAGCTCATTTTGGATATACCAGGGTGGCTCTATTAAAAAGGTGGGGGAACTTCGACAACCCACTACCAGGACTGATGGAAGCGCGATATATCGTTGAAAAAGGCGATTTTTCTGAAGTCATCGCCTCGGATCGCATTGCTATTTTAACTGAGGTTGCGGCCTTTTCTCGGTCAAAAATCCATTGCCGGGCCTTAACTCTAAAGCCGTAACCTTTTTTCTCGCTTTTATCCAATAGGCTGTTAAGCTAGTAGAGAAATTCCTTCTAAATACGGAGGCTTTATCTTGGCAGCCCATGTTGTTCCCTTTCTTTTCCTTATCCTTTTAAACTGCCAGCCCTCCCGCCAGGTTAGTACCCAGGAATCCTCTCTGGACTCTCTCGATGTATCTGCACCGATTGATATCAATGCCATCACCCGTGACCTTGCAGAGGCAATAGGCGGGGTGTCACCGGATGAAATTAACAATGTGGTGAATAAATATTCCTTAGATGAGTATTGGCGAGAGTTAGATACCCTTGATACGAAGGGAGCGCTTATTTTTAAAACAAGGGCGGTTGCACTTTCAGAATCTGAAATTCAGAAAACAAAATCTAAAAAGGCGAAAAACCGACGCAATTACCCGCAGAAATCAATTAGAGCTCACCTAGGACCGGAATTGAATAGTTGGAACTTTGACGAGTTTCAAACCTCCCTTCTTGAACTTACCGCTTTTGTCGCTGCGGATGAATCTATTGCTGAGGGTTCATCATTAAATCTAGTGGCCCCCCAGGAAAAACTAAGTGATTTAAAAAAACTTGCCAAAACAGGGCTCGACATTTACAACTCGCCGCGTTCGGCAATACCCTATGCCCTCGATAAAGAAACCTGGACTCTCATTGAACGTAACAAGAAAATAATTAATTTTAGTCTCTACCTTGCGACCAAATTAAAGCCTCAGTCAACTAAAGTGAAAAGAGCTGCCCAGATTGTGCGAGGTGTCACCACTGCTTCTGACTTTATGACAGCACAGTTTGAAGGGCGGGAGTTCATGCCGACCACTGTATCGGCTCTTGATTAAAAAGGACAAGCTTTGTCAAAAAAAAAAGATAATGGACTTTTTCGAGATTTTTTAGGGCTAAGGTATCTCTGGCCTTATTTGCGGCAGGATAAGCGCTTAGTGGTTACGGCACTTTCTCTCATTCCTGTTATTTCGCTGATTCAAACCTCAATTCCGATGATTTTAAAATATACGATTGACCATGGTATCACCGAAGGCAATACCGATATTTTGCTTGCTGGAAGTTTAACCTACCTCATAGCCATTATAGTTGAGTTTATCGCTAGATCCTCCCAATCTGTTTCTGGCAGTGTGGCAGTCCATCGCATGATTCTCTCGCTCAGAAGAAAACTCCTTAAGCATGTCTTAGACCTGAGTCCAAGTTTTCACGATAAGTCCATGAGTGGTGCTCTCGTCACGAGAGCTACGGGAGATTTTGATAATCTCAGCGAATCCCTAAATATGGGGGTCTTAACCTCTATCGTTGATATTGCAGTATTAATGGGCTGTATTATCGGAATGTTTATTCTAGACTGGCGCTTAGCTTTAGTGGCTGCTGTTATTTTGCCTATCGTTTTTATTGCGGTTCAATGGTTTTCAAAAGAAATTAAGCGCGCAATGGTGAAAGCACGAATTAAAATTGCGGCTCTGAACGCTTATACCCAAGAGTGTTTTTATGGGCACACAACCATTAAAACCCTGACAGGGGAGAGCCATGCCGCCAAAAAATACCAGACCGTTAATGAAGAGTATCGCGACGCACAGATGAGCAGTGTTATGCTTGATGCTATCATGTTTGCAGTACTAGACGGCGTAGCATCCATTACGTTAGGAATTGCCCTATGGCTTATCATTCGCGGCAGCGGTAATCATGACATGGCCGCATCACTGATAAAAAGTGGCTTAAGTGCAGGGATTATTGTTGCGTTTGTCCAATACATCCAACAACTTTTTGAGCCTTTAAAACAGCTTGGGAACAAAATTGCCATGCTACAAGGTGCTTTTAGTTCGATCGACCGAATCTTCGGTGTTTTTGACTATCAGGACTTTATTCCCGGTGACGCCAAAATCAAGGGCCTGAAAGGAAATATAAAGTTTGAAGATGTATCTTTCGCTTATTTTCCTCAAGGTCAGAAAACTCTGAATCATATTAATCTCAGCATTAAAGAGGGTACCTCTCTGGCGTTGGTTGGGGCCACCGGTGGGGGAAAATCCACCATTGTGAAACTTTTAACGAAACTCTATGACGGATATACGGGGACAATTACAGTTGATGGGCAAGATTTAAAGTTACTAGACGGCGATTCCCTCAGGGAACATATGGCGATTGTTCCCCAGGATATTGTGCTTTTTGATGGCAGTGTCGCCTTCAATATTAGTTTAAATAGACCAGGAATCACCCAATCGATGATAGAAGAAGCAAGCCGCCTTGCTCAAGCTGACCGCTTTATCCGTGAACTCCCCCAGGGATACGATACCGTAATCAAAGAACAAGGGAAAAATCTCTCCCAAGGACAAAAGCAGCTCGTTGCATTTGCAAGGGCATTAGTCACAAATCCAAACATTGTGATCCTAGATGAGGCAACCTCAAGTATTGATCCTGAATCTGAGAAAGCAATTCAAGAAGCGACCACAGCCATCTTAAAAGATCGGACTGTGGTTGTGATTGCCCATAGACTTGCTACCATTCAACAGTGTGACCAAATACTGGTTGTGGAACGAGGGGGAATTATCGAGCAGGGTACTCACCAAGATTTGATACGCCAAAAAGGTGCCTACGCGAACCTTAGCAATGCGCTCTATCATTAGGATTTATCATGCTAAACCTCAAAAAGCTCTTCTCTAAGAAAAAAAATGAGGCGTTGTTACCTCAAGATACACCTGTGGATTTACGTAGACACCCAAGACTTGCAAGTTATGATTTAGCGAAGCTAACGCTTGAGGGGCAAACCGAATGGTCCGTTTATGACCTTAGTTACAGTGGCCTTGGGGTGATACTTCCGCAACCTCAAAGTGAAACATGGCCCAGTCAAATTGGGAATCTTGTTAAGGGCCATCTCACGCTATTAAATAAATCTTATCAGGCAACCTTAACGTTAAGACATGTGCAAAACATAAGTGAAGGATTAAAAGTAGGGTTTAGTTTTATTCATGAAGACCCTAGCCTACTATTGGCACTTCGCAACGTCCTGGAGCCGCTACGGTGGGGGGCGACTTTAAAAGCGCTGCCCAAAGACATTACCGCTGACCGGTATAAGGGGGAAGAGTGGTCTGCCTACCGGGGAGAAGGTCCGACGGATTTGATTGTTAAATACAGTAGTAATGGGGCGCTTGACGAATTTTTACTGCTTTTTAGGCACGGCCAAGACTACTTGGAGGTAACCTATCAGCACGGTAGACTTAAAACCAGCCAAGGCCAAAGAGCAAATTTAGACGAAATTAACTACTCAGCTTCAACTCAGATGATGCAAACTCAAAACATTGACCAATCAACCCTCGCCATGGCTATCTGGCTTCTTACGGGAATTGAGCGAGGAGTTTGCGCCCACCATGAAGACATTACCCAGGCTTTGCTGAGGGAACTTACAACGTAGCAGCCTTTCCATGTCCCTAGCCAAAGATTGTAACCACCTAATTGGTTAAGATCTGACTTAGTTATATGACGACCACCATCAGCCCATCCGAGCCACACCCTGGCTGGGCTCCGATAAACTATGTAGTTAGCAAGTACAGCGACTACTTGAAGCTTGTTAAATTCACATATTTCTTAACATCATTAAATAATTTCAGCTAGTTTATTAGGCAGGGAATTTGCGTCATCCACAGACAAATAAAGTGCCCTGTAACAGTAGACAATCATAAACTCTTAAATCTCCTTTGGAAATTTAAAGGTTCAAGAATTTACCTTTTTGCCTAATTTTTGCTACACTACCAAGTATGGCTATATCACTAATAAAAAAAATTATTTGCCCTCACGAAAGCGTAACTAGCTCTGTTGCTCGCAGGAAAGCTAATGCGGTTGCACTGCTTGCACTTTCATCTTTAGCCATCATCTCGACTTTGATCTTTTATGTTAAAGTTCAAACAAACCCCCTTGGTTTGAAATTAACAACTGTAATGAGTGCAGGATTAATCTCTTCTTTTATTTTATCTCGAAGCAAGTTCGTTGAGTTTAGCTGTAATCTATTTCTCCTTGCACTAGCCTTTGGAATCTATGCAAGAATTTTCATAATTCCACACTTTCCTGAACACCTAATTGTCACAACGCTGCTCTATGGCGTTCTCATAATGCCACTTACTGCATTACTTAAATCACCGCAGGTCGCGCGTTTAATCATGTTTGGCGTCGTAATTTTAAATATAGTGATCCCCATTAAATTCATACAGACGTACAATTATGAGCTAGGTGTTCTGGCTTCAAACATGAAAATTTTTAGTTTTGGTATGTTTATCTTCTCCATGATTCAAACTTGGATTCACCTGGAAGCTATTGCCAATGAGGCAAGCTTAGCTGAATCAAAATCATTCATTAAAATTGGACAAACTATAGTTACTCGCCTCAAGGCTCCCCTACAACAATGCGTCAAATTACACCACGAGTTGGTGAAACTTAATGGAGATAATGAGACCTATACATGCGCCCCTTTACTAGGTGAGATAAATCAAAATATTCTCAATGCCGTCACTTTTTCAAAGAGTCTGCAATTTCTCAACAATAAAGATGTTAAAAAGGATGACATTGTCTCTGTCGGGGATCTAGTTTCAAACCTTGAGCAGCACTTACCTAAGCAATACTTACACCATGATAGCAAAGAAATTTATAAAACATGCATAACCACTAATAAAGACCTGGCAACTACAAGTCTGAATTTTCTGCTAATTAAATTACTCAACTCTAGCGACAACACGAACTTTGAAATCAACATTAACCCTAACGTAGGTTCCAACAAGGTTGAGTTTTCCATCATAATAATTCCAATTCATTCTTCAGATTTATTTAGTAATTACAGCAAAGAAGACTTAGGTGATATTGAATTTGAAATCATCGACCGTTTAGTTAATTTATCTGGGGGAACATTTACGATCTCTACGCTGAGTAAAAAACTAGCATTCACCTTTACCTGGATGATCCCCCATCAACCACAAAACCAAGCTGCCTCATGATTAAAATCTCTAACATTTTAGGACGACTATTTGAGCCTAGTACCAAGGTTGAAGCTCTAATTGAACGAAGACGAGCAAAAGCATCTTCTGCGCTTTGTTTCTTTTGGTCTTCTATTACCTTTGCTACCACTGTATTTACCTATCGCTTTTCTCATCCTACTGGATTCAAAATAAATATCGCTTTAGTGTTCTTCACAGCAGTCGCTTACTTTATATCGAGAACCAAGTATCATCGAATTAGTGCTTGGTTGTTCCTTTTGACCTGCATCACGTCATATGGAATAAAACAACATGTTATAGAAGACCTCCCCCTAGCAAATGCGGCAAGTCATTTGACTTACATGGTCATTGGTTCACTAGCATCGGCATTGATTCTTCCAACGTGGCAAGCCATTTTGTTTATGATTTTCAACGTAAGTTTCGTGGGCTTTAATTTTTCAAAATTATACTCTATCTCGCCCCCCAATATTCAGAACTATATTATTACTTCAATGGTTATTAATATTTCGTACTTAATCGCTTTATCATTACAATCATGGTTCTATAGCCGTGAAGCAGAGGAAGAAGTCCAAATCATTTCACATAAAACAAAAGTAGACCTTGCCTCATCAGTAGCACACAGTATTAACAGCCCACTTAGCACGGCTTCGTTAGCAGCTGCATACTCAAAATCCGCTATAAACAACAGTTCAAAAATATCGGCACGTGTGATTGAGTCTTTAGCTCGACTTGGACGCGGATTAAATCAATCCCTCATCGTAGTAAAAGCATTAGAAATTTACATTACTTCCCAAAAAGTCCATTTTAAACCTGTGGATCTCGGCCTAGTCATCTCACGATCAATTCAAAACCTCGGCAACGGAAATATTTCAATTAAAGCCCCCTCAACACTTGGAAGAAAGGTTATTGTAACAACTGATGAAAATATGCTCGAGTCGGTCTTACAATTACTCCTAAGTTTTTTAGCACGCTCAAATAAACCTGGTGCTATGTCACAAGTATCCATAAGCATGAACCCAGAACAAGCCGATTTTATCAGCATCTCTATTTACGGCCCTGCTGACTCTTCAACGCCATTTTATATTGCTAACGGAGTCCAGGCTTTTAAACAGCAAGACGGACTAACGAAAGGGTCAAACATTGAACTCAGCATACTGAGCGAAATCATTAAAAAGATTGGAGTACATGCCTCGGTAATTGATAAAAAAGATGGAACAGGAGTTTATACTCTTAGCTGGCCTAAGTTGCGTATTGCAGAAAACAGGTCAAGTCTGAACTCTTCATTCAAATAATGACATGTTTAATAATTTTAGAACAAATATAAAACGCTTGATAATTGATTATTTTATATATAAAATTTTTCATCTTTTTTAAAATCTAATTTAAACCTAGGCGGACGACTCTACATAATAATAGATTTGGGGTAATGGAGTGTCACAATGTCACGTTTAATCGGGAAGAATATCATGATTGTCGATGATCAAGTTGATTTGTGCGACATGCTGGGCATTTTTTTTGAAGAATATGGATGTACTGTACATAAAGCCTATTCAGGTAATAAAGCAATTGCCCTGCTCGACAAGATTACCTGTGACTTGATTTTAACAGATGTCAAAATGCCTGATGGAACAGGTGTTGATCTCTTGAAATTTGTTAAGGGATCAAAATATTCAAATATTAAGGTCATAATGATGACGGGCTTTGTAGACGTCTCGGAAGCTGTGCTGCAAAGTTTCGGTAGTGATAAGGTGCTTCGCAAGCCCACACCTTTTAAAGATATGTGCAAAGAAATTGAAGAACTGCTCTAGCTGGCATGTAGCAGGCATTAACTGCACCACTTAATTTCAGGTGAAATATAGAAAAATGTCCGTTCACTTTCTAGGTGAATTTTTGCATCCTCCGGGGGTTCATCCACTTAGGAGGTTTTTTTTTATGGGTGTTGAAACTCGTCTTTTGTGTCCGAGTTGTAGCAAGTCTGATGGCGTGATTAAGAATGGATTTTTCTTAAGAGATACGGGCCATTACGGCAAGATTCAGAAGTATTACTGTAAG
>JACCDO010074475.1_pt1 | contig 14840 bp, 12 predicted proteins | sample 7446101 | NCBI WGS metagenome assembly JACCDO01 (sample SAMN15323440, study PRJNA562643) | freshwater metagenome | isolation source: river surface water | place: USA:Blue River Watershed | collected 2017-08-16
ACGAACGCCAATTCCTGGTGGCGCCAGCAGGCCGACGCGCGAAACCAAATCCTCGTCAGCGCAGGCCTTTGGCCGATGCCGCCGCGGACACCGCTGAACGCGCAGGTTTCCGGCCGGATCGAGCGCAGGGACTATTCGGTCGAGAAGGTCTACTTCGAATCGTTTCCGGGGCTGTTCGTTGCCGGGAACCTCTACCGCCCACTGGGCAAGAAGGGGCCGTTCCCGGCAATGCTAAACCCGCATGGCCATTCGGACTTCGGCCGCCTGACCGACAATACCAACTTCAGCACGGCGGCCCGGTGCATCCAGTTCGCCCGGATGGGCATGGTGGCGTTTTCTTGGGACATGGTCGGCTACAACGATACGGCGCAGTTTTCGCCGCGGGACGCCGAGGGGAAGCTCGTGAAGCCGAAGTTCTACGACAACCACGTCGCGCTGTTCAGGGATCCAACCAACCAGCTCTGGAACCTCAATCTCCTTGGCATCCAGCTTTGGAACGCGATCCGGGCAGTGGATTTCGTGGCGACCTTGCCGGACGTGAATCCCCGGGTGATTGGATGCACGGGGGAATCCGGCGGGGGCACCCAGACGTTCCTGCTGGGCGCGGTGGATGAGCGGGTGCGGTTCACGGCACCGGTGGTGATGGTGTCCCACACGATGCAGGGCGGATGCTGGTGCGAGAATGCTCCGGGTCTGCGGGTCCGCCATTTCAACGTGGATTTCGCGGCGGCGGCGGCCCCCAAACCCCAGCTGTTGGTGGGTGCCACCGGGGACTGGACGAAGGCCACCCTTGAAGTGGAAGGCCCCGCCATCGCCGGCATCTACCGCTGACTCGATCGCCCGACGAATTTCGCGGCGGTGCGGCTCGACTACGGGCACAACTACAACCGGGATTCACGCGAACAGGTCTATGCCTGGTTCGCACAATGGATGCAGGGACAGCCGGCGGGCAAACCGATCCGCGAGGCCGCCTACACGAAGGAACCGGACGCGGACCTGCTCGTCTTCCCGGACGGGAAGTATCCGCCGACCGCGCTGAGCGAGGCCGACTTCACGGAAGCTTGGACCCGGTCGCGCCGCGAAGCGTTGGAGAAGCTCCGGCCGACCGACGCGGCGTCGTTCACGAACTTCATGAACCTCGAACGGACCACCCTCCGCCACACGTTGGCGCTGGACGGTTCGGAATGGGACGTGATGCCGTTTGGCGCCTTTGGCCGGCCAGGCAGAGGCGACCGTATCGACAAGGTCCTGGCGATGCCCAACGACGAGGGCTGGCTGGAGGCGGTGGTCATCATCGCCCATCCCGACGGCCGGTCGGTGGTCGAACCCGGCGGCAAACTGAACCAACTCGCGGCCCGGCTGGTCGTCGAAGGCTACGCGGTCCTGGCGGTGGATGCCTACCAGAGCGGACGCAATCAGCGCGACCTGCCGTCGTTGTGGGAAAATCACTATGCGACCTACAACCGGACGCCATTCCAGGAACGGGTGCAGGATGTCCGGACGACTTGCGCCTACGCGGCAAAATTCGTGCAGGGCAGGAAGAAGATCCTCCTCGGCTTCGGCGACGTGGGCGCCGCCGCCCTGCTGGCCGGCAACATGGTGGACGCAACCATCGTGGACACCGACGGCGTAGCGCCGGACTCAACGGAGCAGCTCATGAAACCCGGCCGCTTTTTCCCCGGCGCCCGGTTGGCCGGCGGCCTCGAGGCGGCCGCAGCCCTCGTCGCCCCGAAGGCGCTGGCCCTGCACAATACCGCGGGCAAGTTCAACACCGGCTGGCTGCGAGATAGCTATCAGGCTCTGGGGGTGCCGGACCGTTTCACCGAGGATCCCGCGGCGCTGACGACCGAAGGCCTGATTCGGGTGATCAAGTCGTTCGTCGAGCCCAAGAAATAGCCGGTCGGCTACGGAGATTTCTGCGCCGGTTCGGCTGGCTTGCTGCCAGTGGTCGCGTTGGTCGCCGCGACCGCGTTCGTCGTGGGTGGGGACAGGCGAAGAATCTCGGCCTCGATGAACTTCAGTTGCTCGTCTCGCTTCAACTCCCGGGCAAGACGAGCCTGCTCGCGCCGCACCGGCAAAAGGTCGGGGTGGCCGGGGAATTCGAGGCAAAACTGGGCCAGCGTATTGAGGGAATCGGAGGCTTGCCCGAAGGTGCGCTGCCACTCGGCGAGATTGCGCAGGAGCCGGACCCGTTGCTGCGGTGAACCGCCCGCCTTGATCGCCAGCGATTCCCACTGGATCGCCCGGTCGTAGTCTCCCTTGTCCGCGAAAAGGTCCGCAATCTTCTCGGCGAGCACCGGGCTCTTGCGGGACAAGGGCAACTGCGTGAGGTAGTCCCTCAGCACTTCCGGATCGCGCCCGGTGCGCAGATGAAGGTTCACCGCGCGCAACTCAGCCCAGTCGAGCTGGGGGCTATTGCGAGCCCGCAGGTCCTCCGCCCACTCGATCGGATTCCGGGCACCGGGCCGGTAGAGCGGATCGCCCACCACCAATGTCTGCCACGAGAGGACGGGCAGGCTGTTCAGTGCCGATTCGCCGGCGGTGAAGCCCAGCTTCAGCAGGCTTTCCAGGAACACGTCCACCTGCGGCGTGAACGAAAGATACGGCTCCGCGGTGCACCCCATCGTGAACGTGACGCCCTTCGCGAGGAGCGGGCCGACCCAGTTCCCCGTCGAACTGCGGGGATTACCCGCGCTAAAGGAGTGCAGATGATAGGCCACGGCCCCGGGACCAAATTCGACCGACGACAGCGCAAACGGCCCGGTGACGGAGCCTTCATACCATCCGAAATAAAGCGCAACCTGGCTCAGCGGGAAGGCGTTGTTGAAGACGGCGGGGCGGTTATCCACCACGGTCTCGAAACCCACGTCGCGGGCGACGGTCGAGCAATTCGTGATCCATCGGTCGCCTGGGGCGTAGGCGCCGTTGGTAATGTTGCGCAGGTCGAAATAGGCGCGGCCCCAAAGGCCCTCGCGTTCCGCCACCAGCGCCTTGTCCACGAGTCCCTTGGCGATCTCCACACTCGGTCCGTCGAGGCGACTGACGATGATCACTCCGTTGGTGGGATGCAGCCAGGTGGCGTTGGTCGATGCAAAGCGGGGGTTGCGCAGCGGACCGTCGAAAGTCAGTTCCCCGTGCCGTGGCAGCAGGGACAACTCGTTATCCAGGCAAGCCTCATTCCGCTTTACCGCCGCCGGCATGTTGGCGCCGGGCTCACCCCAGTTGGGCGCCGCGGAGATTTGCCACGGGACCCCTAAGGTCGGCACAAGATACCGGAATTGCGCCTGGGTCAGGAGATACTTTACGCGCCCAGGCTGGTCCCCCTTCCCCGGCACGATGTCCCGGCGGAACTTGGCCAGTCCGCGCTGCTCGAGTTCCTTGATGAGGAAATCCTCGGCGAACTTCATGTAGGCTTGCCGCGAGATCGACGAGGTGCCTTCGAAGTCGTAGCCGAGAATCTGATTGGTCGGCACCGAGCGCTTTTCGGCGTAATGGCGGGCCACTTCCTCGGAACCCGATTGGCGCCGGTTGAACAGGAGCACCACTTCCTTTCCGTCGGCGAAGGCCGATCCCGGACCGACGAGGAACAATAGCAGGACTCGCAGCCACAACCGCGAGGGAGTCCAAGGGCAGGCCGATGAAGTTTTGCTCATGTCGATTTAGGAGGGACCTCAGCGCGCCCATTCAGTTCAACTTGAGCCGCGTGCGAACGTGGCCCATGAGCACCGCAAAGGTCTCGTCCACCGACTGCCCGGTGTTGTCGATACGGATGGCATCAATGGCCGGAATAAGGGCTCCCTGCTTTCGCTTCTCGTCGTATTCGTCGCGCTTCGTGTCGGCCACGTTGCCACGTCCTTCCAGGCGGGCAGCCCTGGCGGCCGGGCTGGCGTCCAGGAAGAACTTCACCGGCGCGAGCGGGAACACTTCGGTCCCGATGTCGCGGCCTTCCATGACGAGGGCTCCCAGCGTCGAACACTCGCGCTGCTTGGCCACCATCCAGTCCCGCACCTTGCCGATCTGGGCGATGATCGGAACCGTCTTTTCCACCTCGTTGGTCCTGATTTCAGCCTTGGGAAAATAGCCTTCCACGTGCAGCCAAAGGGAGCCTTCCACATCGCGAAGCTCCGTCTTCCAGCGACGGAGTTCGGCGATGATCGGTTTCTCGGTTTCCCGGTTCAGCAGCTTGGGCTCGGCCGGCACAGGCACGCCTCGGCGCAGGCACTGCCAGGCCAGCGTCCGATACATCGCACCGGAATCGACGTAAAAGTAGCCCAATTCCTGGGCCAGCCGTCGGGACAACGTGCCCTTGCCGGACGCGCTAGGACCATCAATGGCGATGACCTGCGGAAGCTTCATGGAGCGGGAACCCAGCGCCGTGAGCGCGCCGGCCGTGGAGGAACGTGAAGTGGGCATCAGTCAGCTAGGAGTTGGTCACCGGCCAGCGGGAGTCCGCTGGCAACGTCGCAAATAACCGCGCCCAGTCCGTGCGGCGGCGGGGCGGCCAGTTTGGCGAAAAAATCGGGAAAGGTTTTCTTCACGCACGCGGGGTTCCGGATGCGGATGCCGGGCACCTTCAAGCCGAGGGTCGCAAAGCACATCGCCATGCGGTGGTCCCGATATGTCTCGATGGTCGCCCCCTGAACCCCGCCCGGGCGAATCGTGAGGGTGTCCCCCTGCTCCTCGACGGCCGCGCCGCAGCGCGTAAGCTCGGTTCGCAACGCCTGCACGCGTTCGCATTCCTGCACCCGCAGCCTTCCGAGCTCGGTAAACCGAACTTCCGCACCGGCAAACGGTCCGAGCACAATCGCGGTCATGATGGAATCCCCGAGGTCCCGCTCCCGCGAGAGCTCGGGTGGCAACGGAAGCCGGCGCGGAAATTCCGCATCGATTTGCCAACCGGACACCGGCCATTCGCGGACTGTGACATCAGCTCCCAGCAGTGCCCCGGCCGCCCAAAAATAGCTCCCGCTGGAAGCATCCGGTTCGATCTGAAATTCGCCGCCGTTCCGGGGAAATTCCGCCACCAGCCGGCGGGTCATCTCCACGTAGGGCAGCTCCTCCACATTGGCGCCCGCCACGGTCACTTCCCATCCGCCCACCGCGGCCGACAGGATTAGCGCCGACGCAAACTGGGAACTTTCGTCCACGCTCACTACGGTCCCGCCTGGCCGGGAACCCGTGCCGTGAATCACCGCTGGCAAGCGATCGTTCGAGGCCTCCACGCGATAACCCAATTCGCGCAGGGCACGGAACAGGGCCGCCTGCGGACGTTCGTGCATCCGCGGCACTCCGCTGAGTCGGAACGTGCCCTGCCCCAGGCAGACCATCGCGGCCAAAAAACGAGCCGCCGTCCCGGCGTTGCCAACGAACAGCTCCAACGGTTCGCCTGGCAAGCCGGCGCGCGGAATCAGCCCGCCGCAGCCACCCACCCGCATGGTCCGGTTCGCCGGCTCGTCAGGGTCCGGCTCCACACCGACGTCGAAGCCCAATCGGCGAAGGCAGTCAACCATTGCCTCGGTGTCTTCGCTCCACAGGGCACCTCGCAGGGTCGTGACGCCATCACCCAGCGCCGCCAACACGAGGGCGCGGTTGGTGATGCTCTTAGAACCCGGGACCGTGACGGCAGCCCGGACGGTTTGGCGCAGTGGAATGATTTCGATGAGATCCGGCAACGGCATCTGCGAAAACCCTAGGGTAGGCCGGGCGCCCGGGGAAAGGGCAGGAAACGAAAAACCGCGGCTAAGCCAAACTCAGCCGTGAGCCCGCACCATGTCGGTGACATCCTTGGCAACCGGCTTGACCGCGCCCAGCGCGGGCCCAAACGCCGTCGCCTTGGGAACCGGGGATTCCGCCGCGGGACGGACCCCGGAGGCGTTGACCGGCGATTCGGCCACGTCAGCGGAATCCTTGAACAGCGCCACCGCCAAGGTCAGCAACCGGCGCCCGGAAACCCGCCACTGCCATCGGTTGCGGGCCAGCGACTGGACGGCCGGAGATCGATGGTTCCATCGGTCAATGGCATCTAGGACTTCCTGGTAACTTGTGGACCTGCCCGCCTCGTCCACGAGACTCCAATCCAACTGGTAAAGTTTCGGCCGAAGCACGCGGTGAAAGCGGACAAAGCCTCGTTTCCAGTTCGGGACGCATTCATAGAACAGGCGATTCCGGGCCTCTTCAGGCGTCAACCGGAGCCGTTCTGCATACCGTTCAAGGAGGGGGGGGCGGGACATGCGCAAACCGTCTCTGAAAGTGGTTTAGTTGCCGACGGACGCGCGGGCAAGCGCCATGTTCGGATTCCTTTCCCGCTCGCGGTGATTTCGGTCGGCCGCGGCCGAATCGTTACTTTGGGCTTTGTCCTGAGGGGCGCATTGCCCTTACAAACACGCCCCGAAATGCCTGCCAAATTAGCTGCCGCCTTCGATCTGTCCGCCTGGGTCAACGCCAACGCCAAGGCGGTCGACCGCGCGCTGGACGGATTCCTACCCAAGCCGTCGGTCAAGCCCGCCACCATTCACAAGGCGATGCGCTACTCGCTGTTTGCCGGCGGCAAACGGATGCGCCCCGCCCTGGTGCTTGCCGCCGCGGAAGCCTGCGGCGGTGAACCTGAGGAGGCCCTGCCGCTCGCCTGCGCCGTGGAATGCATCCATACCTATTCGCTGATCCACGATGACTTGCCGGCGATGGACAATGACGACTTCCGCCGCGGCAAGCCGACCAATCACAAGGTGTTCGGCGAAGGCATCGCGGTCCTCGCCGGGGATGCGTTGCTGACCCAGGCCTTCGAGATTGCCGCCCAATGCCGAACTTGGCCGCGCTACGACATGCGCGCGGTCATCCTCGATCTCGCCGTGGCGTCCGGCTCCCTTCAGCTCATCGCCGGGCAAGTCGCCGACCTGGAGGGCGAGGGCAAAAAACTGTCCGTGCCCCAGCTTCGATACATCCACGAACGCAAGACTAGCGCCCTGCTCTGCTGTTCCGTCCGCCTCGGCGGCATGAGCGCGAATTGCACGCCGGCCCAGCTCAAGGCGCTGACCGACTTCGGTTATCATGTGGGCCTCGCCTTCCAAGTGATCGACGACATCCTGGACGTCACCCAGACCACGGAAAAATTGGGCAAGACCGCGGGCAAGGATGTCGCCACCCAGAAGGCAACCTACCCCCGGTTGGTTGGCTTGGAGAAGTCGAAGAAGATCGCCCGCGAACTGACTGACAAAGCCTTCGCCGCGCTCAAGCCCTTCAAGGGCAAGGCCGTCGCGCTGGAGGCACTCGCCAAGTATTTGCTGGAAAGGGACCGCTGAGCCGTCGATGCGCGACGCGCGTTGGCGATGGTCGGGAAAATGAAAACGGCGGGCTCGGGAGCCCGCCGTTTCGTTTTTCAGAATCCTGCGTGAATCAAGCCTGCGGCTGATCGCCAGCCGGTGCCTCGGCCGCCGGAGCTTCCGGGGCCGGAGCGGCTGCCTCGGCAGGTGCCGAGCCGCCGTTTTCCTGGGCTTCGCGCTCTTCAGTGGCGGCCTTGCGGCTGAGCCGGACCCGGCCCTTTTCGTCCACACCCAAGCACTTCACGGTGATCTCGTCGCCGAGGCGAACGATATCCTCCACCTTCTTCACGCGGAAGTTGGCGAGTTCGCTGACGTGCACCAGGCCTTCGGCGCCGGGCGAGAACTCGACGAACGCGCCGAAGTCCTTGATCGAAACGACCTTGGCCCGATAGATCTTGCCGGGCTCCGCCGCGGAAGCCGCACGTGCCTTGTCTTCGGGGGAGCCTTCGCGTTTGCCCTTCGGCTTGTCGTCGCCTTCGGCGCGGGGAGCGCGTTCGGCCCGGTCTCCGCCGCGATCACCCCGGTCACCGCGCGGGGCACGTTCACCACGATCACCGCCCCGGTCACCACGGGGGCCGCGATCACCGCCCCGGTCACGCCGTTCAGTGCGCTCAGGACGCTCGGAACGTTCCGGGCGTTCACCTTCGCCGCCACCTTCCTCGGTGAGCGTGGCCACCATTTCGCCGCGCTCGATCATCGCCGCTTTGCGGCTCAGCTTCACGCGACCCTTCTCGTCCACGCCGACGCACTTGACCCAGATCTGGTCACCCATCTTGACCACGTCCTCGACCCGCGCGACGCGTTTGTCGCTGAGCTCGCTGACATGCACCAAGCCGTCCTGGCCGGGGAAGATTTCGACGAACGCGCCGAACTCCTTGATGGTGACGACGCGGCCTTGGTAGACCTTGTCGATCTCGATCTCGGCGCTGAGACCCTCAACTTCCTTCCGGGCGATTTCCATGCCCTCGGGGGTGACCGAGAAGATCTTCACCGTGCCATCGTCCTCGATGTCGATTTCGCAGCCGGATTCGTCGACGAGGCGCTTGATGTTCTTGCCGCCCGGTCCGATCAGCGCGCCAATCTTCTCGGGGTTAATCTTCAGGACCAAGATGCGCGGGGCATACTTGGAGATGTCAGAACGCGGCTCCGAGATCGTCGCGGCCATGTGGACGAGGATTTCGAGGCGCGCAATGCGGGCCTTCTCGATCGCCTCGGCCATGATAGGCAGCGGCAGCCCGCGCAGCTTCAGGTCGAGCTGGAAGCCCGTGATGCCGTTGGCGGTGCCCGCGATCTTGCAGTCCATGTCGCAGAACGCGTCTTCCCAGCCGATGATGTCAGTCAGCAGCTGGTAGCGGCTGATTTGATCGTTGGCGCCGTATTCGGTGCAAATGCCGATCGAGATGCCGGACACGGGCCGCTTCAACGGCACGCCGGCGTCCATCAACGCGAGGGTTGCACCGCAGATGGAAGCCATCGAGCTGGAGCCGTTGGACTCCAGGATCTCGGACACAACGCGGATCGCGTAGGGATAGTCGTCGGTCGGCACCACCGGACGCACGCTGCGTTCGGCGAGGGCTCCGTGACCGATCTCGCGGCGGCCAGGGCCCATGATGCGGCCGGTTTCACCCACCGAGAAGTTCGGGAAGTTGTAGTGCAGGATGAACTGCTTCTTGGTCTCGCCGCCGGTGTAGGCGTCGAATTCCTGGATGTCGTCGCTGGTGCCGAGCGTGGCCACGCAGACGGACTGGGTCTCGCCGCGCTGGAACATCGCGGAACCGTGCGTGCGCGGCAGGAAACCGACCGTGCTGTTCAGCGGCCGGACGGCGTCAAACGAGCGGCCATCGAGGCGCTTGCTGTGATCCAGGATCAGCGCGCGAACCGCTTCCTTCTGGAGGTAATACTGGATGTCCTTGAGGACGAAGGCGGTCACCTTTTCGGCGCCGAACTTCTCCACCAGCTTCGCGCCGACATCGCCGAAGACCGCGTTGACGGCGGCTTCTCGGGCCAACTTCTGGACGGTCAGCAAGGCCGGCACGATCCGGTCGCCGGCCAGCGCCTTGGCCTCGCTGAGAATCTCATCGGGCACGACCTTGACCGTGATCTGACGCTTCGGCTTGCCAATCTTCGCGGCCAGTTCCTTCTGCGCCGTGATCAGCGGCTGGATGGCCTGCTGGCCGAATTCGAGCGCCTTGATGAAGTCGGCTTCGCTGATCTCGTCGGCGGCACCTTCATACATCACCACGTCGGTGGCGTTGCCCACGTAAACGAGGTCGAGGTCCGACTCGGCCTGCTGTTCGTGGGTGGGGTTGGCGACGAATTCGCCGTTCACCCGGCCGACGCGAACCGCGCCAATAGGGCCGTCGAATGGAATGTCGGAGACCATCAAGGCCGCCGAGGCGCCGACGATGCTGAGGATGTCGGGATCATTCTGGCCGTCGGTGGACAGCAAGATGGTCTGGACCTGCACCTCGTTATACCAACCCTTCGGGAAGAGCGGGCGGATGGGGCGGTCAGTCAGACGGCTGGTGAGGATTTCCTTCTCAGTCGGCCGGCCTTCGCGCTTGAAGTAGCCACCGGGGAACTTGCCCGCGGCGGAAGCGCGTTCACGGTAGTCGACGGTCAGCGGGAAGAATTCCTGGCCGTCCTTGGCCTTGGAAGCGCCCACCGCGGCGGTGAGGATGACGGTTTCGCCCAGTTGGACGGTGACGGACCCGTCAGCCTGACGGGCATAGCGGCCGGTTTCGATGACGATATCCTGGCCGCCTACATTGACGGTTACTTGTTCTGGCATGTGCGGAATGTGCCCGCCCACCCCACGAGGAACTTCAATCAATCACCCCGATTTCACGGCCGAATTTGTTTACGGTCCGCGGCAGCGCGGGGTCGCTGAGTGAAATCACCCGGAGGCGGGCGAAGCGATTAGGTTGCGGACGCAACGATCTGTTTACGGAATCGGCCGGTTGGACGCCTCGTCGCGTCCCTCATGGGTGTCCCGGAATTCTTGGACTGGCACTCGCCAGCTGGGGAAAACCGTCCCGACCGAAAGGCGACGCCGGGCGCGGGGCCCGGCGTCACGGAAAGTTACTTGCGGAGTTTCAGCTTCTTGATCAGGGCCTGATAGCGGTCGGCATCCTTGCGCTGCAGGTAGCTTTGCAGCCGGCGACGCTTGCTAACCATCATCAGCAGGCCACGGCGCGAGCTGTGGTCCTTGAGATTCTTGCTGAGATGCTCGGAAAGGCTGTTGATGCGGGTGGTGAGGATCGCGATCTGGACCTCGGGGGAGCCGGTGTCCTTTTCGTGAACGCGGTTCTCGGTGATGACTTTTGCTTTGTTTTCCATGTGATTCGGTGTCGGGCAGCACCATGCCGCCCGGTAAATCCGTTTATCTCGAAGCGCGGACCGTAGGAGTTCGCCCGGTGTGGTGTCTAGCCCTGTTTTCGGCTCCCGCGGGCAGGATTTGCGAATCCGAGGCCGATTCGGCGTTGAATCGGGCGGGCCAGTCCATACCTTTCGCTCCGCTTCGCCCGGCTGATTCCGCGCAACGATTTCGCGCTGACGGTGTTGGTCCGGGTGTCCGTATCACGTTACCGAGTCTGACCATGAACGTCCGCCAATTTCCCCAACGCGCCGCCCGCCGGGCCGGTTTCACGCTCATCGAAATCATGATCGTGGTCATGATCATCGGCCTGCTGGCCATGATCGCGATCCCCGCCGTCGGCAATTCGATGGCCACCGCCCGATACAACTCAATCATCAACAACCTCCGGGTCATCCAAAACCAGAAGCAACTGTGGATGGCGGAGAACAAGAAGGGGGACAACGACACCCCGGCCGAGTCCGACCTCGCCCCCTACTTTAACAGCGGCAAGTTTCCGACCTCGGTCATGGGCGAAACCTACAACATCAATCCCTGCGGCCAGAATCCCACCGCCACCCTGCCCTCCCGCCTGAAGATGGCCAAACGCACCATCGAGGCCGGCGGCCAGGTGACCCTCGAAGAGAACTGAACCGGCATTCGCCCCGTCTTGATTCCACCACGCCCGGCCCCAAGCCGGGCGTTTTGCTTTTGTCCCTGCCCCGTTTCCGTGGATTGCCAAAGGCCCGGCAACTCTGGCCGAATGCGCCCATGAAACTCCGCGCCCTCGTCCCGCTGCTGACTTCCTGCCTGCTGACCTCCTTGTTCGCCGCCGACCTCAAGGTGGGCCTGATCGGCCTCGACACGTCGCACGTCACCGCCTTCACGGGCATCCTCAACGATCCCAAGGCCAAGGACCGCGTTCTCGGCGCCCAGGTCGTCGCCGGTTTCAAGGGCGGCAGCCCGGACATCGAATCCAGTTGGTCGCGGGTCGAGGAATACACCAAGACGCTCCGGGAGAAATTCGGGGTCACCATCTACGACTCCATTCCCGAACTCTGCCGGAACGTGGATGTGGTAATGATCGAAAGCGTGGACGGCCGACCGCATCTGGAACAACTGAAGCCGGTGCTGGCGGCTAAGAAGCCGGTCTATCTCGACAAGCCGGTCGCCGGTTCGCTCAAGGACGCGCTGGAAGTCTTCCGGCTCGCCAAGAAAGCCAAGGTGCCCATTTTCAGCGCTTCCTCGCTGCGCTTCGCCCGCAACACGCTGGCCGTGCGCGGCGGCGCGATCGGCACCGTCACCAACGCCTGGTGCGGCAGCCCAGCCCACTTGGAGAAAACTCACCCGGACCTGTTCTGGTATGGTGTCCATGGCTGTGAATCGCTGTTCACCGTGATGGGCCCCGGTTGCCTCTCGGTCCGCCGCGGCACCACCGCCGACGGCAAGATCGAGGTCGTCGGCCAGTGGAAGGGCGGCCGCACGGGAACCTTCCGGGAAGTCGAGGGTTACAAGGGCCATGCGGAAGGCACGCTGGGCTCGATGGACGTCGGCGCCTACGATGGTTACGCGCCGCTGGTCGAAGCCGCGGTGAAATTCTTCGAGACCGGGGTCGCCCCCGTTTCCCCCGAGGAAACCATCGAGGTTTTCGCCTTCATGGAAGCGGCCGACGAAAGCAAACGCCGCGGGGGCGCCGAAGTGACGTTGAAGGAAGTCCTGAAGAAGGCCCGGCGCGACTGATCCTCCCAGCCGCCGACATTTCGGCCTCCGCCCGAAGCACTTGGCACTGCGCTGGCTAGAACGATTTCGCCCGTCCGAGTGGTCGGGCATAGGTTAGGGTCGTTTGGGTGAAACGCCGCCTGTCGCGAGACGGGCGGCGTTTCTTTTTCCGCCGCGGATCCGTCGAATCCGTCCGGCGATGCGTGAACTTTCCGCGCGCCGCGTGAACTTCGCGCACCTTCCGCCCGACGAACCTTTTGACCTTCAGTTCGCCGCAAACTTCCCCCTAGCGCCCGCTTGCGGCCGCCGCCTACCTTCCGCGCCTTATGTTCGAAGTCACGCGGGCCAATCTGGATGCCCTCGCGTCCAAGCTCAGCCAGTTGCGCAAGTTCGTGGACCTTCCCGCCGCCCAAAAGCGGATCGCGGAGTTCGACGCGCAAATGGCTTCGGACACCTTTTGGAACAACCAGGAAGCCGCCAAGAAGGTCATCGAAGAGGCCAACGCGCTGAAGAAGAAGTCCGAGCCCCTGATCCGGTTCGGGCAAAAACTCGATGACGTCGGCGTGCTGCTGGAACTCGGCGAGGCCGAACCGCCGGCCGGCCAGGACGCCGTCCAGAAGGAAGCCGACGCCGAACTCGCCGCCCTCACCAAGTCCGTCGATACGTTCGAGCTCACCGTGCTGCTCACCGGCCCGCACGACCACCGCAATGCCATCTTCAGCATCAACGCCGGCGCCGGCGGCACCGAGGCGCAAGATTGGGCGGAAATGCTTTCCCGCATGTATGGCCGCTGGTTCGACGCCCGCGGCTGGAAGTGGGAAGTCACCGACGCGTTGCCGGGCGATTCCGCCGGCCTCAAGAGCGTGACCTTCCGGGTCGAGGGCGAAAACGCCTACGGCTTCTGCAAGGCCGAGCGCGGCGTCCATCGCCTGGTCCGCATCTCGCCGTTCGACTCCAACAAACGCCGACACACCAGCTTCTCCAGCGTCGATGTCATCGCGGAAATCTCCGACATCAGCGAAAGCGACATCGTCATCCCGAAGAGCGAGATCCTGCGCGACACCTTCCGCTCCGGCGGCAAGGGCGGGCAGAACGTGAACAAGGTCGAAACCGCCGTCCGCCTCACCCACTTGCCCACCGGCCTCGTCGCCGCTTCCCAGGCCCAGCGCAGCCAGGCGCAGAACGAAGCCACCGCCATGGCGATGCTCGTCTCCAAGCTTTTCGCGCTGAAGCTCGACGAAGCCAAGGGAGAGATGGAGCGCTTCTACGGCGAAAAGGGCAGCGTGAGCTGGGGCAACCAGATCCGCAGCTACGTGTTCCAGCCCTACCGCATGGTGAAGGACCTCCGCACCGGCGTGCAGACCAGCAACGTGCAGGCCGTGATGGACGGCGACCTCGACGCCTATGTGAACGGCTGGCTCCGCGCCGGCCAGCCGGCCAAACGGATACCGGGACTGAAGGATGAGGAGGAATAGGCCCAGGCACGTTTTGCCTTATGGAAGTCGCTGAAATCTATGTGCACGACGCTCGGCTTTACCGGGTCATAGAAGACCTCGAAGCCAAGATGATCGTCATGCAAGTCGATCTGCCGATTCTGGAGTTGAATGAAGAACTCCAGCCCCGTTTCTTGGTTTTTGAAGACGCTTATGGCCATCAGGCTTTTGAGGGGGCAATTCATGGAACCACCTTCATTCTGGACATGCATGTCGTCGGCAAGAATGAGGGATGGCAACAAGTTCGGATCGAGACTACCGCCGGCTATCGAGATCTGTATTGCGTCAGTGTGAGAGTTTCCGAGGACAATCCCATCAAGTGACCAGCATCGGCCCGACCGCTCGAAGCTTCTCAAATAGGAATAATCCAAAACGTGACCATCCTCGACACCATCGTCGTTCAAAAGCGCCTTGAAGTCGCCCGTCTGCCCGAGGGCCTGGTGGCCGCCTTCCAGCTTCGTGAAGCCATTCAGCAGCGCGGTTCCGGCGTGCGGGATTTCTTCGGCGCACTCGGCCGGCCCCGCAAGGGCGACATCGGGCTCATCGCCGAGGTGAAGAAGGCGTCCCCGAGCCTTGGCGTCATCTGTCCCGACTTCGATCCGGTCCGCATCGCCCGCGAATACGAGGCGGCCGGCGCGAGTTGCCTGTCGGTGCTCACCGACGAGCAGTTTTTCCAGGGCTCGCTGGAATACCTGAAGGCCATCCGCGCGGCCGTCGGTTTGCCGCTGCTACGCAAGGACTTCATCATCGACGAGCGCCAGATCCTGGAGGCCATCCAGTGGGGTGCCGACGCCATCCTGCTGATTGTCGCCATCCTGACCGACGAACAGCTCGCCCATTTCCCCGCCCTCGCCGATGCCGCCGGCCTGACGGTCCTGGTCGAGGTCCACGACGAGGCCGAACTGGAACGCGCCCTCAAGTGCGGCGCCCGCCTGGTGGGCGTGAACAACCGCG
>JACCDO011243298.1_pt1 | contig 14837 bp, 14 predicted proteins | sample 7446101 | NCBI WGS metagenome assembly JACCDO01 (sample SAMN15323440, study PRJNA562643) | freshwater metagenome | isolation source: river surface water | place: USA:Blue River Watershed | collected 2017-08-16
AAGGAGGCTTGCTCGGGGATATCCTGATCAAGCGGCAGATGATCTTGCCCCACGAGATCATGAAAGCCCTTTGCATGCAGATTGGGCTCCGCTGGGTGGATGACTTAAAGCCGAATGAGATCGACCCCAAACTCGTCGCTCAGGTGCCGATCAACTACGCCAAGTCCAAAGAAGCGCTCCCCATCGGAAAAGAGCCAGGACTCCGAGGCGAGGCCCTGGTGGTCGCCGTCGCTGATCCTTTCAATGACTCCGTAGCGGACGACCTCCAGGTTTTGACCGGTCTGCCCGTTCGGATGGTGGTCTCAACCTCGATGCGCATTCAAGACGCCATCAACCGCGTCTACGAGCGCGCAAGTTCCAACCTGGTCGACAACATCGCAGGTGAGTTCGAAGAAACTTACGACCTGGAAGGTCCGATCGACATTCTGGAGGCGACGGAAGACGACGCCCCAGTGATCAAATTCGTGAACTCGATTCTTTTCCGCGCCGTGAAGGAAAAGGCATCCGATATTCACATCGAGCCGTACGAAAAAGAATTCGTGGTTCGCTTCCGAGTGGACGGCGTGCTTTACGACGTCATTCGGCAGCCAAAGCGCGCCCACGCAGCCATCTCATCACGCATCAAAGTGATGGGACAACTCGACATCGCCGAAAAGCGTTTGCCGCAGGACGGCCGCATCAAGGTCAAGATCGCAGGCAAGGACATCGACATTCGTCTTTCGACGGTGCCTACGAGCTTCGGCGAGCGCGTGGTCATGCGTATTCTCGAGCAGTCATCGACCGTGCTCGAACTCGAGCAGCTCGGGTTTTCCGAGCGCTCACGGACCCAACTCGAAAAACTCATCTTCCGGAAGTACGGCATCATTTTGGTGACCGGCCCCACCGGCCACGGGAAATCCACGACCCTTTCCGCCTGCTTGGTGAAACTGAATTCGCCCGAGCGAAACATCATGACGGTCGAAGATCCGATCGAATACCAGATCCCGGGAGTGAACCAAGTTCAAGCCAACCCGAAGATCGACTTCACGTTCGCTCGCGCCCTTCGCGCGTTTCTTCGCCAAAACCCCGACGTCATCATGGTCGGTGAGATTCGGGACAAGGAAACGGCAGAGATCGCCATTAACGCTTCTCTGACCGGTCACATGGTGCTCTCGACCTTGCACACCAACGACGCGCCCGGTGCGGTTACTCGTTTGGCCGACATGGGGGTTGAGCCCTTCTTGGTGGCCTCATCCCTTTTGGGAGTCGTGGCTCAGCGCTTGATTCGTAAGGTCTGCACCAAGTGCCGCGTTCCTCATCAGCCCACCGATTTCGAACTCACGGAGCTTGGCCTCAAAGCCATTCCGCCGGGCTCAACGGTCTACAAGCCGGGCGGCTGCCCTTCTTGCTCGCAAAGCGGTTACTCGGGCCGAACCGTCATTCACGAACTGATGGTGATCGACGACCGGATTCGTTCGCTGATCATCCGGCGCGAAGACGCCGGACAAATCAAAAAAGCCGCAGTCGCCGCAGGAATGATCACGCTGCGCGAAGACGGCGTTCAAAAAGTGCTTCAAGGCATCACCACGGTGGATGAATTGATGCGCGCCACCCACGCGGAAGTCTAAAGAGACATGGCACCCCTTTACGATTACAAAGCGGTCGACACCGGGGGCAAAGCCAAAAAAGGCATGGTCGAGGCCGAGAACCAAAAAGCTGCTCGAGGGAAGCTCAAGAAGCAAGGGCTTCTTGTGACGGAACTCCAAGAGCGCCTTGCCGCAGGTTCCCCCGGCCAAAAAGGCGCAGCGAGTGCCCCATTTGGGATCGGAAGTGGCGTCAGCGTGAAAGACGTTGCCATGATGACCCGGCAACTGGCCTCGCTGGTGAAAGCAAATATCCCGCTTGTCGAGGCTCTGGGAGCCATGGTGGATCAAAGCGAGAAGCCGCCTTTGAAACTCGCGCTCGCACAAGTTCGCCAGGACGTGAACGAGGGCCTTTCACTGGCTAAGGCCATGGGAAAGCATCCCAAGGTCTTCGACAACATTTTCGTGAATATGGTGGAAGCAGGCGAAAGCTCGGGAACTCTAGGACTCGTCCTTCTTCGCTTGGCCGATCTGAAAGAAGCCCAGATGCGGCTTCGCGGAAAAATCATCAGCGGGCTGACGTACCCGGGCCTGATGATGGGCGTGGCCATGATGCTTCTCGTGGCTATTTTCGGATTCGTGATTCCGAAGCTGGCATCGATTTTCGAATCGATGAACAAACCCCTGCCTCCATCGACCAAATTCCTGATCCTTGTGTCAGACACCCTCACCGCCTATTGGTACCTTTTCCTGGCGGCTTCGATCTTTGCCTTCACGACCTTTCGGAAATGGACTGTGTCGAGCGCGGGTCGTCCAAAATGGGACGCCATGAAACTCCGGTTTCCGGTCTTAGGGCCTCTCATCCGGATGATTGCCGTCACCCGATTCGCATCGACCATGGCCACACTCTTAGGTTCAGGCGTGCCCATCTTGAGCGCCATGACCATTTCCAGGAACCTCGTGGGCTCGATCCCGATCGCCAATGCCGTTCAAAACGCCCGGGACAACATCACCGAAGGCCAATCCATCGCAGAACCCCTGCGCCGCTCGGGAGAATTTCCACCCATGGTCATTCACATGATTGCCATTGGCGAGAAGACAGGCGAATTACCAGGAATGCTCAAGAACGTAGCCGACACTTTTGAAGAACAAGTGAACGCGAAGATCGAGGGCCTGACCGCACTCCTCGAACCGATGATGATCATCGGCATGGGTGGGGTCGTTGCCTTCATCGTTCTCTCAGTCTTTATTCCGCTTCTTGAGATCAGCAATCTTCAGTAACTTTCCATTCAAGGAGACTCTCACCATGTTTCAACGCATTCGCAACCAAGCCACCACTCGAAGCCTGATTGGAAATCGCGAAGGCTTCACTTTGACCGAAATGCTGATCGTGATCGCCGTCATCGGCCTAATCGGCTCGTTTGTGGCCAGCAACGTGATCAGCAAATACAACCGCGCCAAAGTGGACGCGACGAAGACGCAGATCCGTCAGCTCGGCGTGATCCTCGACGATTTCCGCCGGGAGTGCGGCTTCTATCCATCTACCGAGCAAAGCTTAGATGCACTGATTCAAAAACCCACCGCAGGCCGCGAGTGCAAGAACTACGACCCCGAAGGGTACATCAAAGGCAAAAAGGTCCCGAAGGACGCCTGGACGAACGAGTTCATTTACTCTTCGGACGGCAATAAATATGAGCTGAAGTCGCTCGGAAACGACGGCAAGGAAGGCGGAGAGAATTTTGACAAGGACATCTCGTCCGACGATCTCGACGCCTGATCGTTCCCGTTCCGGTTTCACGCTGGTGGAGCTGCTGGTGGTGGTCGCCCTGATCGGGTTGATCGGCACTTTCGCACTCCCCAGCGTGGGGAACTTCTTCAAAGTCTCGCTCAATACCACTGCGCGCGAGATGGCCTCGGTCGTTCGCGAAACCTTCAACACGGCCGCCATGACGGGCCAAGTGCACCGCCTGGTGCTCGACGCGAAAGAACGCCAATACTGGGTGGAAGTGGCTTTGGGTGAAGTCCTTCTCGACACCGCAGAAAGCCGGGAGAAAGAAAGGCGCCGCTCGCGTTTTCTTCGTAGCTCGGAAAAGCAGGAAAAAAGTCCCTTCCAACCGGCAAGGAACGTCACCAAGAAAAAATTAAACCTGCCTCGAGGCGTTGAATTCGAGGATGTAGTGACGGAGAGAAGCCCGGAGCCCATCGTCGGCGGAATGGCTTACATCCATTTTTTTCCTCACGGGATCACCGAGCAAACGGTCATTCATCTGAAGGACAATCAGGACCACCACTTCACGCTTTCGATTGCTCCCCTTTTAGGCCGAACCAAGTTGATCGAGCGCTACGTAAAAGCCGAGGAGCTCCATGGCACGCGCTAAGCCAATCGCTTCATCGGCGGGATTCACGCTTCTTGAGGTCATGATCGCCATGGGCATCATGATGGTGGCCTTTGCCTCGATTTTGATGGTGGAAAGTTCCAGCATCAACACCGCCTCTAAAGCCAAGCAGATGAATACCGTCACCATGCTGGCAAAGAACCTCATGGCTGAGACGGAGCTGGAAATCCGAGGGAAAAAATTCGGCGAAGTAAAAAAGGATGGCTCTGGCACTTTTTCGGATCCCTTTGAAAACTTCTCTTGGAAGAAAGAGATCAAAGAAGTCACCTTGACCGTATCGGCCCTGATTCCGCCCGGCGAGTCCGAAGGCGAAATCGTGCAAGTTCAAGAGATGGGAAAGCAAGTGGCCGAGAGCATCTCTAAGAGTATTCGCGAGGTGACCATCACGGTTTCCTACAAAAAGGGTAGCGGGACACAAGACTACACCGTTTCAACCTACTGGGTGGACCTCAGTGCAAGCCCCTAAACGCCTTGCCGGACGCGCCGGTTTCACCCTCATTGAAGTCTTGATCTCGATCATGCTTCTCGTGGTCATCTCACTGGCCATCTATCAAGCAACGACTTCAACTTTCCGGCTCAGGGACTCCCTGATGACCGAAGGGGATTTTGGGAATTCGATCCGCCTCTCGATGAGCATTCTGGAACGTGATGTGGCGCAGCTCTACAGTCCGACGCTTCAAAAGCGGCCTCAGCCCAGCCCCTCTCCTGGAAGCGCTCCTCAAGCACAGGCCTTCGGTGCTCGTGAAGAGCCTGCGACCCGTTTCTGGGGCGCGCCACTGGACGGCACTGGAACGAGGGCCATGCGCTTCATCGGCAAAGAAGATTCAATGAGCTTTGTCGCGACAGCGAATCTTCGCGTCCAGCGCGACTCGACCGAGAGCGAGTTCCTCAAAGTGGTGTACGAGCTCAGAGAAGACACAGAGAAAGACGAGTCAGGAAGCCCAAACGAAAAGCGCGGCCGCATGCTAGTGCGAGTGACACACCCAAACGCTTTCAGTATCGAAGAATCTCGAGAAGATCGCTCTCAGCGCACTTATCCCCTGCTTCGCGGGGTTCAGAAATTGCGTTTCCGCTACTTCCGACGCGACCGCGACAATGGCTGGAGCACAACCTGGGACAGCGATTCGCCTGATATGAAGGATCGCTATCCTGACCTGATCGAAACAACGCTGGAAGTGAGTGCGCCCCCTCGACTGAGCTTTGAGGGCCTATTCAAATTCGGACCGGAGGCACCCTTAAATGGGCTCGACCAAACGCTCTGAGAATCGCTCGGAACGCGGCATCGCGCTCTTCATGGTCATCGCGGCCATGACGGTGCTTTCGCTTTTGGTCACTGAGTTTGTCTACATCGCTCAAGTCAACCAGCGGATGGCGTTTGATGGCCTAGATCAAGTACGGGCGCTTTACTTGGCTAAGACCGGCTATAAAATTTCACTCCTTCGACTCAATGCCTACAAACAGGCCAAAGCAACCATCACGGATCCGAGCTTTCAAAGGCAGCTGGATCAGATCTGGTCTCTTCCCCTGCCGTTTCCGTTTCCGAAGACACTGCCTGGACTCACGATGACTCAGAGAGACGCCATCGAGAAATTCGAGAAAGAATCCAGTCTCAGTGGTTCTTTTACGGCGACAATCACGAGCGAATCAGCCCGGTTCAACCTGAATTGGATTCTTCCGGCCTATGTTTCGCGCGCATCAAAGGACAAGCAAACACCTGCGCCCCCTTTTGAGCGGGAAAAAGCCCTGAAGTCGCTGCAAGATCTCTTAGAAGACCTGCACTTCCGGAAAGCTCAGGACGACCCGGCTTTTGCCGACGAATACCGTGATTTCAACGCAGCCGAACTGACCGATAACATTGCCGCTTGGGCAGATGCCACTTACGAAAAACGAGGACGCTGGGGCTCAGAGACCATACCGCCCAAGAAAGCCCCATTCTATTCCATCCAAGAGCTCCACATGATTCCCGGGATGGATGACACGCTTTTTGACGTTTTCGCCCCCAGTCTGACCGTGGGTCCAACCACCTCGATCAATGCCAATTCGATGGGCGCCTCAACCTTTCATGCGCTTTTCAGAGACGCCTCGAACGACGAAATCAAGGAGCTCCTGAAAGAACGAGATGGGGAGGAAGGGACTTCCAATGAGGGTAAACGTTTTAAGGACCCGAAAGAGTTCTTCGAGCGGGTGAAGAGCAGACTCGCTGCTTACCAGAACCGGGAACCCGAGAAAGAACTCTCGGAGCGGGGCATTCAAGTCGTCACTGAAGAGCGCATCTTCCGGATTCGCGTCAAAGCCCAGGTGAATCAATCGGTCAGACGACTGGAAGCAGTGGTCGAGCTTCCGGAGAAAGCAGGATCAGGAAACCAGACCAATCCCGCCACAGGCACGGGACGATCCACCGAAACCCAGCCAGGACCGGGATCCCCCCAGCAAACTGGGAGTCCTTCTGCGCTTGCCTCTGGCCTGAACGTCACCTTCATGCGAGTCTTTTAAGAGGAGCTTCCATGCGAATCCTCGGACTGGATCTAGGCACCCGAAGTGTCAAAGCAGTGGAGGTCGATAGCGCCTTTGGCCGCTTCGAAGTGCACGAGTGCCACGAAGCCCCCGTAGCGCCAGGCCAGGACCCGGCCGAAGTGGCAGGACAGCTGCTTCGAGGTCTGGCGAAGACCCCAGATCGCATTTCTGTTCTTCTGAGAGCCTCACAGGTCACTTTCAGAAACCTGGATCTCCCCACTCGGGACCGAAAAGCCATCCAAGCCGGTGTCGCTTTCGAACTCGACGACGACCTACCTTTCCCGCTCGAAGATAGCCTTTTTGATTACTCGGTCATTCAGCAAATCGGACAGCTGTCGCGTCTGCATGCCGTGGCTGCAATGGAAGCCCCGCTTCAGGAGTTCTTAAACCGACTTCTCGCGGCCGGTGTCGACCCCGACGTCCTGACTCCCGAGCCATGGGCTTTTCGCACACTGCTTGGAAAGCTGAACCCCGGGGAAGAGCAGCCCCCCATCTTAGTGATGAACTTTGGCCAGGAGCGAACGTCACTGCAGATTCACTGGAAAGGACGCCCGGTCCTGGCTCGTGACTTCCCAGTGGGCGGCCGCGACCTCACGCACGCCATTGCTGAGCGCTACCACTTGAGTGAAGAGCAAGCGGAAAGCGCAAAGCTTGAGAACGGATTCGTACTAGCTCCTTCTCAGCGAACTCAAGTTACACCCGAACAAGTCGATTTTTCGAACTGCCTGCAACCCGTCCTTTCCGAGCTCTTGCGCGAAATCCGGCATTCCATTTTCGTGTGCAAGAATTTGATCCACGAATCCGTTGGATCGATCCAGATCACCGGTGGCAGCTCCTTGCTTCCAGGCTTAGTCCTGACCTTGGAAGAGGAACTTCGAATTCCAGTTCAGCCTCTGCACTCTTTGGCCGGTCTGACGCAAGACTCGGTCCGATACACGGAAAAGTCCGAAGCCACTTTTGGTCTAGCAGCAGGTGCTGCTCTTTGCCTTACCGGCACCGAGCGCGGCCTCGTGATCAATCTTCGCAAGGGCCCACTGACGAAGCGCAGCCGCTCTGCACAAGTCGATCTGACCCGCCTCCGCCGCCCCCTGATCGGAACCGGGATTGTGGCCACGTCGTTTTTGATTAGCTTGATGGTTCAGAGCCAAGTCTACTCGAGGCGCATCGCACAAACCGACGAACAACTTCAGAAAGCTGCCAAAGGCTTCTTCACCTCAGCTTCGCCTTCGGCGCTGCGCACTTATCTCGCTAATCCCAGCATCCTTCGAAAGCAGCTCAAGGGCGAAGTGGAAAAAGCGCGACAATCAGAACGAATTGCCGGACCGAATCCGAAGTCCCCGCTTTCGCTTCTGAAAGAAGTTTCGCAAGTCCTTCCCAAGGATCTGGTCCTCGATCTGATTCGCTATCAGGCAGGAGCCAGCCCCACTCAGGCTTACTTAGCCGGCACGGATGAGCCAGCAAGCCTCACCTTTTTGATTCAGAATCAAGCCAGCGCCGAGCGACTGGCCTCCTTGCTCGAGAAAAAGCTCCCGGGACTCAGCCGCACAGCACTGGAACAAACCAAGGTTCCCGACGGCTCGGTGCGATTCAAAATCACTTTGACCGGGAAGCCCGCAGAGGACGCTTATGGAAAATGAATCGCGCTTTTCCCAGTGGTTCTCCCGAATCAGCGAGCGACTCACCGATCAACCTTGGTTCCAGCAGCTGCGCGCAAAATGGGATGAGCTCGACCCGCAAAGTCGTCAGTACCTTCGCGGCGGGACGATTGCACTCGCCGCCCTTTTAGTAGTGGGAACGCTCTTCGGTTCTTACTGGAAGGTTTCCTCGCTGAAAGACGAGCTGGCAGAAAAGCAGGCGCTGCTGACTTTAGTGCGAACCACTTCCGATGACGTCCGGCGCATGAAGGATCTCGGCGGCGGCCTGGATGCGGGAGGAGGCCCCTGGAGCGCCTACCTAGAAGGTCAAATTCCAGGCTCAGGCATCGACCTGACGACGGCAACCGTTTCACCCGAGAAAGCCACCCCGGAATCCAGCGGGGGCAAAAGCACGATCGAGGAAGCGCTGATCGACGTTCGCTTGAACAAGGTGAATTTGAAACAGCTGGTTCGCCTTTCTCATAGCCTGGAACAAGGCTTACGCCCCGTGAAGATCCGCTCGCTGACCATTGAGACTGAGCCGGATTTGAGCGGCTGGCTCAAGGCATCTCTGGCGCTCTCCGCTTTCCGTACCGCTGAAGGGAACTGAAAATGAGCCACCCCGGCCGCGCTCGTCGCATTCTGAAAAATCTGGCTTGGACTTGGCTTGCTCTCGTTCTGCTCGTCACTTTCACCCTGATGAAGCTTCCAGAAGCGCGTTTGAAAAACTTCGTTCTGGGGCACCTTCAGGTTTTTCTCTCCCCCATGGGCTTGAACGTCAGCGCTGAGCACGCTTCACTGACCTTTGGATTTGGCTACGAGCTCGATCAAGTCGTCCTCAGCGCACCTCCGCCCGCGCTGCCGGTCAAAATCGATCGGATCCGAGTTTCGCCCTCTTTTTCGTCCCTCTTCACAGGCCGACTGGGAGCGGATCTCAAACTCCAACAAGCCGACAGCTCCTTGAAAGCGCGCTTTAGCCAAAGAGGCCAAGATGCTCGGGTTCAGTTTGAACTGGAACGCGTCAACCTGGGACGACTGGGAGTAATTCCGATGATCGCAGGCGGACTCCGCGGCTCAGCAACCGTCTCCGGCAGCGGCCGCCTGGCGGGAGACCTCTCGATTCCTTCCTCGCTCGCCGGCGAAGCCAAACTTCAGCTGGGGCGCCTCACGCTCGAGGAACAAAAAGTTCAAGGCTTTAACTTGCCGCCCATCCAGATCTCCGAGGGCTCGATCGAGGTTCAGATCGAACCTGGCAAAGCCCTCATTCGACGTTTTAGCTTAGGTAAAAAGGGCAATGCCTCAGACGATTTGGTTGGAAACCTGAGCGGAGACCTTCAACTTTCCCGAAATTGGTACTCGAGCGCCTGGAATACCCGGGCCCGCTTTCAACTTTCCGACAGAATCCTGAAGTCCAAAGAACTTTCTCTCTTGGAAATGATCCTCTCACCGGCGAAAACCCCGGATGGAGATTTCGCCTACAGCCTCACTGGCCCATTTTCGGCCCCGATGGCACTTCCAGGCGGAACTCCGGGGAATACATGAGTGTCGAACTGAATCTGGAAAAAGAACTCGAAAGCCGTCTCACCCAGCACCTTCATTCTTCTGAACACCGAATGCCTCCGAGGCTTGAAGCGTCTATTCGCTACAGCCTTCTGGCTCCTGGAAAGCGAATTCGCCCGCGGCTTCTACTGGAAGCGGCAGAGATGGTCGGTCTCACGCGCGAGGCTGCCTGGGGACCTGCTGTGGCACTCGAAATGATCCACTGCTTTACGCTGATCCACGACGATCTGCCGTGCATGGATGACGACGATTTCCGCCGAGGGCGTCCGTCCAACCATAAGCAGTTCGACGAAGCGACGGCTCTTCTCGCCGGCGATGGGCTGATGGGTCTAGCCATTGATAGCCTGCTCGACTCAGAGAAATTCGTTGAGGCGAGAAACGTCGTCCGAGCGTTGCGGCGTTTTGCTGAGGCCATCGGCCCGCGCGGCGTGGTGGGCGGTCAGGCGGCCGAGCCCGACCTGGCTGGCGCCGGAGCTTCCCTTCCCGCACTGCGCTCGATGCATGCTCGCAAGACCGGAGCCCTCTTCGATGCTTCTCTTTTGATTCCTGCAGACCTCGCAGGGATTTTGGCGAGCGATCCTCGTCATCAGGCTCTCGCTCGCTTCTCGGAAGCTCTCGGTTCGGCTTTCCAAGTTGCGGACGATCTTGAGGACGCAGGCACTGAGACGCGCGAGTCCGTGAGCATCTTGGATTACCTGACTGCTGAAGAAGCGGCAGGGCAAACCCGAGACCAACTTGAGTCGGCCTGTCGAGATCTTGAATCGTCCTTTGGAACGGGCCCCTCAGCGCGACTCGTCGCCATCGCTCGTGAGGTTTCCTCGAGGCTTCGCGCTTGAAGTTCCTCTTCATCACTGACCCCTGGGAAACGCTCGATCACACTCGCGACACCAGCCTTCGTCTGATGGAAGCGTGTCTGAGCCTAGGCGTTGAAGCTTGGTGGTCCGAGCACCGAAGCTTGCGCGCGGAAAAAGGAAAGATTCTTCTCGAAGCGCGTTGCTTGAGAGGTGTGGCCCCAGGTCGCACTGCGGACAGTTTTCGCTGGGGCGCGATTCAGTCGATGCAGCCCAAGCAGTTTCAACGCATCCTATATCGCACCGATCCTCCGGTGGATTTAGAGTACCTGCACCCTCTCCAGCTTCTCGCGGCCGGGCTGAATGGGGTCAAGAACTCTGAATTGATCAATCCGGCTTCGGTGCTTTTCTCGCGAGGCGAAAAACTCGAAGCCGTACTCTCAGAGAAACTTGCGCCACAAAGCTTGATCAGCGCTGATCCCGCTCGCCTCAAAGCGTTTGGCACTCAGCAAGGCCGCGCGGTTCTAAAACCTCTCCATGAAGCTCAAAGCAAAGGAGTTCAGCTCCTCCACTTCACGGATGAACCCAAAAAAGCGAAGGAAGCACTGAGATCTGCCACCCAAGACTTTCGGCGCCCCGTGGTCCTTCAGGAGTACCTACCGGGTATCGTGAAAAACGGTGAAACCCGGCTGTGGTTCCTCGATGGAAAGCTTCTGGCCCACGTGAAGAAGAAACCCAAATCTGGAGACTACCGAATCGATATGGACCAGGGAGGCACCTTGGCCGAATCGACACTCACGCTGCGTGAAAAAAGAGCCATCCCGGCGCTTGGGCGAAAACTCAAATCCTGGGGAGTGCGCTTAGCCGCCGTCGACTTGATTGACGGCAAAGTCACTGACCTGAATTTCACCAGTCCCGGACTCCTGGTCCCGATGGAAGGCATTCTCAAGAAGAACTTAGCAGCCGTCGTGGTGAAAGCGCTGATTAAGCCAGCTGGAAAAGCTCGCTAACCGGTCGAGCGGCCAATTCCGACAGTTCTGCCCAAAGCGTCTCGAGATTCACTGAGGACATGACTCCGGGATGCTCGCTCGAAACCGAAGCGTCCGAAGCCTGAGCGCCCGCGGAAGCTGCCAAAAAGGCTGATTCACGCGCTTCTTTCAGATCGCCACTTTTTTTGAGTTCTCGGAGGCGCTTCTTCGCGCCTTCTACCGAGTAGCGCTGGGCATGCAGAAGGTCGCGAATCAGGATCAACATTTCGAGATCGGTTTTTCGATAAACCCGATGCCCGGCAGAGGACTTACTGGGCTTAATTCCGGCGAACTCCGTCTCCCAATACCGAAGGACGTAGGGCTTTACTCCGATGATCTCGGAGGCTTCCCCAATGCGGTACTGCGCGCGATCCGGAATCTCAGCTTTCGTCGTCGTCATCGTCGTCGGAAGCGTGAGCCAGGTTCGCAGCTGAAGGCTCCACGCCTTCCAAACTGGAGTTCACTTCCGCGCGAAGCACCTGCGACGGACGGAACGTCAGCACGCGACGAGCGGAGATTTCGATCGTCTCGCCCGTTTGCGGATTTCGGCCGATTCGTGAACGCTTTTCGCGAACCACGAAATTTCCGAAACCCGAGATCTTGATCTTGGTGCCATCAGCAAGGGTTCCCTTGATGGTATCGAACACCATTTCGACCAGATCGGCGGCTTCCTTCTTCGAGATTCCCACCTTCTCGTAGAGCGATTCGACAATATCCGCTTTCGTCATGGCCACGGCCGGCTTCTCCTCTTGGTTTCAATCCTTCGAAAGATGAACCCTGGTTTCCTGTCGAAACAGAAGTTTCACTTCGTTACCGAAGCTCAGCTCCCAACTCTTTCTTCCAGGCATCCAAGATCGCTTTTGCGGAATTTTCCGCTTCGGCTTCCTGAGGGCTTCGTCCTTCTTCCAAAAATGTAACCCGGACCGCTACGCTTGTCATCCCTTCCGCCACTTGAGATCCTCGGTAAATATCGAAAACCTGTGCGGACTTGGCCAAAGGGCGTCCTGCCTTGAGGGCAATCTGGGTCACCTTCTCGGCCGGGATGTCCGACTTCACCACCAGGGCAAAGTCACGTTCGATTCCAGGGAACTGAGAAATCGCCTTGAAGGGTCGGCCTTCCGAGACGGGCCGGCACAGCTTCTGAAGCACTTCCCAGTCGAGCTCGCCCAAATAAAGCGGAGCCCGAACCTTCAAGACCCTTGCGAGTTTCGGGTGAAGAAGGCCAAAGGAGCCGGCCACCTGATTTCCCGCCAAAACCTCGACGCTTTGCCCTGGGTGGAGCAAAGGATTTCCCCCGCTCCTGGACTGAGACAAAGGCAAGAATCGCACTCCGCGCGCTCCCAAAGCGTCTAAAGTAGCCTCAAAAGCGGCCTTGAGGTCAAAGAAGTCTACTTCACCGAGTTCGCCGCGAAGGGCCTGAGCTTGACGAGGACCCGATAGGGCCACCGCAAGTTTCCAGCGCTCGATCAGGCTCGTTTCCATCTCACCGCGAGCTTCGACCGGGCCTTGTGTGTGAAAGGTGGGACGAATCTCAAAGAGGCGAATCGGTAACTTCTCGGAACCGAAATGATGATTCCAGGAATCGAGCGCATTCCGGATCAGCCCCGGCAGGAGCGAGGGAACCAGGACCGAGAGCTCCTCACTGAGAGGGTTCAAGAGCTTGGCTTCAGACTTCAGTCCAAGTTGCTCCAGCCACGCAGGCTGGGTGAACGCAAAATTCACGGTCTCCGAAAAGCCGTTTTGAACCCAGGCGTCTTTGGCTCGCTCTGTGAGAGCCCAGCGTGCCATCCCGGCATCTTGCGAGCGAAGGATCGGCATCCCCGTGAGGGGCGGAATCGTCGCAGGAATTCGGTCGTACCCGAGGCTACGGGCCACTTCTTCGGCCAGATCCTCAGGCTGATTCAGATCCAAGCGGAAACTGGGCGGAACCACGTTCCAATGGGATGTGCCGCTTTGAACTGCGCACCCTAGACCCACAAGGGCTTGCTTCATTTCATCGTCTGAAAACGAAGTTCCAAGGAAGCCATTGAAGTAACCGGAAGCAACCGCGATAGGCTTTCGCTCCATCTTGCCCGATGCGCGTGCCGGCTGATGAGCTTCTGTAGCGGCAATCACTTGGCCGCCAGCCAGCTCCTGAATCAGAGCGATCAAGCGACCCATTGCATTTGGCAGGCCCGTGGGATCGATCCCTTTTTCAAAGCGAATGGCTGCTTCAGTACGACGGGCATGGCGATTCGCGGACTTACGAACCGTCACGGCGTGAAACTCAGCACACTCCAGGAACAAGCGAGTGGTCGTCTCGGAAACTTCCGAGTTTCCTCCCCCCATGACTCCTGCCAGACCCACAGCCCGACCGCCCTCGGCGGCTCCATCAAAAATCACGAGCTCCGAGCCCGCCAAGGTGACGGTGGCTCCATCGAGCAAGGGAAGCTCTTCTCCCGGGCGCGCTAAGCGGACCCCTAAGCGCCCGCCCGCAAGCTTGTCGCGGTCGTAGGCATGCATGGGATAGCCAAGCTCCAGCATGGCCAGGTTGGTCGCATCAACCACGTTATTGATCGAACGCGAACCCACGGCCTCGAGCTTTCGCTTCACCCAGTCCGGCGAAGGGCCAATCTTGACGCCGTCCAAGCACACTCCGAAAAACTGAGGCGCCAGATCGCCGGCTTCGAGCGAAATTTGAATCGGACTTTGTCCGGTTGGATAGGTCACCTGAACGGACTTGGGAAGTTTCGCTTGAACGCCCAAAGCCGCTGCGACTTCACGAGCCAATGAATAATGGCCTAAGCAATCTCCGCGATTTGCCGTTAGCTTGAACACCAAAACGGTGTCATCCATGCCCATGACTTCGGCCAGGGGCTGCCCCAGGCGCGTCGACTCAGGAAGAATCAAGATCCCTTCGCTCTCAGCTTTCAAGCCAAGTTCTTGTTCCGAACACAGCATGCCGTTCGAAACCACGCCGCGAATTTTTGAGCGCTCAATTTTCATCCCGTTCGGAAGAAGCGCACCAATCTGGGCCAAAGCGACCACGTCGCCGGCCTTCATGTTCTGAGCGCCGCAAACAATCTCTTGGGGCCCGCCTTCACCCAAGCTGACTTTGCAGAGCGACAGCCGATCCGAATCGGGATGCTTTGCGCGCTCCAGAATCTTCACGGTCACAACTTTTTCAAACCCCTTGGCCAACGGTCGAACTTCTTCGACCTCCAAACCACGCCGGGTCAAAACTTCTGCCAATTGCTCCGGGCCTTTGACGCCCGAGAGGTCCACGAACTCGGAAAGCCATTTCCAGGAAATGCGCATAGAGCCTCAGCTTAGAACTGGTTCAGGAATCGGGAGTCGCCTTGGAACATCAGGC
>JACCDO010210259.1_pt1 | contig 14836 bp, 16 predicted proteins | sample 7446101 | NCBI WGS metagenome assembly JACCDO01 (sample SAMN15323440, study PRJNA562643) | freshwater metagenome | isolation source: river surface water | place: USA:Blue River Watershed | collected 2017-08-16
GACTTTTTTTTACTCGTGAGAAGTAACTTCTTTTTTATCAAGAATGGACCAAACTGTACCCACAAGTGCCATAACACCACCAATTAATTCTTGAACCATCGCGTCGTCAGAATATCCCAAAAGGACTAAACCACCACCTACGAAAGTAAGTACATGTCTGATAACACCAAAAACTTTTTCTTTACTCATAATTTGTTGTTTTAAGAGTTTATGTTTATAATTATAAATATCTTCAATGAATAATATATGTTAGATATTTGTATCGGATTACTCAAAGACACAATCGATTTTGTAATCAAAAAGAAAGAAATTAATGAACATAAAAAAATGAAAGTATCATTAGTTTTAGAAGAATTATCAGAAATAGTAAAAAATACTGCAGACTCTCTATCTAAGGATGAATACCCACATTTCAACTGTTCGTTAATGGAAAAGATGTCTGATAGATTACATTTTTATCTTATTGATTATGTACCTACAGAACAATTAGATGAATTACATGGATTATTAAAAGAATCTTCTCAGATTGAAAAACAATTTGCAATTAGAAAAGAAAAAGATACTATTCCAAAACTGTATGAAGCGTCTGCATCATTAAAAAGTATATCTTTGCTATTGAAAATATAAATGGAGGGTTGCCTGAGTGGTTAAAGGAGCGGTTTGCTAAACCGTGGTCGGGAAACTGACCCGTTGGTTCGAATCCAACACTCTCCGCTTGACAGTTTTAGTTAAATTTTGTATATTTATTGTCTTAAACATTTATTATAAAAAACAAGTTATGAAAAAAGTATTAGTTGTTCTCTCTGCATTTGCACTCCTTTCTTGTGGCGGTAGCCAATCAACTGAAGTTGTATCTGATTCAACATCTGTGGACACCGTCTTGGTTGCAGACACCGTTGTGGTTTCTGTTGACACACCAGTTGTCGAGGTAAGTCCTGTTGTTTCTGAAGAAGTTAAATAATCGGGAATTGTAAGAAATAAAAAAACCCACTTTACAGTGGGTTTTTTTATTATATAGGCATTATACCTCTTATTACATCTCCTACATATTTTGCAGTCAAATCTGGTGGTTGTGCAGTGGATGATGGAGTTGTTGCTTGAGTCCCTCCTGGAGTCGTTGTAGAATTTTTAGATTTGACAAAATTTCTAATCAACATAAAGGCTCCCGCAGTCGCTGCCGCAACCCCTACGGTTCTTCCGGCTTTTACCAAAAACTCCTTAACCTTTTTCAATATTTTTTCTTTGTCTTCTTCATCTAGGTTCTCGAATATTGGGTCATCAGATATTACGTCTAATATACTACCCGTATATTTTTGTGGGTCTACAAAAGTATTGTTGTATGATAACTGATAATGAAGGTGTGAACCAGATGATTGCCCACGGTTTGGGTCATTTGGGCCACCACCTGTTTCGGCAATAACATCACCTTTACCTACTGTCTGTCCTTTAACAACATCTATTTTTCTAAGGTGACAAAATCCACTACGAAATCCATTTGTATGTTGAATTACAATTCTTCCACCGCACTCACCGATATTTTTATCTGCCTCAACAATTACCCCATTTTCAGGAGACATAAGCTTACTACCTGATGGAACCCTAATATCAACGGCATTGTGAACACCATCTGACCTTTGTTCACCAAATTTAGTTGATATGTCCCAATTTTTTCCCTCGACTTCCAAAGGACTTATCATCCTTTTGAGTACAGGTAAATTTGGTGCCTCACTAAGTAATTTTTTTTGAGAAATTATCGTATTATATAACTGATATATTTCGTTAATCTGATTATCCATTCCAATAAATATTCTACTTTTTTAGAATATTTTCTCATATTTTTCTTGATAAACACCAAACTTAATATACTTGTACCAAACCCTTTCATGTAAAAAATAAATTATTGGTTTGATAGTCAATTCTCCTAATCCGATGAGTCCCGACCATTGGATGGGTATTCCTACCATCAAAGCGATTAATACGGTGGAAAGTGAACCTATTATACGGTAACTAATAGTTTTTAATACGTGTCTTTGAACGGATACTTTTGAGTTATTCATACCGTAATAGTATGATTTTTGTAGATAAAATAAATAAAAAAAGTGGTCAGGGACAAGTGGGAGTATACCCTCGGAGTCGACTTCCTTTCACTGCTGCAGACAGTTACACTTGTATGACCACACACGCTAGAAATAGATTATGTCACCAGTTTCCCACTCTTCGTGAGTCTCCTGTGGTTTCGGGTCAAGTTCTACCTTGGTTTGCAAAATCACTAACATATCAAACTAACGGATTTTATGAGCCCCCGCCCGGAATCGAACCGAGTTATCATGATTACAAGTCATGCGCATCGCCTGCAATGCTTAAAGGGCTTGTTTTATTAAGTATCTTGAAAATTCAATTTATTCATCTTCTCAATACTTGTGAAACCATTTTTCCATTCTCTCCATATTTCGAAGTCTTTGAGGTCTTCTAAAGTTTTTTCGTGAACTAAAACAAACCCCTCAGGTGCGACTCCAACAAATTTACGGACTTGTCCTTCTTTTTCCAAAATTTCTTTGATATTTATTTTACTCATTTCAAAAAAGTTAAAACCTTATCTTTTATACCTAACTGTTTAATTCCTTCACTACTCCATGGCGTAAGTACAAAGTTGTCTAATCCCCACTCACGATTGGTATCATTTTTACCCATATTTAAGTCATCTACAGAGACCCAATGAGTAATCTTAGGATGGTCGTATAAATATTGTTTTATCTCCACCACCCTTGATTGTTCCAAATCCCAACTCATGTCCCAAGTAAATGTCTCTTTGTCATACCAAGTACAATCATTTTGATTTGGAGTGAATGCAATTGGTTTCTTGATTAAACCTTGCATTTCATAATACTCTCCCATTTCCTCTAGATTACAGTAAAGTTTCCAATCTGAACTAACAACAATTTCGGCACCTGTTTCTTCGAGAATCTCATTTATTACTTTGATTGCTTTTTTATTGAAGTTGTCGAACCTATACTCGAGAGGAATCTCATCGGGTCCCATGGATAATTTTCTTTTTCCCCATTTTTTTTGTTTTTTATAACGACTTCCCCATTCTGTAGATAAACAGATGACTCCATCGTGGTCCAAAAAAATAACTTTCATAAAATTAGTTTTATGTGAAAAGGAAGACATTACATCTTCCTTTTTCACGAGTTTCCGAAGCTCCTGTAGTCCCGCGTGGAATCGAACCACGAATATCTGCTTAGAAGGCAGAAGTTATATCCATTTAACTACGAGACCATCATTTGACAAACAACTGTATCAAAAGTATAGAAAATCCTAATAATAAACAAATAATTGTTTTGAATGTTATAGGCTCCTTGAATAAAAAGATTGAAAATACAGTGAAAACCATAATACCAATCGAAAATCCAATTATTCTACTAGGCCATATTTCACCATTAAATCCCTCTACTAAATACGTGACAGACTTGATGTATAACCATGAGACAGGAATACTCACTAACAATATAATCCAAAGATACTTCTCGTACCAATTGAACTTGATTGCACCTTGTAATTGCATAAAAGATGCAACTTGACCTAAAGCCCCATAGAGTAATCCAAGAAATAGTTTGGTGTAATCCATGAAGCAAATATAGTCATTTTTTGACTTATTACCTTACTTTTTTTCTCTATTTTTAATAATAAGTTCACCCAATACTTCTAATCTACCTACTTCTGTTTGGAACTCTTTTTGGGTCATACTCAAAGATATACTATTTAGAGTCTTCTCAAACTCCTTAATAGATTTTTCTTCATCGAACTTACCTTCTTTTGCTTTCTTATAATACGGTAATTTTACCACAAAGTGCTGGTAAGTCAAAATCGATGGTCCACCTTTTTCTTTTGCTGTATTGGCAATCTTTTCTGCACCTGTCATTCTTTTACCTGCAAACTCGTCAAAACTTAATTTTTTGAGTTGTGATTCTGTGATTATAATTTTCATAATTATAAATATTAGGGCATAAAAAAACCCCAATTTCTTGGGGTTCTTATTTATAAAATACCGAGTATCTTTTTCTTTTTTAGTTCGATTTTACTCTCACCAATCATAATCCCATTTTCATAAATCTGTGTTTTATAAACACCGTCGACTAACTTGGATAGTTCAACATTGAATGATGCTTTTTGTACAAGCCCTGTGGTATAATCTAACTCAGTCTTACCTGTATAAAGTTTTTGACCATATTTCTTTGTTGAAAGTACACCTGATTTTCCATCAACGGTAATTTCTTTACCTGAAGGATTCAATAACACAAAATAAATTACTTTCTTTCCACTAGATGTTATTCTGTTCTCATTTATTGTGAATGAAAAATTAAACTTTTGTATCTTTTCTGCAACCTCTGTTTTTTTACCTTTTTCATTCAACCCTACAATACCTATATTAGATATTACGAGTGTACTTCCAAGGTTTATGACATCGTCAGCTTTTACTTTCTCTTCCTTGGTTGAATCCAACACCTGAGATAACTTCGTCTTGTCAGATTGTAATACAGTATTCTCATCAGATAATTTTGTGTTGTTTTGTTTCAACACATCATTTTCCTTGAGGTAGTCGCCAATTTTAACATTAAGTTCTGTCATCAAAACCTTCGCAGCTCCCAATTCTTTCTCAGTAACCTTTTCCTTAAAAAGAATATTTTTGATTTTGTTTTTTAGATTTTTGATTTCCTTGTCTGATTCGATGTTTGTATGTGTTAGGTTTTCTATCTGTATTTCCGCATCTTTTAATTTGAACAAAGTTTCGTGATGTTCCTTCTCCAAAGTGTCTTTTGCCTCTCTGATTTGAACGTACTGAATTTCTTTTTCCTTAATTACTGTTCTGTTTGTATTACTCTGCCAAGAAATAAACGCAGTTGATAAGATTAAAAGACCTGATAAAATACCAATAATAACTTTTTCTTTAATTTTCATAGTTTGTTGTTAAATGTTTATTCCTGATAAATATAGTTCGTATTTATAAAAAAAACCCTCTTTATTGAGGGTTTTCTTTTTTTAGTTACCTTTGGATGGAAACCTTGTCCACCCTTGGCTCCAACTCGGGTTCGTCAAAACTTGTAATTCCGAGGTTGAAAAAGTTTTCTCAGTGTTTCCTTGTGATAGAGCTTTTATTTTCATATCTGATGCAGTGACCACCATAGATGTTGATTTGAAATTGAGTAATGGGTCAAATGAACCGATTTGATTATTTTCGAACTTAGATAAACCGTCTTTATATGCTTGTGCTGTTTCGTTAGATTCTACTGAAAAACCACCCTTAATCCATCCTGCAATCACTGAATTAATAATTGAGAATTGAGTCGCTCTTCTCCATCTTAAACCTAAATTATGATTGGATAATGAAGTTGCGTCATTTGGACCAACTAATACCATATTTGATAATTTGGGATGTGTGAATGGTTGGGCAAGTGAACCTGTACCGTCATTGTCACACTCTATACCATTACCGGCATCTCCGTTGTCCACAAACTTAGGGTCTCTTTTCGCAATACCGTAGGATATTGAACCCCTGTATCCGAAATCAAAGTCAAAATCATCATCTGCGGTTGCAAATGCATATAGATTTTTTGCGTTCACGGTTCCACCGAAGAATTCGAATGCGTCATCGTTTGCATAAATTGTCTGAACATTTTCTATAACTGTTCCACTTCCTACACCACCGAAAGTTAGTGCGTTGATTTCGGAGTTCGGTAATGCCGCAACACCCGCGTATTCAATTCTAACATATTTTAGAATACCACTATTATCCAAATCATTTGTTCCACCATAAGGTCTTCCAACTCCACCTTCTATTGTTGGTTCAGAGGTTCTATTTGTCGATGCTCTACCTAAAATAACAATCCCACCCCAGTCGCCAGGAGACCTCTCGCCGACGTTTTTACCTGAAGTGAAGATAATAGGTTTCGAAGGAGTTCCTTCAGCAATAATTTGTGCACCCCTCTCAATACACAGAGCACCCTTTTCTGAGATGTCTGAAATGATTGTGGTTCCTGGTTGAATAATAAGTTTTGCTCCGTCTGTTACGTACACATAACCCTTCAGAGTCCATGTTTTATCTGAAGTTAATGTGATTGTTTGATTGATGTTTCCTGTAAGTGTTGTTGAACTTGGAACGTTAATTGTAGGTTCTCCACCACCCAAGTTTTTTTCACAACTTGTTAAAATTGTTGCAATTCCTAAAGCCATTAAAATGTTTCTCATAGATTCAAATTTACTGTTAATGAGATTGATTGTTCGTTGTTTATTTTAATCAAATCTCTTTTGTTTATTTTTTGATAGTATCTCGTCGGTTGTGCAAGAATGTCACCTACCGCAAGTTTGATTTCACCTCTTTTAATTTTTCTAAGATATACAATATCCAAAACGTCTCTTGAGTTTTCGAATATATCAGGATACCCTTGGAATCCTACTGCAGAGATTCTGTCTCCTACTCTGTTATATGAAAGGTTGATGGTGTTCTTGTCCTTATGTAAGTTAAGTCCACCATTAATGACATAATTCGATTGACCTTGTAATTGTCTTTTGTTTCCGTTAACACTAACCTCTGAAGTTGATATGGTTGAGTTTGTGTATACGTCTAACCATTCAGAAACCTTTTTTCTAAGTTCTACTTCAATTCCGAATACTTTTGCTTGTTCAGGATTGGTATATGTTAGAAGTAGGTTTGAAGGTACGGAACCATCAGCAACAATTTGTTCTATTGGTTTTTCAAAATGTTTCCCAAATAATGCAACTGAAATATTCTCCCCTGAATTTGGATAATACTCCCACTTCAAATCAAAATTATAGATGTCGGATTTTTCCAAGTTTGGATTACCAAGAAGTTGTGCGTTTCTTACAAAATCATAGTAAGCGAAGTTTGCCACTTCTCTGAATTCAGGTCTCGCTAAAGTTTTAGAACCTGAAAATCTGAATTTAGTTTTATCTAAATTATATGATAAATTGAATGAAGGAAGGTAATCAAGATACTTTCTTTCTACGTTAATTTTTTGACCACTGAAGTCTGAAGTATAAACATTAAACAAGTTATATTCGGTTCTCAAACCACCATTAATTTTGAACTTACCTAATGTCTTATCGTATTGAACATATCCTGTTCCCAAATCAAAGTCAGCATTATATCTGTCAGTATTATTTGTGATTTCGTTTAACATATCATCCGCATCGTATCTGAAGATTCTTGCTTTGAAATGTCTAATCTTCTTTAGATATGAGCCACCAACTTTGATATCGCCAAATTGTTTGTTAATAGAACCATTGAATGAGTTCTCATCCATAACCGACCAAAATCTGTAGGTGTCTCTCCATGCAGTGGTATAAGGTGAATTTGTTCCGAGAGAACTAATAATTGGATTTACCCTATAATCAGGTTGGTCTCTCAACATAAGATTCCATCCTACATTAAAATCAAAAGTTTTAATTTTACCATCAAATTGTGAATTAATAACGGTCTTGATGATATTGTTAGATGAATTACTTCTTACGTCTTGTACGTTGTCATAATTCTCACCATTTCTTGTTAAATAAGAGTTTTCAGTTTGATGGTTGAATAAAGTTTTCCAAGAGAATTTGTTTTCACCAAGATAAGTTAGATTCAATAATCCGTTTAACGAAAATAACTCTGTATAAGATGTGTCCTTATACTTGTAAGCAAGTTCTGTGGATGATTGGTAATCTTGTCTATCAATATAGTTTAACGTATAAGTGTTTCTTCCTGTTCCGGCAAACAACAAAGACCACTTGTCTTTTTTGTAACCCCAAGAAAAATTTCCATTCAAATTAGGTAATGAATTTGAAGTGGTATAGTTTGGTGATGAGATTAGTTTTGTATAAGACCTTCTGTCTCCGTTACTTCCTGTTCTAAAAGTGTATGTGGACGGAAACATTGCCGGAAACTTAATATAATCCACCGACTTGAATTTTTTGAACGACGATACGGTCCCGTAACCTGACCCGAGACCTATAGAGAAAAAATTGTTTGATACATCCTTTGTGGATACTTGAATAATTCCTCCACCAAAGTCACCAGGTAGTGATGGCATTGCTGATTTTGAAACAATAATGTTATCAATCAGGTTTGAGGGTATTATATCAAATGAAAATGCTCTTCTGTCAGGTTCTGTTGAAGGTAATATTGTTTTATTGAGAATTGCCGAATTGTATCTATCTGATAAACCTCTAACCAAAACAAATCTATCGTTTTGTATGGTAACACCATTAATTCTCTTTAATGCGTCTCCGACGGTTCTATCAGGAGTTTTCTTTATAAACTCAACGGATACTCCATCAGAAATAACTGAACTATTTCTGACCATGTTTATTACCGCTAAGTTACTTTCTTTTTTTTGAGTTGAACGAATTTTAACTTCGTCTAATTTTTGGTTGAAAAGTGTGTCTTGAGAAAAAATTAAGCTTGGAAAAAAGACACATAATAATAATTTTTTAATCATGGGTTACAAGTTTTGACTCCCAATAATTAGAAAATGATTCCGTATAAACCTCTTTTTTCGTGTTATCTTTAGGCTAACAAAAAACCCCCACGTTATGTGAGGGTCTTGTATGACTTTATATAGGGTTACAGTGTTCTAAGTAAATGTCCTATAACTGCACCGAGACCAACACCCAAGGGTATCGATGTCTTTGCTCCACCCATAGCTGAAAGATGCATGACAACCGCACCACTCATGAATGAAGTAATTAATACCATTCCATATAGAGATGTTGGCGGATAAAGGAGCAACAAAGCCCCAAGTACCTCACCCCAACCTGTCACTACTCTATATTTGTCTAATTTCATAAAACTGAAATTACCAATCATCTCCTCTGTTCCTCGGATTTTATCAATCGCACCTTTTGCGAGAAAAATAGAAGTAACTACTGAAAATACCCATCCTAAAATTGCTAAAATACCCATAAAATTTGTTGTTTTAAGAATTAACCCCCACCCGATAAGAGTGGGGGTCTTTTTTTTATCTACCGAAAATATATCTAATACCTAACTGAGCTGTCCAAACATCAAATACTGATGAGTTGAACTGATATGTATCTCTTGCCAAGAATGTACCTGATACATCTCTTTGTGTTGCCAACCTGAAGGTTGGAACGTTGTTTGCGTCTCTACTTACAAAGTTCAACAATTGTGGTGCGGTTGCTCTTTGAGAAACACCCCACTTATTGTTCAACATATTTGTGAAGTTAAGAATATCGAAACGAACTTGGAATGCGTTTCTTTCTCCTTTGATTTTAACAAAGAAATCTTGAACCACAGACAAATCTAATCTGTGTAGATAAGGAAGAACACTTGCATTTCTTTCAGCGTATTGACCTCTTCTTGTCGAAAGGTAAGGGTCCTGTGAAATGAACTTATCGAAAGCGTCTTGTTGTTGTGCTTCGGTATAAGTCACTGCGGTTGCACCTGAACCTACTGTAAGTGGTGCAAACTTCATGTCAGAACCTTTCATTGGAACGTAAATCAAGTCATTATTTGTTACTCTATCACCGTTCAAATCTCCCGCAACTACATAAGAATATGGGTTCGATTGTTGACCAACATAACCAAGGGTAAATGTGGTTGCTCCACCGAACTTATTTCCATAATCTAATCTATAACCGAGTAAACCAACAAACCTGTTCTTAACGAAGAAGTCAGAATAAGTAAGAGGTAAATTGTTATTACCGAGAACAGAAACCGCTGATTGCCATGAACCACTAGCGATTGAACCAGCACTCATGAAATCTTTAGAATCTGCAGTTGTCCAAGCGATTGAACCCCAAAGACCTCTTGATGCAGGTTTTTCGAGTTTCAATGTAAGTGACTCATGATAAGCACCATCTCTGTTTGTTAAAACAGCTGCCATGGATACGTTATCATTAATTCTAACACCTGCGTCATTTCCTGCAAATCTCAAACGAGTATCTGCTCCACCCAAGGTTCCTACGTGAGGTTCCAAGTTTGCGTTGTAGTAATGAACTGCATTGATTGTTTGATTATACAAGTATTCTGCACTTGCAACCAATCCCAACCAAGGAAGTTTTTGGTCAATTGCCAAGTTTGTTTTCCACACCTGAGGAAACTTATAGTCTCTATCGGTCAAAGCCAAATCAAATGTAGAAGGAAGTGTTGGAGTTTGTGGGATGAAGTATTTGTTTGGGTCTGCGGTGAAACCATAACCTGCCGCCGCAGCACCTGATACATCAATAAATCCTGTCAACACACCATTATTACCAACTTGATTAGATAAGAAGACATAAGGAGGACGACCAGTGAACACACCAGAACCACCACGGATTTGTGTTTTCTTTTGTCCATTAACATCGTAGTTGAAACCAAAACGAGGTTCAATCAAAAACTGAGTTTTCGGCATCAAACCTGTATTGAATTTTTCACCGTTACCAAAAGTCATTGCAGTAATCTTTGGATTTTCCAAAGCGGTATTACCGAAAGCAATGATATTTGCTCTCAAACCAAAAACCAATTTAAGGTCTTTTGTTGCGTTGAATTCATCTTGACCATAAACATCAAAACGAGTTGTCTTCAAAACCTGAAGTGGTTCGACTGCTCCTGGTAATGCAGAATAACGAAGTTGGAAACGAGATGGTGCAAATGTGGAAGGTTTTCCACCATTAACAAGACTCTCATTTGCCGCCTTGTAAAAATCGGATAATGAGTTAAAGATATAAACTCCATTAGATGCCGGATAGAACAAGTTATTCGATTGATAAGCTTGGAAGTTGACACCACCAACTAAAGTATGTTTACCCGCAAACTTTGTTACGTTATTGGTAATATTGAATGTAGAGTAATCCAACTTATTACTTGGTGTGAATGGGTCAAACCCTACTGAAGTGTAAGTAGCGGCACCTTCACGGATGTCGATGGTTGGAAACATCTGACTCAAATAAGCTCTGTCCTCGATTTGTTTGTCATAAGAAACAATCAAATTGTTATAAACAGTATTTGACAACTTTGAGTTAAGTTCCAAAACTGCAGAACGTGTGTTATCTTGAATAATGTAACCACTATTTTTGAAAGACATTGCATTGAACTGAGTAGTCCTATTGCCTGCTCCTGCTGACTGTGAGTTAGAAATATTTATTTCGGCCTCAGAATTATGGTGAACATAGCGAGCAGTAAGCTTGTGCTTTTCATTGATGTTCCAATCAAGACGAACGAGAAATTTGTTAGAAGAGTTTTCATTGGAATACCCCTCCCATGGACCAGTCACATAATTGAATTTATCCTTCATGAAATCAGAAAGTGTTTTCATGTCAGAATATTTCACACGAGAAATCTGTGAACCTGTAAGAGGAGAACCATCAGAAATCCAACCTGTACCAGGTTCGGTTCTTACAATACCTTCGTAGTTTCCGAAGATGAACAATTTGTTCTTGATGATTGGCATTCCCAAACGGAAACCTTGAACTTTTTCATCAAACTTTGCTGCGGTTACTTTGGTTCCTCTTGCATTATCACCAACGTATCTTGATGAGTTGTCTCTTTGAGTTTGATAAACAGAACCTTCAATGTCGTTAGAACCTGAACGAGTAATCGCGTTGATTCCTGCTCCATTGAAACCACTTTGACGAATGTCAAAAGGTGCAACGTTTACTTGAAGTTGGTCTATCGCATCCAAAGAAATTGCAGATGCACCAGTTCTACCACCAGCTTGTGCAGATGAACCAAGTCCGAAGTTGTTGTTAAACTGAGAACCGTCAATTGTGAAGTTATTCAAACGACTGTCCTGAGCACCGAATGAAGAACCGTTACCGAATGGGTTATACTTTGTAATACCATCGATTGTTCTTGCACCTGTGATTGGGATAGTTTGAAGTTCCCTTCTTCCGAATTGTTGTGAAGCACCAGTTCTTTCTTTGGAAAAAAGATTACTTCTTGCTCCTGTGACTTTGACTGATTCCATCAATTTGTCATCGAGAACGAGTGACGCATCTACGTTACTAGTTACACCGAGTTCAGTGTTGATGTTGTCAATCTGTTTCATTTTGTAACCTACAAAGGATACATGAACAACATAAGGACCACCAGGTCTAACACCAGGAATGATGTATTGACCTGTTTTGTTTGTTTGCGTGCGATACTCAGAACCTGTCGGTTGATGAACCGCATGAACTGAAGCACCTACTAAAGCGTCTCCTTTTTCATTTTTTACCACACCTGACAGGGTAGAAGTTGTAATCTGCCCGAAAGTTGCGACCGTCACGAAAAAGGATAAAAGTGACATCAAGATTGCTTTTTTCATGTTTGTTTTTGTTTATTTGTTTATAATAAAAAACCCCACGGACTATTCGCCAGCAGGGTTTGTGTATCCAATATTGTTGATGCTCAAAAAAGAATGATTCATAAATAACTCTCTCAATTAAGTATTGTTAGAAATACGAAGTTACTGAAATATAATGTTATAAAATAATTAAGTCAAATTACGGAAAAAAAGAAACAGATTTTTTGTACCCATTGTACATCATAACCGAGTTTTACTTCGGTGGTCACATTTTCGCAATTGGGTTAATTACTCCCTACTTATAGTGACTCTACCCGCACCGCTTTCATATCGCGAATCAAGACGGTTGTTAAGGATTTATAGACAGTGGGGTGACACCACCGTCGTCATCTGTTTTTTTCTGGTGGAGGTAGTGGGAATTGAACCCACGTCTTGCTCATCTTGACAAATAGTGACTACACGTTTATTTGATTGTTTCTCAACCAACAAATAGTTAGTTTCTTGCAGAGCAACTAACAAACCTGTTCCGACCCGGATTTTTAGGGAGCCGGCCGGTTTGCTCCACAACAACGGACTTCTGTTTCTAGGTTAATGTCCTGACCGACCCAAGTGTTGTTCTCTACGATTACGCAGCAACAACAGAAGTCTCTCTCATAAGACCGAGAGTAGACATCTTAGCAAAAGTATTGCCATTTGTTTTTTCAAATCAGTTTTTAAGGAGTTAACTCAGCTCCTACGTGCCACCAATCCCCAACAATGCCAATCGATACCTTATACCCCCATAATTTCAAAGAACATGACAAAGATAAGAAGACATAAATACATAACCAAATTAAAAAGTATTTATTTCATTATGGAAGATGAAATAATTTATCAAGACCCTAAAGACCAAGTTGATAAGGTATATGAAGACGATACCTACCTCATAGTTACTCCTCTTACCGTTTTGGCAAATAGATATTACGGAATTAAAAGTCCCTGGTATGATGATAGTTGGAAGGGTACGAAAGATTTTGATGAAAAATTGAAATCAGGAGGTAAGATATATTATATTGTCAATAAAAATTCAGGTGAGAAAGACTCGTTCTACAGAGACCAATATGGTATTGTTTATAATAGCCCATGGGAGAAAATGTCAAAAAAGACTATCAAGGACCTTGTTCATGAATATCCTGCGGCCAAAGATATAATTCTAAAATTAACGTCAAAAGATTTTTTCAAGTTGCTTAGAAAATATGCTTCGGGTAAAATTAGTGCAGAGGTTTTGGCGAAATCTGATGATTTGATTTATGATGTTAGAAAAATGGGAGAATATCCTGCACAAGATTTGATTATTTTGCAATTCTCTGATGACGATTATTTTTTAGAACAAATATTAGATTTAGGTACTGATGACACATGGTTTATAAAAGCAGTATATTATCGTGATTTTGAATTTATTACTAGTGATGGCTTATGGCAAAATAATAAAGAAGGTATGGGTCTTTTTAGATATTTCGATGATTCCAATATGGAAAGATTGAAAAAAATTGCAACGACATTGACTCCTGGCGAATTTGAAACAGGGGGTGACGACTATTTTGGGAGATTATATAAATTGCTTTATGATGGGTATGAAAGAGATGTAGATTCAATGGATTATGATTTGATGGACGCAATTAATACTTCAGCAACAGAAGCTGCTCGTAAAGAAATTAGTAAAGATTTTGATGAACATTTAGGTTCAAAAGGATTCAAATTAGTTCAACCCTTTGATAGAATATCAATCTCCGTTTATGACTTAATTTATCAATATTCTTTGACAGGAAAGAAAACACTTCCATTGTTTGATTTGGTTAAAAATGTATTAAATGATAATTCAAGATTCGGAGGTTGGGGTGACAGTTATTATGAATATGAAGGACGTGGTTTGGACATCAACGCACTTAATGAAAAATTTGCGAATGTTTTGGATAATATAATAGAAAAGATGGAAGAAAATGATGATGGTGGTATAAAAGAATTTTACGAATTACACAGTAGAATATTTTCAAAGTACAAACAAGACAGATGGCATGAGACTCCAAAAGACAAAAATATTTTATTCAGAATCAACAAAATTTATCCTGGCACTCTCAAAATTGATGTCTCATTCAGAAAAAGAGCAGGACGCTCTTCTTTTTCTGGAGAGTCCTCTTGGGACAAACGACATCAGTTCTCAGAAGAGAATTTTTACAAATTTTTATACCAACCAGAATTGTTTGATATTTTTGATGAAAATAAATAATTTTTACTTATCTTTGTGGAAATTATTTACAAATGTCAGATTTATCTTTTCTCAAAGAAGTATTAAGTGTTCCTACCGTAACGTATAATGAAAGACGCATGGTCGAATTCATTACAAATTGGTTAGAACAAAATAATATCGATTATTATCGTGATTTCAAGAACAACATTTATGCAACAAAATCTGACGGTAATGAGAAACCTGATGATTTTTATTATCCGTGTGTAATCTCACACACAGATACTGTTCACCAAATCGATACCATCAACATCAAAGAAAGTAAACAACC
>JACCDO010239968.1_pt1 | contig 14836 bp, 9 predicted proteins | sample 7446101 | NCBI WGS metagenome assembly JACCDO01 (sample SAMN15323440, study PRJNA562643) | freshwater metagenome | isolation source: river surface water | place: USA:Blue River Watershed | collected 2017-08-16
GAACAAACGGTTGGTGAACTAGTCACGATCATGCGCAAGCACAATATTTCTGGCTTCCCGGTTGTTGAAGGTGGTGCGTTGGTTGGAATTGTGACCGGCCGGGATATCCGTTTTGAGAAGAATCTTGCCTGCAGAGTCAGGGACGTTATGACCTCAAAAGTAGTCACCACTAAAAAGGGTGCTACGCCTGAACAGGCACTAGAAATGCTTCACCGCCACCGCATAGAAAAGCTACCGATTCTCGACGATGATGGGAAGACTCTTGTGGGGCTATACACCATCAAAGATATTGAAAAAGCGCGGCGTTTCCCTAACGCCTCGAAAGACGATAAAGGGAGACTTATTGTAGGTGCTGCCATCGGTGCGGGGGGAGATTACTTAACACGGGCAGAAGCTTTACTAAAATCGGGAGCTGATGTTTTATGCATCGATACGGCACATGGACATAGCGCGGGAGTTCTAAAAGCCGTTCGTACTGTTAAGGAAACCTTCGCCAAAAAATATCGATTTGAGATTGTAGCAGGAAATGTCGCAACTCCGGAAGGAACACTTGCCTTAATTGAAGCGGGTGCCGACGGCGTAAAAGTTGGGGTAGGCCCTGGCTCCATTTGCACAACCCGTATTGTTACCGGTATCGGTGTACCTCAACTTAGTGCCGTTATGGAATGTGCCTTGGCGGCACGTGGTAGCGGAGTGCCGATCATTGCCGACGGTGGTATTAAATTCAGCGGTGACTTAGTTAAAGCTATTGCTGGGGGTGCTGATACCGTCATGATCGGAAGCATGTTCGCAGGAACTGATGAAGCTCCAGGGGAGCTCGTCATTTATCAAGGAAAAAGCTATAAATCATACCGTGGAATGGGCAGTCTTGGTGCCATGGATAAAGGCAGCAAAGACCGTTATTTTCAAGGCGGCGTTGAAGATGCTGGAAAACTCGTTCCGGAAGGCATCGAAGGAAGGGTTGCCTACAGAGGGCCACTAGCAAACTCAATTTATCAAATGCTTGGCGGTTTACGCTCGGCGATGGGGTATATCGGCGCTCCGACAATTCCACTTTTGCAAGAACGTGCAAAGTTTAGGCAGATCACAACAGCTGGACTAAAAGAAAGCCACGTTCATGATGTTTATATTACCAGAGAAGCTCCCAACTATAAACTTGACTAGGATTTAAAATGTTGCACCATGTTTCTCGACCAGCACATGAAGGGTTACTAGTACTCGACTACGGTTCCCAATATACCCTCTTAATCGCAAGACGCCTCAGAGAACTCGGCTTCTATGCCGAAGTCATCGATGGGCGCGCCTATAAAGCTCCTGAAGATTTTAAGGCCTTTGGCTTGATCCTTTCCGGAGGTCCTGACTCCGTGTATGACGAGGGATCGCGCAAACTCCCTGATTGGGTTCTAACGAGTAATCTCCCCATTTTAGGTATTTGCTACGGGATGCAGCTTCTTGTGGAGCATTTTGGCGGGAGCTTAAGAGGGGGGAAAGGACGGGAATATGGACATGCCCATCTCCTCTTAGAGAGTGAGATTGGCACCCCAGCTGGTTCCACCTTCCACGGTTTGGACACGGAAGAAGTCGTGTGGATGAGTCATGGTGACGACGTAGAAAAGCTCCCCCCCACGATGAAAGTGGTGGGCCACAGCCGTGACGGGGTTGTCAGTGCTATTGTGCATACGGAAAAGCCGATTGTTGCCCTACAATTTCATCCCGAGGTTGAACACTCGGTAAATGGCAAAACTCTGCTCAATAACTTTGTTGCCAAAGTTTGCCGCGCCCCGCGGAATTGGGACGGTGGTAGCATGCTTGAAGCAACTAAGACCTATATCCGCGAAAGTGTTGGCGATGGGCATGTGTTGGTCGCTTGCTCCGGTGGCGTTGACTCCACTGTCGCCGCTGCCCTACTCGCCAAAGCGCTCGGGCCAGAAAGAGTAACCGCCGTATTCTGTGACACCGGGCTTATGCGAAAAAATGAAGTGACTTGGGTGTCCACGGCATTAAAGCAACTCGGATTAAAACATATTGAAGTTTTGAATTCAGAGGCGAAATTCTTAGGTGAATTAAATGGTGTTACAGACCCAGAGCAAAAACGTAAAATAATTGGCCGACTTTTTATTGAAGAATTTGAACGCTACGCCAAAGCCCATGATACAGAATTTTCACACTTAGGTCAGGGCACTCTCTATCCAGACGTTATTGAGTCTGCAGGACATGGTGCAGGGTCAAAAGTTATAAAAAGCCATCACAATGTGGGCGGACTACCCGAAAAGTTGCATTTGAAACTTTGTGAACCACTGCGCTACCTCTTTAAAGACGAGGTACGAGCCCTTGGCGAAGCCCTAGGTTTGCCGCACGATATGGTTTACAGGCACCCTTTTCCAGGTCCTGGTTTAGCTGTTAGGATCCTAGGAGACATTACAAAGGAACGGCTTGCAATCTTAAGGGAAGCTGATGATATCTACATTAAAGCCTTAAGAGATCATGGTCATTATGAAAACGTTTGGCAGGCATTTGCCGTACTACTTCCTGTAAAGTCTGTGGGAGTTATGGGAGACAACCGTACCTATCAAATGACGATTGCACTTAGAGCTGTAACCAGCAGTGATGCGATGACCGCAGGGGTGAGTGACTTACCACTTAGTTTTTTAAGTAAGGTTGCGGCAGAAATTGTAGGCAAAGTTAACGGAGTGAACCGTGTGGTCTACGATGTAACGACCAAGCCCCCCGCGACGATTGAATGGGAGTAAGCTGGTGAACGATTCGCCAAAAACACCTGAAATAGTTCATTTACATGTACATTCTGAATATTCACTGCTTGATGGATCTATCCGTATTAAAGATCTGCTAAAGCGCGTAAGTGAGCAGGGTGGCAGCGCCGTTGCGGTGACCGACCATGGTGTGCTTTTTGGAGCGATCGAATTTTACTTAAAGGCCAAAGAAAAAGGTATCAAAGCGATCATCGGTTGTGAAATCTTCCATGAGGGGACTCTGCAAACTAGAGACATCGCTAAACAATGCGGACACCCCCCCGAAAAAGGGCACTCGTTTCATCTCGTTTTATTAGCTAAAAACTTAGCAGGATATAAAAATCTTATTAAGGTTGTTAGCGACGGCTACCTCAAAAACTCGGGGGAAGTCCCGATTGTACTTGAAACGTCACTAGATGAAAAAGCGGGGGATCTATTTGCCCTATCAAGTTGCCTCAAAGGTGAATTGGGCTACCTCGTAAGTGAAATTAGGGCTCTCAGTGAGACGTCTGAGCTAATGCTCTCTCCCCCGGCAGATCATCCGGCATACCCTTTTGCTCAAGCACTAAAAGCACATGTGGAAGCAATGCAAAACAGGTTTGGTAAAGACGGATACTTTGCTGAACTGATTAACAACAATATCCCCGAACAAAAGAAATTGCTGCCCGACTTAGTCACCGCAGCCACCTTTTATAATATTCCACTCGTTGCCTCTTGTGACGCCCATTATCTAAATAAAGATCAAGCTGAAGGGCATGCTGTCCTGATTGGAATCAAACATGGCCTAACCATGTCTAAAATCAGAGGAAGGCGCAAAGGAACACACTTTCATTTGTTTTCTCCAGATGAAATGCGCGAAATTTACGGAGCATGGCCAGAAGCATTAGAAAATACGAAGAAAATTGCTGACCAGTGCAATCTAAAATTTGAATTTGGCCAGTACTTCCTTCCTAAGTTTGATACGGGACGTCCCGAGTCACCTGAAGAAGCCGTCATTCGTTTTTCAAAAGACATGCTGGAAGAGCGATTTATAAATCTGAGTAAGGTTTATGGGCCTAGTTTTGATGAAGAACGAAAAGAGTTTTACCGCAAGCGCTTAGACTATGAGCTTAACGTGATCTGCAACATGGGATTTGCCTCATACTTTCTAATCGTTCAAGACTTTATCAACTGGTCTAAACGCGCGGGCATACCCGTCGGCCCAGGACGGGGCTCTGGGGCAGGTTCTTTGGTGGCGTATGCCCTCAGAATTACGGATTTAGATCCGATCCCTTACAACCTTCTTTTTGAACGGTTTCTAAACCCAGACCGTGTATCCATGCCTGACTTTGATGTGGACTTCTGCCAGGATCGCCGTGATGAAGTGATTCAGTATGTTAACGAAAAGTACGGTGCTGATCAGGTTGCCCAAATTACAACTTTTGGAAAAATGAATGCCAAGGCTGTCGTTCGCGATGTAGGGCGTGTACTAGAGCTAGGTTATAGCCGGGTCGATCGATTTGCTAAACTTATTCCTGAAGACCTCGGTATTACCCTTGATGAGGCCATCGAAAAAGAGCCTAAAATAACAGAAGAGATGGCTAAAGACGAAACAATTGCGGACCTAATGCGCCTTGCTAAACAGCTCGAGGGGTTATCCCGTCACTGCTCCGTACATGCTGCAGGCATTGTAATCTCCGATGGCCCGATGACAAACTTTGTCCCTGTCTACACCGTGGAGGGTGGCGGTTTAGTTACTCAATATGAGATGAAAATGGCAGAAAAGGTCGGGTTAGTAAAATTCGACTTTTTAGGGTTAAAAACCCTAACCGTGATCCAAAAAGCCATTGATATTATAAAAACTAAAAAAGATCCTACCTTCGATATAGCACTCATCCCCATGGATGATAAGAAAGTCTATCAGTATGTAAGTAGCGGCCATACTGTTGGGATCTTCCAGCTAGAATCAAGTGGCATGAAAAACCTTGTCGTAAAACTCAAACCCAGTGTGTTTGAGGACATGATTGCGCTAGTCGCTCTATTTCGCCCTGGTCCTCTAGGAAGCGGGATGGTAGATGACTTTATTGAGTGCAAGCACGGTAGGAAACCGATTGTTTACCCCGTACCTCAACTCGAGCCTATCTTAAAAGAAACCTACGGGGTCATTCTTTACCAAGAGCAAGTCATGAAAGTAGCAGGCGAACTCGCTAGTTACTCACTTGGTGAAGCAGACCTTTTAAGAAGAGCGATGGGTAAAAAAATCGCCTCCGAAATGGAGAAGCAAAAGCATCGATTCGTTACGGGTGCTGTTGCCAATGGCCATGACGAAGGTAAATCAAGCGAAATTTTTGACCTTATGGCAGAGTTCGCTAACTACGGTTTTAACAAAAGTCACTCTGCAGCTTATGGGCTTATCGCATACCAAACAGCCTTCCTTAAAGTTCACTTTCCTGAAGAATTTATGGCTGCGATTATGACATGCGACCTTGATAACACAACCAAGGTGGTACGTTACCTCGAAGAATGTAAACGACTTAAAATAAAAATCATACCCCCTTCAGTAAATACGAGTGGACTAGAATTTGAGGTACCAGGCCCACTTTCAATTACATTTGGACTTTCAGCTATCAAGGGGATCGGTGCCCAATCAGTTGAGCCCTTAGTCATAGAACGCAAAAAAAATGGTCCCTTTAAATCTATTAGCGATATGGCCTACAGAGTAAACTTACATAAAGTAGGTAAAAAGACCCTTGAACTTCTCACCCAAGCAGGTGCCCTTGACATATTTGGAATTGCGCGACCAAAACTTTTTTCGCTACTCTCTGAAATCGTTAAATTTAGTGAGTCACACCATGAAGCAAAACACGTAGGCCAGCGCACGCTATTTGATATGGGTGAACATGAAGAAAGTGCAAACCAATCCTCCGCCCTAGAATGGGTTCTGACGAAGAAAGAAAAAATTCCGGGAGCTCCCAATCCTGAGTGGTTAAAAAAGGAAAAAGCTTTACTTGGGGTTTTTCTCACCGGGCATCCACTAAAGTTTCATAGCCAAGACAAAAAAGCGTTTGGACGTGTCGGTACTGCGGATCTTGCTAAAGCACTCGGCAAAAAAACCGTAATGATTGCTGTTCTTACTGCCGTTAACGAAAAAATCACAAAAACCAATAAAAAATTAGCAGCGTTACGCCTTGAAGATGAAGACGGTGCAATTGAAGCTGTCATGTTTGAAGATGACATCCCGAAGGAATTTCCTGAAAGTGGAAGTATCATCTTAGTGGTTGGGCAACCTGATTTAAGCTTCGATAAGGAAACACTAAGATTTCGTGTTTCTAAAATTCTTCCTATTGAGGAGGTTCGCTCCGAACATGTGGAGCGTGCAACCCTACGTATTAGACCTGAAGGAGGGCTTAGAGCTAAACCTAAAGACTATGAGGAACATCTAAAGTCTCTCTCATCTCATTTAAGACAGCATGTGGGAGACATACCTCTCCATCTAGTGATTGACTACGAAAATAGCGAAGTCGACATTATGCTAAGCAATCAAACCGTAGATTTAACCGATAAATTTATTCACGGACTTAGTGACGTCGGTTTTGACTCAGTCAAACTAGACTTCAAATTATACCGTCCCTCAGCCTCATCAAAATAGAGCAATTAACTAGAAAATGGACGATTCAATTTAAACTGGATTTCAAACGTCGTATTTGAGAATCGATCATTATAGAATAAGTTAATTCCCTGACTATCAAAAATCCCCTTAGCTATGGAAAGACCGAGTCCCATAGCACTACCAAAGGGCTTAGTGGTAAAAAACGGCACCATAATCTTTTTAAAGTCTTCTTTCCCAATGCCGGTACCGCTATCTGAGATGACAAGAGCAACCATACTGTTGTTACTGTATGCACTGATCCTTACCCACGGAGCTTCAGTCTCGCGCGCAGCTTCAACGGCATTTTTTAAAACTTGAAAAACCCCCTCTTTTACCGCTAAATCATAACACTCAACCTCGAACTGCCTTGGAACATCCAAAATGATGTCAACTCCACTGTAGTCTATCTTATCCCGTACGACATCAAGACTCTCTCCTACCATGTCTAGGAGATTCTTCTTTTTTAAAATTGCAGGATTTGCTCCCTGATAAAAAACTTTCAAACTAGCAACAATATTCCCGATACGAGATCCAGCTTGTTCAATTTTATCAAGGCTACCTTTAAGGTCAATTTCACTAATTTTATTATTTAAAACCTGCCGTTTTAATTGTTCGACCGTCAAAAGTATAATTGAAAGTGGGTTATTCACCTCGTGTGCAACGCCACCTGCCATCAAACCTAAAGCAGCCATCCGTTCAGCAGCTACGCCTTCAATTTCTTTTTTCGCCTCATCTAATAGCTTTTCTCCATGTATAAGCTCGTTAATGTTACGACAAAAACAAACAATAGCCTGACCTTTACCAAATGAGTCTTTAATTAGAGGCGCTGAAAGATGAATCGCTAACGTACCACCATGTTTGGTTCTGATTGTTTGGACACTGCTACGCATAAGCCCGCGATAAACACTTGTCTTCGCATTTAAATGCGAAGACATACCGAGAAGCTCCTCGCCCCCACCTTCATCAAATATAAAAAGATCTTCTAATCTCATCTTTTGCAGGTCAGAGATCTCATACCCCGTGAGAATTAACCCAGCACGATTGGCTTAAACAATCTCACCGTTTGCCTTTGCAATAAAAATCATGTCAAAGGATGACTCGAAAACGACTTCAAAAAGCCCGACAGTCGCCTCTGGCCCAATTTTGCCGCCAACATCTTTAACAAAATGTTGCCAAACGTCATTTATACTGTCATTTCTTTGCAACTTTTAACCTTTCTAGTTGCTGGGACGCTTTCTCATAGTCTGACCTTAACTTTAAGGCATTTTCAAACGCTTTTTTAGCCTCTGGAATGTTATCCATTTCAACATAAATAAGCCCTAGATTATACAGCAGCCGGTAATCCTCGGGACTCTTTTCAATGGCCTGATTCATAGCATCAATCGCTGCCGGCAATACTCCCTGCCTCTTACGGATAATTGATTTAATATTAAGCACTTCAGGCATATCACGCGCAGGACTTTCAAGCAGTGTTTTGAGCTCGCTAGAAGCTGCTTCTATTTCACTTCTTAGCATCGCGCTCTGCGCTTTCAATACATTTAAACGCCACATATCATGAAATGGCAGCTTTTTTGCCATCTCCCCTTCAATTTTTGCTATTAAAGCCATAAGTCGTAAGCTCACGCAAATAGACCCTAATTGCACCAGCCAAAATGCTTCGCCCTGCTCACGAATTTGCTGCATTAAATCATCGAACGTTTGCAGAAATTTACCGAGCTTATTCTGCCTTAATAAGTGAGCCATCAATTCCATCTGAAAATTATAGTTTTCAGGATCTGCAGCTAAAATGTGGTTTAGCTGCTCAACCTGTAATTTCGGATCTGAAACTGACGATTGGACTAAACCAGTACGAGCTGCCAAATTATTGCTATTTTCATCGACTAATCCGCGAAAAATACGCGAACTCACTTGAAATAGTCCATCTTTAAGGATCTTTTTTCCTTTTATCATCCGACTTTCATACGACTGCACATTCTTAATATTGTTATTAATGGTCGCAAGGTGGCTCACCAACAACTCAGTATCAAAAGTTCCAGTAATTACAGATTTAATGCCATATGACTCAAATAAATGAAGTTTGCCTTTATCCTCAGGTAGTACCTTTGAAAAAATAAATACAACGGGAACAAAATTCGCTTCTGCTGTGGTCATCAAGGTACGAATAAACGTAGACCAATGCATATCGCCAATTTCAGAGCTCACAAATAGAGTATTAAGACTTGAATGTTCCAAATACCTTAAAACGTCACGGCCGCCGCCAAATTCATGGATGTTAGTAAGACCCACTGTGTTTAGGCGTTTCTTAAGATTGACACGGATCTCATGCTCGGCAGACACGATGCCAAGTTTAACGGAGTTATCAATGTTTACTAAGTTACTCACGCAATGATGTGCTCCTACAGGTCCTTCCCCCTTTGCTTCGGCGTAAACTAGCTATTCCTTAACGGGACCAAACCAACACTGGAGCTACAAGCACTGCTAACACCAAACAATGATTGATACTAGCACTCGTTTTTTCGTTTAAACCAAAATAAAACCAGTACGCTGCAACGCTACCTAACAAGAGTAAAAGCTTTCCCGTCACTAAGGCTCTTAACTGAATTAAATTAAAAGCGCCAAAGGTTCGTTCCACCACTCGTTTCACCCACCATCCAAGGCATGCGATGCTTATGGCTGAAATCACGGTATTAAAAATTGAATGCCTAGCAATGATTGGAAAAAGAAAGCTTGGTAAAATAAGATCTAAGCGATCAATTTGCCAATCCATGCTATAAAATCCAACTATCACAATACCTAAACCATAGTGAGCTAGGGGAATATATCGATGATTCTTCATCCTATAAAAAAACGACATGCTCTGCTTGAGAAGTAGTGTGAGCAAGACCGCATAGGCGCGTTTATGCGCCGGGATATCGAAGAACATTAATAAAAGAATGACAAATAGGCCAAAAAAAGCTGTTTGCGGGATACTCCTCCTTAAGAGAACAAGGGCAACCACAAATAACCCCGCCCACAGTAGAAGCTCGCCCCCCCGACTTGGAATAATTCTGTAGTTTACAAAAAGGAAAAATAGGGCGAGCACTCCAGCAACGCTAAAACTTCTCAGTTTTTCACGGCGATGGTAGATTAAATAAAATGTCGCAATTCCTCCTAGACCAGTAAGAACCACCGGTGATGAAAGTCCTAAAAGCGGGGTTACCCCCACAAAGATTGCTTGAGTCGCCTCAAAATAAAAAAATGGTTGAAGAAGAAGAATGCTGGTCCAAAAGGCTTGGTGAGGACGTCGACCGCCAGAATAGTAAATATAACTGATGCTGAGCCAGACCGCCCAGGCAGGGAGTATATTCGCTAAAAAACCTCGCCGCCCAAACTCTGGCGGGAGTAAGAAAAAAGGTATAGCCATAAGAGCCATCCCCATGGTCTCTACTCGAATAAATTTGACGAAGACAAGACAAAGACAGAAGATCATCAACCAAATTTGCCCCTGCCGCACAAGCCCCGGCTCGGGCCAAACATGGGCTTCATGGATCCAAAAGCGCCCTAAGAGAAACCCAGCACCTAAGGCAAGACAACTCTGTAAAAACCCAGCAAGAAGCCGACGAAGCATAGAGCGCCCCTTTTTATGGAGGTTTATACCATAATTAAGGATCATACCCATAAATAGCTGAAATAACTATTAAAATAAAACTCGACCTTATCCCCCGAAGCCTGTATTTTTGATAAGTATAAAATTCTTCTGATAAATTAAGGCGCACATCGAGTGAGTGACACCACAAATTCAAATCAGGAAGCTCCCCTTGAAGCATGGACTAAACCTAAAAGAAAGCACCTCAAGCTCATAGCAGCCCTTTCATTCTTTGCCGGGCTCTTTTGGTTTATTCCACCAGTATATAAACTCATTTGGGGCTCTACCATCACCGTGACTCGCTACGAAAAGAAAAAGGGCGAAACCCGAGCAGATGCTGGCCCAGCAACAAAAGACTGGGTCCAGATCAAAAAAGTTTCTAAACACGCGCTGCATGCGATCGTCGCTGCGGAGGATGGAAAATTTTATCAGCATAGTGGGTTTGATTTCGCTGCCATCCAAAAAAGCATTGAAGTAAATCGTAAAAAAAATCGGTATGCCCGAGGTGCCTCAACCCTATCTCAACAAGTCGTAAAAATGGCATTTTTAGGGCGGGAAAAGACGCTTCTGAGAAAAGCGCGAGAGGCCTCTGGTACTGTGATCATGGAAATAGTTCTGCCCAAGGAGAGAATCCTAGAGTGGTATGTTAATCTTGCTGAATTTGGGGATGGGGTTTATGGCATTGAGAGGGGGGCATGGCATTACTTTAAAACCAAGCCTGAGCTTTTAACGATTGAACAATCTGTAAACTTAGCTCTTGTGCTTCCGAGTCCCAATGGCTGGTCGAAGGGACTTCGAAACCGACATTTAACGCCGTTTGGACATCGCCGTTTTGCCGCAATTCTAAAAGCCATGTATGGAAATGGTTTTATTACCAAATCACAGTGGCTTACAGCACTAAGTCGGGGTGATTTTGGCCGCCCCATTCATGGCTACGCGGCTATTGCAAAAACGATTGAAAAGGACGATGTAACGTGCTCAAGCGCAGATAACTGTGAAGAGGAGTCCTCCGGCGTCGACGCCACTGAGGAAGACGATGAAAACGATAGTAAAATTATGGACGATACCGCTTCTAGCACGATCGAGTTTCCCCCGAAAGTAGAGAGTGCACCTCTACCCAATACGACACTCGCACCAGAAGTAAGCGGAACAGCGGAAAGCCCCCCTCTCCCCCAGCCTGCTGCACCTTCACCTCCTGAAGAACCATCTAGCACCGAGGATTTAGATGCCGACCAGCCTTAAGACTGCCATACTGAGTCGGGTTGCGTACGGGATCCTTCGGCTCCTTTTCTCAACCTACCGGATTTCATGGCAAGGATTAGATGCTCGAAAGACTGCGGAAGCGATGCACAATAAACGCAGTTTTTGTATAGCAATTTGGCATGAACATTCATTTACAGTTGTGTTTAGTCACCGTGGGCAAAAATTTGCACCGCTCGCAAGTCTCTCTAAAGACGGTGACTTTGCCAGCCTGCTCCTCCAGCAATTAGGATTTAGACCCATTCGTGGGTCAAGTAGCAAGGGTGGAAAACTAGCGCGCAGTGAGATGGAAGACATGATAAGCCTTGGCTGGTTTACAGCCTTAACCGTCGACGGGCCAAGGGGGCCGAGACGAGTCACCAAGCCTGGCATTGTTGATATAGCAAGAAAAACAGGGGTGGCAATTCTGCCGCTAGTTACCGTCGCCAGTAAGTATTGGGAGCTTAGAAGTTGGGACAAATTTAAGATACCAAAACCATTTGCTAAAGTTGTTGTGGTTTACGGTGAGCCGATTATGGTTCCATCAGAGTGTGAAGGGGAGGCCTTCTCAAACTTCCAACTCCTCGTAACTGAGCATCTTACCCAGGCCGAGTCCTTTGGATTAAGAGCCCTCAAGGGATAACATGGCGCTAAAGGCGAAAAAGTGTTTTGAGCTCGAAACTCCCTCGATTTTCTGGAGTCTTAAGTCGGGAGGGTATTTGGTCTGCAGTGCAGCACCAGGAACATTTGGTATCAGCATAACAAGTGAGAAGCCGCTCGATCTAAAACCAAGTGGTGCTTTTATGGCTCTGCTAAGAAAATATGCGCCCTCGCCCCTTTTTACGTTTTTATACCAACACCCCTCGGGAGTTCAGGCCTTAAACCTCGTGAATCATCATATGTGGCTCCTAGTGACTCCCCCACCCCATGAAGAACTAGCCCTAATTGACACTCACAGAGGGGTTTGCCTCGTTCGTAAATCTCCACACGGCACCTTTACAAAAGTAAAAACCTTAACTCAGCCATTCCCTGCTGACTTAAATGACCCCCATTGGATCAAACTCCCGCTTGAAAAAATAGAACCATCACCCGTCCTTAAAGCATCTTTAGCTACCCCCCTTCTCCCCGCTTACCAGCGCAAAGCTAGAGACAGAATTGCACGGCGAGTAAAAACCATGAACCAGAGTATAAAACGCTTAAAACAAAACCTAGAATCTGCCGTTTTAGCCTCTGAATCTAAGTTACCTGACCTTCTTAGAGACCATCTCCATTTAACAACCCCAGGAGAAAAGTCCCTCGTCCTTAAAAATCCACAAGGACAAGACCACATAATACCTCTAGACGAAACGAAAACACCTGGCCAGAACTTAAGTGCGCTTTATGAAACGCGAAAAAAAGCTGAAAAATCTGTGCTCATGCTGACCCAAATGCTGGATAAAACCACTGAAGAAAAAAACCTCCTCGCCGTGAAACTTAACCAGCTTCGCTCTAGCCCTCTGTTAGAAAGTGAAGTGGAACATTTAATCAAAGGCCACCGGCTTACCCCTGAACAAAGTACAAGAAAAAATCCGGAGACATCGCGACCGCCCTTCGAGACTCCCTATAGAGTGTATCTCTATGACCAAATCCCTACTGGTAAACCGCTCAAAATCTTGGTCAGTAAATCTGCCGCATTAGGCGATGACCTTTGCCGTGCGGCTAAGGGTAGTGACCTTTGGCTCCATACCCAGCAAGGCCATGGAGCACATGTTATTATCAAACGCCAAAATACCAAAGAAACCTTACCGCCAGAGGTAATTCGTACGGCTGGCATCCTCGCACTTCATTTTTCCAACCAAAAATCACAGTTAAAAGGTGAAGTCTACGTTACGCTTCGACAAAACATTCAAAAAAAGAAGCATTTGCCGCCAGGTTTATGGCTTGTAAACCGAGCCGAAACTCTTTGGGTAAGCTATACAGAAGAAGAACTTAACGCTGTTCTAAGGCTGGTTGAGTCATGACGTTAACTGAAGATTTCCATGTCCATCTCTACGGAGTTTTATCTTCTGAAGATATCTGGACTCTTGGCAGGGATCGCTACAAAAACTACGCAGATCGCTTATCCTGGTATGAACAGGAATTTGAAAAAGCCACCAAGAAAAAGATTTCCGCTCGCTTATATTGGGACGATCCGAACGGACTTGAGCTTCTTAAAAGCCATTACGAGATGTCATCTCCTGGTGACTTTTCAATCTTTCAAGCAAAGTTTAATTTACTTATAGCACTGTTTCCCTTAGTACCAAGCGACTGTACTGTCCTTAGATATGTTGCGCAAAAGGATCAAAGAGCCGGTTTAACATTTGCGGAATACCGCACCCCTTTCCCAAGAGATCTGAACTTTGAGACCATCAAATCATTTTGCCAATGCGCCGACGATTTGAACCAAGAATTTAGTGGTGCATTTACGCTGCGTCTTGCATTTTCACTCGCAAGGGACCCACTCCTCGGCCTTCCACAGTGGGAAGTGCTAAAGAAAGGGATATCAGGGTTTGAAAAAATGGTATCGGGAATTGATTTTTGTGGGTCAGAGATTGATGCCCCGCCCCAACTCAGTAAACCATTGATCGAGCTTATTAAAAAGGAACGACCAAGCCTTGCAATTCTAATGCACGTAGGAGAGCAATATAGCCACCTGTCCCAAGACAGTGCACTACGCCTCATTTACGACGCAGCTCGTCTAAATTGCGACCGTTTAGGACACGCCACAGCTCTCGGCACGCCTCCCCAATCCCAGGAGGGACAAGAACCCGTAGCAGTGCGGACAGCACACCTAAAGTGGCTCATTAATGAAGCCCCTTCCTTAAAAGACTTAGGCTATGTAGTCCATGTAAACGACATCAAGAAAGAGCTAACATCCCTCGCATCTCAACCTCCTGAAAAACTCATCAAAGTTTCTTTAGAGTTTGAAACATTAAGACCTGCTATTACAGCTTATTTAAAAAAACAAGGTTCACTGCTCGAAACTTGCCCCACCAGTAATTCTTTAATCGGACAAATATCATCGTTAAATGAACTGCCTTTCACCTACTTTTCTGACCATCATCTTGATTTTATCGTAGGTCGAGATGACCCTGGGATCTTTAATATTACGCTCGAACATGAATTAAATATCGTAAAAAAGATTACAAGTATCGAAACTCTCCAAACGATCGCTGTAAATGCTAACCGCCTAAGTGAGCGCTACTCGAGGTCGTAACTAAATGACAAGCTAAAAGATACAAACAAAAGATTTGCTGATATTGCCGTCACTCCTGGAGATTTAGGCCCGAGATCGGAATTATTTGTTTTGACCTTACTTGATGAACTACTAAAACCATGGGAAAGTACGCTTAAAAAACCGCCAATATAAAGATTCTCGCCCCGTTTAAACCCTCCGCGCCCCACATTTAAAAATTCATATCCACATAAAGCTTGATAACCGTCTCCACCAGAAATAGTTGTAAGTTCTGAGGTCCTGTAGGCCGCCTCATTAATTGTGCTTTCTGACTCTGTTACGTAAGTGTAAAACCCCGACAAGGCTTTTTGCCCGGTTAAAAGCCAGCGCCCCCCTCCCAC